>Ga0070731_10000315_pt1 | contig 74223 bp, 75 predicted proteins | sample Coa_R1_2_FD_66448 | JGI IMG/M metagenome (GOLD analysis project Ga0070731, IMG submission 66448) | Surface soil microbial communities from Centralia Pennsylvania, which are recovering from an underground coalmine fire - Coalmine... | ecosystem: Environmental > Terrestrial > Soil > Unclassified ... | reverse complement strand
GCGGCAGGATGTCGCGGAGCAGGCGCACGAAGATCGGGTTGATGGCGCCCGGATTGCGCCCGGCATAGTTCTCAAGCGTCCAGTACTCGAGCGACAGCCCGAGATAATCGGACGGGATGGCTCGCTGGATCGTCGTCGGGTCGACCTGGACGCTGACCCCGCCGGTCGGCCCCGAGGGCCCGGTCTGACCCATGTGCGGGGGCGGCGAGGACCCGTCTCCGGATGCCTCGCCGCGGGAGAGCAAAAGGGTTCCGGCTGCCACCGCCCCGCCGACCAAGACCACCGTGAGGAGAAGTCGCCCCCGCGACCGCAGCGAACTGAGAAGCGCTTGGACCAGGACGAAGACAGTAGCGGGGAGGGCGGCTGCTCTCCCGGCGCGTCTCAGCCTCAGCGCCCTGAGGCCAGGCGCTGCCCGCGGGTCCGCGGCCTGCGAACGCGCGGGGCTCGCGCGGCCGACGGGCGCCGCAGTGTCGCGGGGGTGAGCCGCATCGCCAGCGCCTGCAGAGCTCGGTCGCGTGCGCGCTCGAAGGCGCGGCGCCGGAAACGCCGTCGCCCGCCGGTCTCGCCCTCGTCAGCACGCTGCAGCTCCTCCCAGCGAGACAGGGCGAGCGCGGCGTCGTTCTCCTCCTCGGCGACGATCTGGCACAGGGTCAGAACGCAGGGCTCGCCTCCCTGCGGGGCGTTGCAGCCGCGACCTGGAGGACAGCACGACGCCATGCCATGCCGCTACCCGTCCGTGCGGGCGGCAATGCATCGGCACTGCCCGAAGCCGCTCGCCGGCGGCTCCTGTTCGAACCGGCGCGCTCCCGCATGAGATGTGGGAGAGTGCCCCGCCGTGCGGAGAGGGATGGTCGAGTGCAGTGCCCGGCGCCTGGTGGCAGGGCTGGCCGCCGCGGTCGCGTTGGCAATCGTCCTGATCGCTCCCACCCCCGCCGCGGCGCAGAGCTTCACCGCCGCCGGCAGCGCCGGACAGGTCTACGCCACGGGGCTTCCGGGCAACGCGTCGACGTCGCTGCTCTCCTCGAGCGGTGCGACGGTGGCCACTCAGAGCGCTGACTCGCTCGGCGGCGTGCTGTTCCGGAACGTCACTCCGGGGGACGGTTACCGCGTCCGTCTGAACTCGACCGGAGAGGAGTCGGATCCGCTCACCGTCCACACGGATGCCGCTGCGCCCTGGGACCCGAGCATCTACAACCAGACGATCACCGACGACGGCTACCAGTACCTGACGACGCGTGACGGGACCAAGCTCGCGATCGACGTTCACCCGCCGTCGAGCCCCGCGGGGCTGCCGGGTCCGCCGTCCGGCTTGATCCGGAAATCCCAGATCCCGCTGCCGCCCGTCCCGACCGTACCGGGATTGCCGATCCCCACCGGGACGCCGCTCTCGAGCCTGGTTCCGCCCTATCCCACTCTGATCGAGTATTCGGGCTACGGCTATGCGGACCCGGCCGGACCCGTCAATGGCATCGCCATCCTGGCCAACCTCATGGGCTTCGCTGTGGTCGACGTGAACATGCGCGGGACTGGGTGCTCAGCCGGGGCGTTCGATTTCTTCGAGCCGCTGCAGAACCTCGACGGCTATGACGTCATCGAGACGATCGCCCACCAGCCGTGGGTGCTCGATCACAAGGTCGGGATGCTCGGCATCTCCTACGGCGCGATCAGCCAGCTCTTCACCGCCCAGCTCGATCCTCCGGACCTCGAGGCGATCACGCCCCTCTCCACGATCGATACCACCGCGACGACCCTCTACCCGGGCGGCATCCTCAACACCGGCTTCGCGGTGGCCTGGGCCGAGCAGCGCCAGCAGGAGGCACAAGCTGCCCCGGCCCCGGGCACTCAGCCCTACGCCACGCAGCAGATCAACAGCGGTGATCAGACGTGCAAGCAAAACCAGGTCCTGCACGGCGAGGCCGCGGATCTGATGGCGAAGATCCGCGCCAACAGCCACTACATCCCGAGCACGGCCGATCAGCTTGACCCGATCACGTTCGTCAACAAGATCAACGTCCCGGTGTTCATGGCCTGCCAGTGGGAGGACGAGCAGACCGGTGGTCACTGCCCGGACCTGGCCGAGCACATGACGGGTACCAAGCTCAAATGGTTCACGTTCACCAACGGCGCCCACATCGACTCGCTCGATCCCTACACCTACGACCGCTGGTACGACTTCCTCCAGCTGTTCGTAGCCCATAGGGCCCCGATCGACAACGTGGCCCTCACCGACGTCGCGGCGCCCGCCTTCTACCAGGAGGGCTTCGGCCTGCCACAGAACGACGTCGACACCTTCCCGCCCGACCCGATTCAGACCAAGCCCACCTACTCCTCCGCCCTGGCGGCGTTCGAGGCGCTGCCCGAGATCCGGATCCTGTTCGACAACGGCGCCGGAAGGAAGCCCACCGGCGACATGACGCCCGGCGATCCCTACCCCGGCTTTGAGCGGTCGTTCTCAAGCTTCCCGATCCCCGGCACGCAGGCCCGCTACTGGTACCTCAACTCGGGCGGGGAGCTGGCCGGCTCGCCGCCCAGCCGCGAGGGCATCAACTGGTACACCTCGAACGCCAAGGCGCTCCCGCTCAGCGACTACGCCAACGACAACACCGGCAGCGGCGGCCTGTGGGGGAACGCGTCGCAGTGGCAGTGGGCCTGGAAGCAGAATCCAGCCGGGACGGCGGTCTCCTACGTATCGGCTCCGCTGCGCTCGAACACCACGGTGATCGGTGCCGGCGCCGTTCATCTGTGGGTGCGCTCGTCGCGCCCCGATGTCGACCTCCAGGTGACGATCAGCGAGGTCCGTCCCGACGGCAAGGAGACCTTCGTCCAGAACGGCTGGATGCGGGCCAGCGAGCGCAAGCTCTCCACCGGGTCCGACAACCTGTTCAAGCAGCCCAGCACGCTGCTTGAGCCAATCCCGACCGAGAAGGCCTCAGACGTCAAGTCGATGCCCGCGAACCGGTTCGTCAAGGTCGTGGTCCCGCTCTATTACGAAGGCCACGTCTACCGCGCGGGCTCACGCATTCGCATCACGATCGCCGCGCCGAACGGCAGCCAGCCGATCTGGTCGTTCACCGAAACCAAGCCAGACTCGGGGACGGCCAAGGTTTCGATCGCCTTCTCGAAGTCGATGCCCTCGAGCCTCATCCTCCCCGTGGTGCCCGGCGTGAGCGTCCCCACGCCGCTGCCGCCCTGCCCGAGCCTGCGTAACGAGCCGTGCCGACGCTACGTGGCGATCACCAACCAGGTCGCCGCCGTGACGTCCACGCGCACCTCCAGGCATTCCCCGCGCCGCCATCACGCGAAGCATCGGCGTCGCCGGCGGGCCGCCTTCACTGGATAGCCGCGGAGCCGGGCCGCCCAGGCGGAGCGCGCCGCGGACTTTGCTGAATCGTCTTCCCCTACACCCCCTAATTCAGCAAAGTTCTCCGTCAGACTCGTGCGGTGGCCTCGGAGATTCGGATCCCGCGCCGGCTCTCCGAGCCGGCCGAGGCACATCCTGAGCGGGGGCGATGGCTCGAGGCCTTGCCGGCCAGGGTCGAGGAGCTCCTGGCTGAATGGGAGCTCGAGCTGGGCGCGCCGTTCGACCACGCCGGGACCGCCGCCTGGGTCGCGCCCGCGGTCGCCGCCGGCGGGGAGGAGCTCGTCCTCAAGCTGGGGTGGCGGCACTTCGAGGCTGAGCACGAGGCCGAGGGCCTGCGGACGTGGGCCGGGGACGGGACGGTCAGATTGCTGGGCGCGCGGCGCTTCGATGACGCGGTCGCGTTACTGATCGAGCGCTGCGTCCCCGGCACCTCGCTCAAGCTTGCGCTGGGCGAACCAGAGCAGGATCTCGTCATCGCCGCCCTGCTCCGCCGGCTGTGGGCGCATGCGCCAGAGGCGGGGAACCCGTTCCGGTCCCTCGGGACCCTGTGCGCGTATTGGGGGACAGCATGGGCGGAGGACCTCGAGGGCACTCCGGTGGCAGGCGATCGGGGCCTCGAACGCGAGGCACTGTCGCTGCTCCGCGAACTCCCGGCGAGTGCCGATCGGGAGGTCCTGCTCTGCACCGATCTTCATGCCGAGAACGTGCTCTCGGCCGAGCGGGAGCCGTGGCTCGTCATCGACACCAAGCCGTTTCTCGGCGACCCGGCCTTCGACGCGGTACAGCACATGCTGAACTGCGAGCGGCGGCTGGCCGCCGACCCCGGCGCCCTGGCCGACCGCATGGCCAACCTGCTTGATCTCGACGGCGAGCGAGTTCGCCGCTGGCTGTTCGTCCGCTGTGCTCAGGAGGGGCGCCGGGAGCCAAGGTTGCTGGAGGCGGCGCGGCGCCTCGCGCCGTGACGCGGTACACCCCCTCTGATGTCGCGGTTGCTTCGCCTCCAGAACCGTGTTCTCAACTGGCCCGCGCGCGCCCTGCTGGCCCGCGGGCTGGCTCCGCCCACCTACGCCCTGCTCGAGACGACGGGGAGACGGAGCGGGAGGCGCCGCCAGGTTCCGGTGGCCAACGGGCTCCAGGGCCGGACCTTCTGGCTGATCGCCGGCCTCGGCGACGAGGCCCAGTACGTGAAGAACATCCGCTCCGAACCCCGGGTGCGGGTCAGGGCACGGCCCGCACGGTTGCGCGATGGAGTGCGGATGCGCTGGTACTCGGGTACCGCACATCTGCTGCCCGAGGACGACGCGGCGGCGCGACACCGGCAGCTCGGCCGCGGCCGGCCGGGCTACCGCTTGGACGGGATCCTGCTCCGCAATCTCACGCGTCTGGGCACCGGCCGAATGCTCACCATCCGGATCGACCTCGACTGATCCCGGCGCCGGGCCGCTCAGGCCGGCAGCTGGTGGCGGAGATCCCAGAGCGCTTTGGCCTCACCAAAGGGGAGGCGACTCCAGCGCTCGAGAGCCTCGTCCCACACGTAGATCGAGATGTCGACGACGCTGCGCACACTCGCGAGTGTCTCGACCGCGCGCCGCGCGTCGACGTCGTCGGCCAGCACCTGCTGGGTCAGGACGTCGACGACGCGAAACCGGTACGGCTGCTTCGGTTCCGCGGGAGCGGCGGCTCGCGCGCGCCGCTCGGGAAGGGTGAAGCCGGGGACACGCTCCCGGCCGGGCTTGAGGATGCGCTCCAGCGGAACCATGTTCGCGCCAGTCCCCTTGGTTTCCGTATCCAGGACCCAGACGCGGTCATCCTTAGAGGCAGCCATGGTTTGAAATGTAGGACGCCCCGAGGTGATTTACGCGGCCCGGGCGGTTCCCGGTTTGGCCTCGGGGTCGGTCGCGGCCAGCGCCTCGCGAACCAACGGCGCCACCCGGGTCCCGAAGAGCTCGATCGAGCGCATGACATCCGCATGGGCGACGGCGCCCACGCTCATCTGGGCGATGTAACGGTCGTTCTGGAAGAGCTCGTGCTCGAAGAGGATCTTCTCGGCCACGATCTCCGGCGTGCCGACGGCCAGTGCGCCCCGCGGCGAGCGGAGCGCCTCGTACTCGGGGCGTCCCGCGGGTGGCCAGCCGCGCTCCCGCCCTATGCGGTTCATCATCGCCAGGTACGAGCTGGCGAAGGCGGAGTCCGCGGCGGCCATCGACTCGGCGACGAGCGCGTGCGTGTTGATGGCCAGCTTGCCGAGGCTCAGGTCGTGGCCCGCAGCGACGAGGGCTCGCCGATAGAGGTCGACCAGCGGGACAAAGCGCTCAGGCTGGCCGCCGATGATGGCAAGGGTCATCGGTAGACCGAGCGATCCGGCGCGCAGCACCGATTGTGGAGTCCCACCGACCGCGACCCAGATCGGCAGCGGATCCTGAAGCGGCCGCGGCCAGATGAGGGCCTCGTTCAGCGGGGCCCGATGCTGTCCCGACCAGGTGACGCGTTCCGAGTCTCGGATCCTGAGCAACAGGTCGAGCTTCTCGGCGTAAAGCTCGTCGTAGTCCTCGAGGTCATAGCCGAACAGCGGAAAGGATTCGGTGAAGGAGCCCCGCCCGGCCATGATCTCAGCCCGCCCGCCGGAGATCAGGTCGAGTTCGGCGAACTCCTGGAAGACGCGGACAGGGTCGTCCGAGCTCAGCACCGTGACCGCGCTCGAGAGCCGGATCCGCTCGGTGCGCGCCGCGATGGCTGCGAGGGCGGGTACGGGAGCCGACACGAGGAAGTCCGCGCGATGGTGCTCGCCGATCGCGAACACGTCGAGCCCCAGCTGATCGGCGAGCTCAGCCTCTTCGATCAGCTCACGCATGCGCCGCGCAGGCGAGACGCCTGAAGAAAGATCCGCGAAGGTGGCGAGGCCGAGTTCCATATGCGTCAGTCTAGCAGGTAGTTGTCTGATCAACTATCATCGTGAGGCGCGACACTCTGCGTGCAGATGAGTCCCTCCACCTCACCACTCGTCACGCCTGGTCAGCTCGCGCGGTGGCTTTCGGCCGAGGCGTGTCTCACCGTCCTCGACGTCAGGTGGGAGGTTTCGACCGGCGCCGATCACGCGGCGTATCTCGCCGGGCACATCCCCGGGGCCGTGTTCATCGATCTCGATCGGCAGCTGGCCGACCCTCCATCTGACCGCGGCCGCCATCCGCTCCCCGACGCCGTCCGGTTCGGCGGCGAGATGCGGTCCGCCGGGGTCTGGAACGAGCGTCCCGTCGTGGTCTACGACGCCGCGGCGTCGTTGGCGGCGGCTCGCGCCTGGTGGCTGCTTCGCTACTTCGGTCATGCCAGGGTGGCCGTGCTCGACGGCGGATTCGCGACGTGGGTCGGCGAGGGCTACCCGGTCAGCTCAGCCGTCCTGACGCCGGAGCCGGGCGACTTCGTCCCGCAGCTCGGCGGGATGCGGGCGCTCACCGCCGAGCAGGCAGCTGCCCTCGCCTCCTCGGGCGGCGTCCTGCTCGACGCGCGCGCCCCGGAGCGCTTCGCCGGCCTCTCCGAACCGATCGACCCGGTGGCGGGCCACATTCCGGGGGCGCGCAACCGGCCTACCGCGGCCAACCTGGCGCCCGACGGTCGGTTTCTGCCCCCGGCGGAGCTGAAGGCCGCGTTCGAGGAGATTGGGGTCCGGGAGGATGCGCCGCTCGGCGCCTACTGTGGCTCAGGGGTCACCGCGGCCCACGAGGTGCTGGCGCTCGAGCTGGCCGGCTACCGCGCCGCGCTCTACCCCGGCTCCTGGAGCGAGTGGATTCGTGATCCGGCGCGGCCGGTGGCCAGGGGGGAAGACCGGTAGCCGCGGGGGGGCCGTCACCCGGGTAAGAAGCCGTCAGCCTCGGATCGTCGTGTCGAGCTCGAGCCTGAAGCCAGGGCTCAAGCGGAGCGCCCGTGCTAGGGCACACCCACTTCTGTCGACCTGCCGCCTCTGGCAAAGACGCGCTGCAAATCGTTCGCATGGCTAACCATTGGCTAACCCGCCACTAACCGGCACGATCGGATCGGGGTGAAGAATCTCCTGAACAACCCCTCGATTTCGTTAGCGGCCCGACGCGATGAGTGCGATTACGGCAATTGATCGGGGACTCCGCGCTGGCTCGATGGCGCGCGAGAGCTTTTGGCGCAGGACCGACGCAGTCGAGTTGGCCGTGCTTTGGTTGTTCGTGCTGCTCAGCATGTGGGTGCTGGGAGGCGACCTGTACGAAGTGTTCTCGCAGGGTGCCACGTGGACCGGTACTGACGGACTCTTCACGGCCGATCAGCTCCAATACCTGGCCTGGATCCGCGACGCCTCCCACCACCTGCTGGTGGCGAACCTGTTCGTGCTGAGGCCGACCCCGCACGACTACCTGCAGCCCATGATCGCGATCTCCGGCGGCCTCGTCGCGCTCGGGATGGCGCCGTGGCTCGCGTTGCTCCTGTGGAAGCCGGTCGCGCTAGCCGTGGTCCTGATCGGAGTCCGCGCGTTCGTCCATCGGGCCGTCCAAGGGGCCGGGGCGCGGCGGGCGGCGCTTGCGGTGGCGCTGTTCGGCGGGACCAATCGCATGTTTGTCGATTTGTGGCTCCCGCTCTGGGCTTGGGGCTACCCGTTTGCGCTCGTCGCCTTCGGCGCGGCGCTCCTGTCGTTGCTGCGCTATGAACGAGCCTGCGCTGCTGGGCGCCTTCCGTTTGCGGCCGCTCTGCTCGCCGGCCTCGCTGGGTGGCTGCACCCGTGGCAGGGTGAGGTCTTGATCGTCACTCTGATTGGCGCTGAAGCGTTGCTATGGCTACTTGGGCGCCGCCCACATCCCCAGTCGCTGCTGATGGTGATCGGAGCGGCAGCGCTGCCGCTGGCCTACTACGCGATGCTCCACAACTTCGATCCCTCCTGGCGCCTGGCGGCGCAGTCCGACACTTCGGGTCTACCGGTCTCACGCCTCGGGCTGTGGCTCTGGCCGCTTCTGATTCCTGCGGCGCTGGCATACCGGTTGCGGCCGCGCGGCGTCAGCGACGCCGCGGTCCGTATGTGGCCGTTCGCCGCGCTCGCGTGCTATCTGGCCAACCTGCACGGCATGGGAAGCAGCCCGTTCCATGCATTCCTCGGGATCACAATCCCCCTGGCGGTGCTCTCCGCGCAGGGTTTGCAGAGCCTTCGGTGGCCGAGGGGAGTCCCGCGCACTGCCCTCGCCGTGGCGATGACCGCCGCGATCACGGTTCCGGTCGTCATCTATCACCTCAATACGAACGCACATTCCGTGCCGCCAGCTCAAGGACATGCGGCGAACTTCATGCCCGAGGCCGAGGCCGATGCGCTGCTCTACATCGCCGCTCAGCCCGGTCCCGGCGGCGTCTTGGCCGACTCCCACATCGGCGTTGCGGTGCCCGCTGCAACCGGCAGGCGCGTGTACGTCGGCGACAGATACTGGTCCCAGCCCGACTTCCACGTGAAGCAGAACCTCGTCGATGACCTGCTGATGGGGTGGCTGACTCCGCCGCGGGCGGGCGCGTTCGTCCTGAGCACCGGCGCGCGTTTCCTGATCGTCGACTGCTGGGTCCACCACAGTCCGGATCGATTGCTCGGAGGCATCATCCAATCGAGCCACGATTTCGGTTGCGCCCGCGTATACACGATAAAGACCGAGCACCGCTCGACGGCAAACGGCGCTCGGCGCTAGATCCTCGACCCGCCCTCAGCCCCGAATCGTCGTGTCGAGCTCGAGCTGAAGCGGGGAGGGTTCGAGCGGGGCCTCGGTCGCCCGGGGGCGGCCGCGCTTGGCCCAGTGCCCGACGACCTCGTGGGCGCGGCAGCTCCGGTAGGTGACGCGACGATCCAGGGGCTGGATCGCCAGCCCGCCCGGCGCGTTGCCACTGACCAGGGCGTGGAACCTGCGTCCCAGGCGGTCGACTTCGACGATGTCCCCGGTCTGGATCCCTTCCAGGCGCATGCCACAAGGCTAGGGGCTCGGTCCAATCAAAGCCGCGAATACTCCGGGGTAGGCTCGAACTCGAATGCCCGGGCAGAAAGCAGGGACCGCCGAGGCGAGCGGCCTGAGCTACGGCCGGCGGATGGCTGTGCTCGCCATCTGCTGCCTCAGCCTGTTCATCGTCGGACTCGACACGACGGTCGTGAACGTCGCGCTCCCGGCGATTCACCGCGCACTGCACGCCTCGGTCTCCGGGCTTCAATGGACCATCGACGCCTACACGCTGGTTCTCGCGAGCCTCCTCATCCTGTCCGGCTCGGCGGCTGACCGTCTCGGGCGCCGGCGCGTGTTCCAGGTCGGGCTCGTCGTGTTCGCGCTGGCGTCGTTGCTCTGCGGGCTCGCGCCCAGCCTCGGGCTGCTCGTTGGCGCGCGAGTGTTGCAGGCGATCGGCGGCTCGATGCTCAACCCAGTGGCGATGTCGATCATCCGCAACGTGTTCGAGGACCCGCGGGAGCGCGCGCGGGCGATCGGCCTCTGGGGAGCCGTATTCGGGCTGAGCATGGCCCTGGGCCCGGTCGTCGGGGGCGCCCTCGTGGACGCGGTGAGCTGGCGAGCGGTCTTCTTTGTCAACGTCCCGATCGGGCTGCTGGCGATCCTCCTCACCGCCCGCTTCGTTCCCGAGTCGCGGGCCCCGGAGCCCCGCCGCGTTGATCCGGTGGGTCAGCTGCTGGTCATCGCGGCGCTGGCCGGCCTCACCTACGCGATCATCGAGGGCCCTCGGGCCGGATGGGCCTCGGCGGAGATCGTCGGCCTGTTCGCCGGCGCGGCTGCGTGCGCCGCCGCGCTTGTGGCCTATGAGCGCCGCCGCCTCGAGCCGCTGCTCGAGATGCGCTTCTTCGCCAGCGCGCCCTTCTCCGGGGCCAGCGCGATTGCCGTCCTCACCTTCGCCAGCCTCGGAGGCTTTCTGTTTCTGAACACCCTCTATCTCCAGGACGTCCGCGGCCTCTCGCCGCTCCAGGCGGGGCTCTCGATGCTTCCGGTGGGCGGGCTGCTGCTGTTCGTCTCCCCGATCTCGGGCCGGATCGTCGCCCGCCGGGGTCCGCGGATGCCGCTGCTGGGCGGGGCCGTGGCCACGATCGCCGCGGCGGCGATGCTGACCCGCCTGACGCCGTACACGGCGTGGGGATATCTGCTCGCGAGCTACGTGCTGCTCGGCGTTGGGATGGGGCTGCTGAACCCGCCGATCACCAACACCGCCGTCTCAGGCATGCCGGGCGAGCAGGCGGGCGTCGCGGCCGCCATCGCGTCGGCCAGTCGTCAGGTCGGAATGACCCTCGGGGTGGCGGCGATCGGCGCGATCGCCGGCGGCACCATCGCCGGCTCGATCGGCAGGAGCTTTGCCTCGGCGACCCACCGGGGTTGGTGGGTGATCGTCGCCTTGGGCGCGATCATCCTGCTCGGTGGGCTCGTCTCAACCGGCCGCTGGGCCGAGCGAACCGCGACGCGGACGGCCGAGCGACTCCGGAGCGCTGAGGGCGACGACGGCCGAGCCGAAGCCCCGCCGCCCCTTCCGCTCCGCCGCGCGCTTCAGCGCAGGTAGCCGTGCCGGCGCAGGAAGCGGTGGAGGTTGGCGACGAACCTCTTGCCGCCCGGCTGGCCGGTGGCGGCATTCAGATGCCCGGCCCTCGCCTGCGCGTTCAGAAAACGGTCGACGTGACGGCTGTGGCCGAGGAGGTCCTCGTCGGCCGCCCACGCGGCGATCACTCCCACGCTGTCGCGGTAGTGGTCGCGCGCCATGTCGCGGAACGCCCGCATCCACCGCCGGGCGTCGGCGGCCACGCGGCTGGGGAAACTGCGCGTGACGTTGTGGAAGCGACGGTTGGCGAAGGAGAGGATCTGGACCGGGAGCCCCGAGGCCGCGAAGTCGGTGAACTCGTAGGCGAAGGAATCATCGGCGGTGAGGAACTCGACCCGGCCACCGCGGGCGGGGTCGGGAACCAGCCGGGCGCCTGGGTCGCCGAAGTTCCGCTCGGTCTTGACGTAGGTCATCGTGCCCGGGTCAAACGAGAAGACCTGTTCGACCGAGCAGCAGTGCGCACCCCCGGTGAAGAGGTCGAGCACTACGTCGAGCTGGCTGGTGCCCTCGAGGTTGACCAGATGCACCGAGGACGCCTGGGCCGAGGTTGAGCCGGGCGCGCACCGGCTCCCGCAGAAGCGTGAGACGGCCGCTTGGTCGTAGAGAACCGTGCCTGACTGCGAGATCGTCAGGCGCTCATTGGAGAAATGCGGGAACTGGCCGCTGAAGCTGAAGCTGGCGGTGACGTTTCCGGCCGAGGCCGTCTGCTGGGCACCTGAGGCCGCCGCGGGGACCAGGAGCAGGCCGAGGAGGGCGAGGCTGACAGCGAGCTTGGGCATCGTCGCCGGATCCTACGCTCAGATCAGCTGGTGCTGGTAGGCGTAGCGGACGGCCTGGGCGCGGTCTCGCGCGCCCGTCTTATAGAAGACACGGTTGACATGGGTCTTGACCGTGGCGGCCGACACGACGAGGGCCTCGGCGATCTCGGCGTTTGATAGCCCGGCGGCGATCAGCTTCAGCACCTCCGCCTCACGGGGAGTGAGGTCATCGGGGAGCGTGGTCGCAGCGGGGGCGACGCCGGCCGCTGGGCCTGGCGGGGCGGGGGCGGCTCCGCTCGCCTCCTCTCCCACCACCGCGGCGACCAGCCGCTCCTGGATCGCCGCGTCGAGGTGGGTGCGGCCTTCGGCGACGGCGCGAATTGCCTGCTCGATCTCCTCGGCGCTCGCGTCCTTCGTCAGGTAGCCGCGGGCTCCGGCCTGGAGGGCGGGGAAGAGGGAGGCGTCGTCGGCGTAGGTGGTGAGGACGAGCACCTGGGTCTCCGGGGCGCGGTCGCGGATTCGGCGCGTCGCCTCCGCCCCGTCCACCTCGGGCATCTGCAGATCCATCAGCACCACGTCGGGACGCTCGGTCTCGGTCAGCGTGACCGCCTCGACGCCGTTGGCCGCGGTGCCGACGACCTCGAGTCCGTCGATCAGGCCGACGAGCATCGTCAGGCCCTCGCGCACGACCCGCTGATCGTCGGCGATCAGGACGCGCAGCGTCATGCGGGCACCTCCAGCTCGACCCGCCAGCCGGATTCGGTTGGCCCGGCCGAGAGAGCGCCGCCGGCGCGCGTCACCCGCTCGCGCATGGCCGAGAGGCCGCGGCCTCCGCCCACGCCGGCCAGCCCGCCACCCCCGGCGACCGGAGCCGCGGCCGGCAGGGTGTTCTCGACGGTCAGGATCGCCCGGGCGCCCGCATGGCGCAGCGTGACGTCGGTCTTCGCGCCGGGGGCGTAGCGCGCGACGTTGGTCAACGCCTCCTGAGTCCCCCGGTACAGCGCGAGTCCGGCGTCGGTGGCCAGCGCCGGGAGGCCGTCCTCGGCCGTGAAGGTGACATTCAGGTTCATGTCGTGGCGGAAGCTGTCAACCAGCTCGGCCAGCTGGCTCACCCCCGGGAGCTCGTCGCCGCGCAAGGCGCCCACGGCCTGGCGGGCCTCGCTCAGACCGTCCCGAACCAGCTCGCCCGCCCGCGCGATGGCCTCGCTGACCTCGGGACTGGCCTGGTCACGCGCGGCAAGCATTCGCGCTCCCTGAAGCTGGATGGCCGCGCCGGAGAGCGAGTGGGCCAGGACGTCGTGAAGCTCCCCGGCGATTCGACTTCGCTCGGCGACGGCGGCGGCTTGCGCCTGCTCGTCTCGCGCATCCTCGAGCTGGGCGAGCAGCTCCTCGGTCCGGTCCTGGCTCTGGCGGGCCTGCTTCATGAAATGCGCGATCAGGGCGAGGATGACGCAGAGCAGGGTCGCGGCGAGCACGGTGTCCGAGCCGCCGCCGGTGACCGCGGTGCCCACGCCGAGGGCGATCGTGATCGCGGCGCCCACGACCGCGCCGAGGACCAGTGGCAGCCGCGCCACCGCCATCCATACCGCGGCACCCGCGGCGAGCTCGGTCGCGTGCTTGGGCTGAAGCCAGGCGAGCGCGACTCCGGCGCCGCCCATTGCGCACAGCAACCCAGCCTGAAGGCCCAGTGGCAGCTCTATGAACCCGTCCCTGATGGCTACGGCAATCGTGACGACGAAGATCGCCACGACGAGCGCCACGCCGAGGCCCCGGCCGTGAAGGGCGGGAGCCGGATGAGCATTGAAGGCTCCCAGCAAGACAGCCAACGCCACCGCCCACCCGACCGGGCGGAGCACCGATCGCTGGCGGCGCAGGCGCTCCTGCGCCCGGGCGTGAGCCTCGGCTACGCGCTCACTCTCGGCCAGGCGCTCACTGGCAGGTCCGTCACTCACGTCCGGTCCCATCCCTCACCCGCACAGACCGCAGACGATAGAACGCGGATGGCCCGCCGGGGCGGGCCATCCGCGCTCGAGATCCGCTGCCGAGGAGCTCACGCGTGGGCCGGCGCAGGAACGGAGGTCAGGGCGGCAGCGTGGCGGAGCCGGTAGGCGCGGAGGTGAACCATGCCCTGGCGCGCCACGACCTCGACGAGCGCCATCGCGACCAGCGCGAGCGGCCACGCCGCGGCGCCGATGTGATGCGCGATGCTGAAGCTGCGGACGGCGGGTCCGGCGCCGTTGGTGACGGCGAACACGAAGATCATCCGGGCCGAGATCCCGGCGATCAGCAGCCCACCGGCCACCCAGCGCACACGGGCGAGGACATCGCCGTCGGCGGCACGACGGACGCGCGTCGCGAAGCCGCCGGAGATACCCAGGATCAGTCCGACCGAGGCCAGTGCGGCGACGAGCACGAGATCGTTTCCGGTGGTCGGGATCGAGTGGACATAGTTACGGGCGACGAAGAAGACGATGGTCAGCGGGACGAGCAGACTGCGGAGATCGACACGGCGCTCACGCACCTGGCGAAGCACGAAGAACACGAACACGGCGTTGATGAGGTAATCGGTGATGGTCATGGGACGATCATCCGCCTCGCCGCCTCGCCTGTCGTCGGGCCACGGGTTGATCCGTGGGTTGGTCTGCGACTCAACCCACGGGTTGATGTCCTGCGTCCCGCCGCGTCGCACCGGGTATCACCGGAGTGTCGCGTGAAAGGAGAGCGGCGATCGCCAACTCCCCGGGTTCCTCGAGCCGGGGTGGGAAGAGCAGCGGCTCGAGTCAGAGCAAGAAGAGCTCCGGCTCCGGGAGCGGTGGCAACAAGGCGCAGAAGGCCGCCGCGGGTCGGAAGGGCGGAAAGAAGTCCTCGGGTAGCTGAGCGTGCTGCGGATGTTCGAGCTCCGAGCTCGAACATCCGTCCAGACGTCCTAAAGCCTTCACTCGAATATGTGTTGACGCCTGGGTGAGGGGGGCCAGACTCCCGGCGGCGGACGCCGAAACGGGATATGTGCGATGCAACCAGTCGAGTGAGGAGCCACGAGACAGGCGGAAGGTCTGACCCGTGACCGAGACGATGATGACCATGCCTGCGCTCGCGGTGGTCGGAGCCGATCACCGGATCATCCGCAGCACTGAGAGCTTCCGCCAGCGCTATGAGGACGCGGAAACCCTCTGCGAGCGCTCGCCGGAGATCGACCGGGTGCTGACCGGCCGGGCCGACGTCGCCACCGTGTCGTTGGGCGACGTCAACGTCGAGGTCGAGGCGGTGACCGACGCCACGGGCCGGCGCCACGCCATGCTGACGCTCCCGCCCCAAGACTCATCGAGCTCAGCCGACGAGCCGCTGACTGCGCTGCGCGAGGTGGCCGAGCATAGCCCGGCCATCGTCTGGGTCAAGGACCTGGATGGGCGTTACCTCTATGCCAATCCCCGTTACGGCCGTGAGCTCGGAACCTCCCAGGAGAAGCTGCTTGGCAACACCGACGCCGATCTCCCGGAGGCCGAGACCGTCGACGGGCCCCGGCTGCGCTACGCCGAGGATGGGCTCAAGGAGCCGCTTCAGCTCGAGTACACGGTGCCGCCGATCGACGGGCGCCCGGCGATGGCGGCGTTTCGCTTCCCGCTGCGCGACGAGGCCGGAGAGCCGGTCGCAACCTGCGGCGTGGCGGCTCCGAGCACCGAGGCGCAGGTCGCGCAGAGCGAGGCGGTTCGCCTCATGCAGCTCGAACGCTGGAATCGCCTCGACCCGCTCGACGTGCGCGCCGAGCTCCTCGAGCAGTGGCACGTGCAGACGGCTTCCTTCCAGACCACTGAGGCCGACGCGGAAGACGATTCGGATCCCGAGGACGAGGTCGGCTCGGAGGCCCGCCAGCATGAGCCTGAGCCTGGACCCGCTTCAGAGGAGCCTGAAGCTGACGCGCCCGCTGCCCAGCCCGAGCCGCCGATGCAGCGCGAGCGAGTGGAAGAAACTTCGCGTCCCACCGAGTCAAGCGCGGCCTCGCGTCCCACCGAGTCAAGCGCGGCTTCGCGTCCCACGGAGTCAAGCGCGGCTCCCACCCCCACGCCGTCGCCGGCGAAGGCCCCGGCCGAGCCCGTACCGTCCCTGTCCGAAACGGCTGAGCTGCTTCAGACGAACCTCCAGCTGGCTCGCAAATGGGCCGACCGGGCCGAGCAGTTGCAGGGCGAGCTCCACGCGGCCCAGCTACGCGTCCGCGAGGCCGAGAGCGAGGCCCAGCAGGCGCTGGCGGCGGCGGCGCGGGCGGCCGAGGACGCCGACCGTTGGCGGAGCGAGCTCGACCAGACGCGGCTCGAGCTCGAGGAGGCCCAGGCCGAAGCTCACGCCGCGCGTTCGGAGGCGGAGGTGGCGCGGGGCGAGCTGGGCGCGGCTCGCGCCCAGGCAGAGTCGCTGCGCGGCCCTTCGACCGTCGCGCTGCGCCTTTCGGAAGAGCTCGGGCGCGCACTCGCGGCCGAGCGTGAGCGCAGCGACGAGCTCGACCGAACCCTGGCCCGTCTGCGCTCCCGTCTCAGCGACTTCGAAACCGCACTCGAGCGTTCCCCGGCGATCCCGGCCCGCTCGGTGTAGTCCCCGGCAGCCCAAGACGACCGCCCACGCCCGGCAGATCCCGGCGTGGGCGGCTCGTCTTTGCGCGTGGTCCAGACAGACAACCGCCCGCACCGGCCGAAGCCAATGCGGGCGGCTTGCTGCCGCGCAAGCTTTGCGTCAGGAAGCTGTGACCGGCTTCGTCTTCGTCAGGAGCCGAGCCTCCTCTGGCATCTGCGCTGCGTGCCAGAACCCGAGTGCGACCAGTACGGCCATCACGAAGGCCAGCACGAACGAGGCGATGGCGCCGTAGAGCATGAACTGCCCGACCTTCCAGAACCCGTAGGCTTCGAGGAGCAGTCCCCTGAGGGTGGTGCCCCGGAAGGATGTCTGCACCAGATCCTGGAGCTTGGTGTTCTTGGGGTCGGCCATCGCCGCGGCGCTGATCTTGGAATAAACGCCGCCGTAGGGCATCTCCGAGAGATGCACGGCGATGAAGTCATTGGCCCACACCTTTGCCTGCTGGCCGGTGAGCAGCTGCTGGCCGGCGTACTGCGAGACCGACGGGATCATCGAAGGCGTGATCTCCGTCCCGGCCTTCGGATGCGCGAACGCCTTCGCGGGCGGGAAGTAGATCTGCTGTTGCGCCAGCTGGTCGTGGACGTTGGAGTTCACGTAGCTGTGTCCCCACGTCAGGAGACCGCCGGCGACCACGAGCACGACGACAATCACCGCACCGCCGGTGCTGGTGAGAATGTCAAACACTTTGCGCGACATGATGCGCTCCCTTATAAATGGATATTGATCTATAGGAGAATCATCGTCGCCCGTGTTGCGGCCTGGATCCGCTGAACGCCGTTCATCTTCTGCGCGTAACTACTGAACGGGCGTCGGGATGCTCCGGGCGGCCGAGCTCCCCTGCTGCGAGCACGTGCACGAAGCGGTCCGCGATCAGGCGGCCACGCCAGCGTCGCGTAACCGCGCACCGTGCAGCGACAGATACGGAGTCACGTATCGACCGAAGACCTTGAGGTCTTCCGCCTGACGCGATTCGCGGTGTTGAATGCTCCCGGCGACCGGCCGGCCCAGCGCGTCGAGTTCGGTTCGCAGCACCAGGGCGCCGTCGCCCGTGAGGAGCCGTGCCCTCAGTACGGTCGGACCGTGAAGCGCCTTCACTGGAGCTCCGATTCCAGCGGCAATGGTGTGGGCAACGCGGTCCGCCTGCTGCGCGGCGATCCCGCCCTGTTTGACCGGAAAAGTCGTTACGTCGCCAGCAGCAAACACATTGGCGAGGCCCTCGACGCGACCGTAGGGATCGGTAGGGATGAAGCCTGACCACGACGCTGGGATCCCAGCGATTCGCGTCGCATGGAGCTCAGACAGTGCGACCACCTGATCGGCCTTCACCGACCCACCGAATTGCAGGCTCAGAGAGCCGCCGCGCCCCACGCTGTGCGGAATTACGCCGCCCACGAATTGGATCTCTCGCTCGAGGAGCAGCTCGGCGACTGCGGAGGACGGTGCGTCGCCGAAGATCGCGAGCGGCGTGCGCTCAGGCGTGGCGATCACGATCTGCGTGCAGGCCCCGTGGCTGGTCGCGTGATGAGCCGACATGAGCGCCAGCTCGTAGACCGGGAGCGCCCACGTGCGGGCGGACGGCACGGCGAAGACCAGACGCCGGAGCGCGTGCGTCCCGAGTTGGTCGAGGACCGCGCTCAGGCGCGGTATGTCGCGCTCGTCGCGGAAGGTCAGTGCGCCGGGCACCGCAGCCACGGCACGAGCGCCGGTGGCGAGGATCAGAGCGTCGTAGTCGAGGGTCAGCCCTGAGGCCAGCCGCAGGCGCTGCGCCGCCGGGCTGATGGCTTCCAGCGCGAACCCCTGATACCGGGCGCCGATATCGGCGGCGATCTGGCGAAGGTCATAGCTCACAGGCTGCGCGGCGCCGAACACTGCAGCTGTGGCGGCGGGCCGGTAGGCGAAGGTCCCGCTGGGCGAGATCAGTGTCAGCTCGACCTTGTCCTCGGCCAGCGCACGCAGGGCAAGAGCTGACTCAAGCGCAGCAAAGCCGCCGCCGGCGATCGCAACCCGCGCCGCCGTGCATCGTGAGGCGGAACCTTCAGACACATCCGTGAGCGTCGTTTGGCGACACGGCGGTCACATCCGTACTCGCCCACAGAGTTCCACGTGGAAAGCCGGCTGCGCAACACCAGGTAGGGTCGTGCCAACGACTCGATGTACATGTCATGACGTCTCCTGCCGCCACCATCGTCACGTGTCCGAACTGCGGCAGGTGTGGCCCCTGCCGCATGGTCTCGCCCGCTGGTCGAGCAACTCGGGCGCGAGTTCGCCGGCCGGCTTAGGCCTGGCTCGCGCCCGTACCGCCGAGCTAGTCGGTCTGGCGTCTGAGCGTGGCCGCGCCAAGCACCAGCGCGCCGGCTGCGAACGCCAGCACAACGCCGATGTCGGACCACAGCGCCCCGCTCGCACCCGGCTGGCGGCTCAGGTGATGCATGCCATCGACGGCATAGGAAAGGGGGAGCGCGTCCGAGATCGCGTGCAGCGCGCCCGGCATGCGCTGGCGCGGCAGGAGCAGGCCGCCGAGCAGAAGCTGGGGGAGCACGATCAGCGGAAAGAACTGCACGACCTGGAACTCGGTGCGGGCAAAGGCGCTGGCGAAGAGCCCCAAGCCGGTCCCGAGCAGCGCGACACAGATGGCGAGGAGCACGACCAACCCCACCGGGCCGCGTACGTGGAGACCCAGCGGTCCGAGCGTCAGTCCGCTCACCACACCGGCCTGGACAGCGGCGAGCACGCCGAACGCCACCGCATAGCCGGCGATCAACTCGATCCGACCCAGCGGCGTCGTCATCAGCCGCTCCAACGTTCCGCTCGTGCGCTCGCGCAACAGCGAGATTGACGTCACGAGAAACACCGCCATCAGCGGGAAGAACGCGAGCAGGGGCGCACCGGCCTCATCGAAGACCGCTCGGCGGTGCGTGTAGATCAGTCGCAGCAGCGTCTCCAGGACGCACGGAACCAGCAGAAGCAGCGCCACCGTGCGAGGGTCGTGGCGCAGCTGGAGCAGCACCCGCTTGGCGGTGATCAACGAGCGGTGCAGGCTCATCGCTGCTCGATGAGGCGAACGAAGGCCTCGTCCATATCCTCGGTGCCGGTGCGCGCGATCAGCTCACCCGGCGTGAGCTGAGCCAGGATGCAGCCCTCCCGGAGCAGGATCACCTGATCGCAGTGGCGCGCCTCGTCGAGCACGTGGCTGGAAACGAGAAGCGCCGCGCCATCGCCGGCGAGGCCGCCGAAGAGCTGCCAGAGCTCACGTCGCAGCAGCGGATCCAGTCCGACCGTCGGTTCGTCTAACAGGAGCAGGCTCGGGTTCCCGACCAGGGCCGCGGCCAGGGAAGCTCGGGCCCGCTGACCACCGGAAAGGTCGCGGACCAGCTGACCCGCCTGAGGAGCCAGGCGAACGCGCTCCAGCACGTCCCCGGGCCCGGCGCCTCGCATCCGCGCGAAATAGTCGACGTTCTCCGCCACCGTGAGGTCCTCATAGAGCGAGGCGGCCTGGGTCATGTAGCCGACCTGACGACGCACGCTCGCGCTTCCCGGATGGTCTCCCAGCACCTTCACAACGCCGGTCACGTGAGTCTGCACCCCGGCGACGGCCCGGATCAGCGTCGACTTACCGCTGCCACTGGGGCCGAACAGCCCCGTCACCCCCGCGGCCGTAAACGAGCCGCTCACGTCGGTGAGAACGGTGCGCCCACCTCGCGTGACGGTCAGCCCGTCGAACTCGACGGCGGCCGTCATGCCCCGACGATGTCACGGCGCCGGAACCAGCCGACGGCCGCCGCCGATGCCACCGCCGCGACGCCGAGCAGCGCGGCAGCCGCGCCCCAGCGGACGGGCTGCGCCGGCGCCAGCGCGACATGCGCGAACGGAGTCGCGTTGAGAAGCCAGCTCGGCGCCCCCAGCAGCTTGCCGAAGAGCTGCCACAGGTAGCTCAGCGTGAGCAGACCGTAGGCGATGGCCATGGCGGCGCGGGGAGCCATCGCGTAGGCCAGCGCGGCGATGCCCAGGAACACGAGCGCCACTGGCACGAGGTTGAGGCCGGCCACCAGCATCCGCGTGAGCGAGAGCGATACGTCCTGCGAGACCGCGCCCGCCCAGGTGAACACAGCCGCCGAAAGCGCCACCAGGACCACGGCGCCCGCGCCCAGGCAGAGCCGCCCAGTGAGCCACCGTCGGCGGCCCAGCGGCTCGCCCAGGACCGTCTCGAGCCGACCCTCCGCCTCCTCGTGCCAGGCGGCGCCGATCTGGCTGACCGCGAGCGCACTGAGAACGACCGCGAAGAAGCTGAACGAGAATCCGATGTAGGCGCGTGGTGTCAGCGCGCTGCCGACGCCGAGTTTCGAGAGCGCGTGCTGGAGCTGCTTGGAGATGCCGAGGTTGTTCACGCTGGGCGAGACGGTGCCGATGACGAAGCCGAGCGCGCCGACGGCGGTGGCCCACACGAGCAGTCCGAGTCGCTCCGCGCGCAGGGCGTAGGCGGTGGGCGAGGACAGCAGCCGGAGGTGTGATCGGGATGAGTCGTGGGCTGCCAGCAGCCCCAGCCCGACGTCACGGCGACGCGCGACTCGCAGTGAGATCCCGAGCAGCAGAAGGCTCACGGCAAGCGGCAGGAGGAGGACCAGTGGCCGGGTGCCGGTGAACGGACGCATCTCCTCCGTCCACCCCAGAGGCGTGAGCCAGCGCACCCAGCCCGCGCCGGTGGAGGTGTCAGCGACAACGCGCAGCAGGAACGACAGCGCGACCATCGCCCCGCCAAGCTCGAGCGCCTGGCGGCGCGTCGAGGCGAGCTGGCTGGCCAGGGCGCCAACGCCAGCGAACACCGGCGCCACGGAGATAACGGCCAGGGCCAGGAAGGCCGATCCTCCGGCCGGAAGCCCGCCCCCGACCAGCCCGGCCAGCTCGGCGATGCCCAGCAGCAGGACCGACAGCGTGATCGCCGTGATCGTGGCGAGGTACGCCGTCGATCGCGCCACCGGGCCGGCCAGCACGAGCTCGGCCCGCCCGGCATCCTCCTCGCCACGGAAGCCGCGGACAGCGGCCAGCAGCCCGAACACGGCGGCGAAGACCGACAGCGTCCCGCCGACGCGCCATGCGCTGTAGCCGCCGACGGTCAGGAGGTTGTAGGCCTTGCCGTAGAACAGCACGACCGCCTTGTTCTCGGCGAAGCTCCGGGCGAAGCGGATGCGGTCCTCGAGCGTCGGGTAGGTGTGGCGGTAGGCGACCGGCTGGATGTAGGACACGGCGGCGAACACGTAGACGAAGCCGATCGTGCGGACTCGGGCGGCGTGAAGCGCGCGCCGGGTGAGCAGTGCGAAGGTGCCGGGGCCCGACCGACCCTCAAGACGGCTCGGACGGGCTGCGAGAGTCGCCATGGTCGTAGTGATGAAGGAAGATCTCCTCGAGCGACGGCTCGCGGGTGCTCAGGGCGACGACCTGCTGAGCGGCCAACGCAGACAGCAGCGGCCCAACCGGGCCTGAGACCTCGAAGCGCAGAGCCGACGCCCCATTCGGCTCCGTCTTCACCCCGGCGATCGGAGCCAGCGTGGGCCGACCGTTTGCGAACGTGACGTCGATCGTCTGCGCGCTGAGGTGTCTGAGCTCGGCCAGCGTCCCCTCATCCACGAGCCGACCCTCACGGAGGATCCCGACCCGGTCGCAGACGGCCTCGACCTCACTGAGCACGTGGGAGGAGAGGAACACGGTCTGGCCGCGCTCCTTGGCCACCCCCGCGCATTCGCGGAACTCCATCTCCATCAGCGGGTCGAGCCCGCTGGTCGGCTCGTCGAGGAGCAGGAGATCGGCGCGAGTGGCCAGCGCCGCCACCAGCTGGACCTTCTGGCGGTTGCCCTTGGAGAGCGCACGGACCTTCTTTGAGGTGTCGAGCTGGAAGCGCTCGGTGAGCTCGTCGCGATACTTGCGGTCGGTTGGCCCGTGAAGGTTGGCGAGGAACTCGAGCGTCTCGGCGCCGGTCAAGGAGGGCCAGAGCGCGGGTTCGCCCGATACGTAGGCGACGCGGCGATGCGCGGTCACCGGGTCACGCCAGGAGTCCACCCCGAACAGCGCCGCGCGTCCCGAGGTCGGACGGTGCAGCCCCAGGAGAAGCCGGATCGTGGTCGTCTTGCCGGCGCCGTTGGGACCGAGGAAACCGTAAGCCTCGCCCTCGGCGACCTCCAGGTCCAGCGAGTCCAGCGCCACCGTGCTGCCGTAATGCTTCGTGGCACCCTCGGTGCGGATGGCGGTCATCGCAGGTTAGCCCGGACTGGGCCCTACCAGCGTATGCGCCACATCAGCTCGAGGCGGTGCGGTAGTGCTGGCGCCAGATCAACCTGTAGACGGGGATCCAGCGCGGGATGCGGTTGATCACGGGCAGGAACGGAATGCAGACGAAGAGCAGGCTCAGTACGCCCATGACCGCCATGACCGCGATGTCGGCGTTGGCTGCCCACGAGCTCGTGAACGGCTTGATCTGGTACCAGAAGGTGTAGAGCCAGAGCCACACCTGGCCGGGATAGCTGCCGGTCTCGTTCATCATTCCCCACTGATCTCCGGACAGGTGCTCCGCGTCGGCGCGGTTGGCGAGCAGTCCGCCGTCCGCGATGAAGAGCAGGGGTTTTGTGTAGTCGGTCTGGTAGAACTGCTTACTCGTCAGCAGCTGGCCGTCCAGGCCGCCGCTCTGGGCGAAGCTCAGCAGCCTCGGCATCATCACGTTCAGCGGCCCGTAGTTGCCGGACTTGAGCGAGATGGCCCCACTCGCGGTGGCACTGGCGTTGCCCAATGCCTTTTCATAGGCGGTCGTCCAGGCCGACTGTTGGCTGGCCGAGGCGTTCTGATAGGTCGAGACCGCGTTCTGAAGCGTCGGATCTCCGGGGATCGAGCGCAGCGGCGCGAGCACGAAATCCTGGGCGGTGTCGACGGGATGGCTGACCCCGAACCACTTCTGCAGGCGGATGGGTCCGATGTGCTGTCCGTCTGCGGCGTGGTTGTAGGGCGGCCCGTAGCCGCCGGTCCCGCTCGACCCGTCGAGCTCGGTGGTCGCTGTGGTGACGAAGTCGACCGGGTCGGTGCGAGCCCAGGACTTCACCGTGGTCGGCTTCTCGTCCGGCGAGGAGAAGAGGATCGCCAGGACGACGGTCAGCGCCAGGATCACGCCAAAGGCGATCGAGGCCTCCTTGACCAGGTCATACGGGCGATAGCCGCCGCTCCAGTTCTCGTAGCTCGCATCCTCACGGCGGGCTGCGGCGCGACGCTCCTTCCAGGTCATGACGCAACCTCGTGTGAGCTTGAGAGATCAGCGTCGGCCGGGCTCGCCGGCCTGGACTGGAAGGCGGCCATCCGTTCGGAGATCCGGAACGGAGGCACGACGCCGTGCTTACGCACGAGCAGGACGTGGATGACCACCAGCGCCACGACCGCCACCGGAAGCAGCAGCACGTGGTAGCTGTACATCTGGCCGAAGTTGAGGAGGTTGAAAAAGGCGCCGATGCCGACCGAGTTCATCGCGTCCTTGGCCTGGGTCGAGATCCACTGGGCGTCGAAGTTCTGCTGGGAGACGTAGCCGGTGAGCGCGCACGGAACGGCCACGAGGAACGTGACCGCTCCGGTGATCCAGACGCGCTTGCGGCCGCCGCGCCACGCTGCCATCCAGTACTTGCCCCACAGGTGGATGACCATGAAGAAGAAGAACAGCTCGACCGACCAGAGGTGCATGCTGTTGAAGAAGTGGCCGATGCCGGTGAAGTGCCACCAGCCGGGGCCCTTCAGGGTCAGGATCGAACCCGTGAGGATGATCACGGCCAGCGAGGTCAGCGAGAGCACGCCGAACACATAGATCCACGAAGCGACGTACGTCGGCTGCTTGTCCGCGAGCAGCTTTTCCGGAGGCAGTGCGGCGACGGCTCGCTCGCGCACCCGCAGCGTCCAGGACTTGCTCGACTCGGCGGGAGGTTGGGTAACGCTCATTTCTGGCCTCCCGCGCCCGGCGTGTGGGGGAAGGGCAGAGCGATCGCCGCGACGAAGACGGCGAGCATCACGGCAATCAGGATGACGTTCGAGAGCGACATGTCGAACACGAAGAACGGCGTGGTGCCGCCCCCGATGTGGAAGTGGACATAGGTCGCGTGGTGGTTGAGGTTGAAGACAGCAGCCATGAACGCGAAAGGTACGCGCGCCGTGAATCGCTGCCATCGGGGCTAGCCGCGCGAACGCTGCGGAGAACTACGTAGTCCGCGCAACCCCGGGTTGCGGCCCCGCTGGTACAGTATTTTCTACGGAACCGAGGGCGTTTCCACGCCACCACGGGTGAGGTACCCTCGGCGGTGTTGCCAACCAACCGTCTGGGGCAATCAGTGGCCGGCCCGCCGGGGTCCCAAGCCGAGCAGAAGCTCCGCCGCCTCCTCGAGGTGGGAAGGGCGCTCGTCGGCGAGCTTGACCCGGAGAGCGTCCTGGACCGGATCCTCGAGCAAGCCTGTGCGGTCACCGGGGCGCGGTACGCGGCTCTCGGCGTCCTCGGTGAGTCTCGTGACGAGCTCGAGCGCTTCCTGACCCGCGGCATCGACGCCGCGACACACCGGGCGATCGGTGACCTGCCGCGCGGGCGGGGCGTCCTCGGCGTGCTGATCGAGGATCCGCGGCCGCTGCGGCTATCCGACGTGGGCGAGCATCCGCAGAGCTATGGGTTCCCCGCCCACCACCCACCGATGCGGAGCTTTCTCGGCGTGCCCATCCTGATCCGGGGCCGGGCGTGGGGCAATCTCTACCTGACGGAGAAGACCGACGGCGATGAATTCACCGACGACGACGAGGAGGCGGCGGTTCTCCTCGCCCAGTGGGCCGGCACGGCGATCGAGAACGCCCGCCTCTACGAAAGCAGCGAGCGTGGGCGCGCCGAGGCCGAACGGGCAGTGCAGGCGCTCGAGGCAGCCCGAGACATCACCGACGCGGTCTCACGGCTAGCCGATCTGGATCGGGTACTCGAGCTGATCGCCAAGCGCGGACGCGCGCTGGTCGAGGGTAGAACCGTGCTGATCATGCTCCGCGAGGCCGACGAGCTGGTCGTGGCCGCGACGGCGGGTCACGCCAGCAACGCCAAGGGCCGGCGCCTGCCGGTGACGGGGTCGACCTCGGGGCAGGTGCTCCGTCGCGGGCGCGCGGAGCGGATCACCGATGTGGGGACGCAGATGCGGGTCGCGGTCGACCGGCTTGGAGTCCCGAGCGCCGGCACCGCTCTGCTCGTCCCGATGCTCCACCACGGCAACGGAATCGGCGTCCTGGCCGCGTTTGACCGGATGGACTCCGGCGGTGAGTTCAGCGCCGCCGACGAGCAGCTCCTGCAGACGTTCGCGGCCTCCGCGGCAAACGCGGTGGCGCTCAACCGGAGCGTCACGGCCGAGCGCCTCCAGAGCGCGATCGTGGCCGCGGACTCCGAGCGGGGCCGCTGGGCGCGTGAACTGCACGATGAAACACTGCAGGCGCTGGGAGGTCTGCGCGTTCTCCTGAGCTCCGCGCTGCGGCAGAACGACGACACCACTCGCGTTGATGCCATGCGCCAGGCGATCGAGGACATCGAGCTTGAGATCGGCAACCTCCGAGGGATCATCAGCGACCTGCGGCCGTCGCTGCTCGACGACCTCGGTCTCGGCCCGGCGCTGGACGCTCTGCTCGACCGTCGCCGTCAGTCGGGCCTGGAAATCCACGCCGATTTCACGCTGCCGCAACGAGGTCAGGATGCGAGGGGGCTGGCGCCGGAGCTCGAGACGACGATCTATCGCTTCGTGCAGGAAGCGCTGACAAACGTGGTCAAGCATGCGGACGCCAGCAGCGTCGAGGTGCGCATCCACGCCCTCACGAGCCATGTCCTTGTCGAGGTGAGGGATGACGGCCGCGGATTCGACACGGAGGCCAAGAGCGATGGCTTCGGTCTGGGGGGAATCCGCGAGCGCGTCTACCTGGCGGGAGGAACACTCGAGCTGGATTCCGGTCAGCAGGGAACGCTGCTGCGCGCCCATCTACCGCTCCCGGGCGATCGGGCCCGCGAGTCAGTTCCCGATCAGGTGGCGTCCTAACGCGTACTTGACCAGCTGGGCCCGCGTCTCAAGGCCGAGCTTGCGGTGGATCCTGGCCCGGTGGGTTTCGACCGTTCGTCGTGACAGGGTCAGCTTCTGGGCGATCTCGACGCTGGTGTGCCCAAGCGCGATCAGGCGCAGGACCTCGACCTCACGCGGACTGAGGCCATCGCCAGCCACCCCGTTGCGCAACGCCACCAGGGCCGCGGCCAGCCGCGGGCTGACGTACTCCTCGCTGCGCGCGGCCCGGCGAATCGCGACCGGCAGCTCCGCGTCCGCCTGGTCCTTGAGAACGAAGCCCGCGGCACCGGCATCCAGCGCCTGCTGGGCGAAGGCCGGACTCTCCTCCATCGTCAGAACGACGATCTCGGTGTCCGGAGCCGTCTCGCGGAGCCGGCGGATCGTGTCGATCGTCGAGCCATTGGGCAGACGGACGTCAAGGACGAGCACGTGGGGCATGTGGACCGGGACGTGGCGCATGACGGTCGAGAGGTCCGCCGCCTCGGCAACCACCTCCATCCCTTCCTCACGATCGAGCAGCAGACGCAGGTTCCTGCGGACCGTCGTGTGGTCGTCAGCGAGGATGATCTTGATTTTCGAAAGCCTCGCGTCCGGATGGTTCGGGTCCGGAGCAAGTTGCAGTCGCGCCGACATACCATGAAGGTAGGCGGCGGCATGCCTCGCTTCCTCGGTGTAAAGAGCTAACGCCAGCTGTGGGAAAACCCTGATCTCACCGCGATGGCGGCCGTGAGTACGTCATGAGCAGCGATCAGCCCGCGGATCCGCCAACCTTCGACCAGGCCTTGCTGTCCTGGCTCGGTGATGAACCGCCGGAGGTCCGGGCGGCGGACGCCGAGCGCATCCGGGAGATCGCGTCCGAGTTCGCCATGGGGTTCGACAAGCTGGCGGCGATCGGGCCCGCGGTCACGATATTCGGGTCGGCCCGCACCCCGCCCGAGCACCCGGACTACCGCCTCATGCGCCGGGTCGCCGCGCAGCTGGGCCAGGCGGGATTCACGGTGATCACGGGCGGCGGCGCGGGGTTGATGGAAGCCGCCAACCGCGGTGCCCGTGACGTCGGCGCCACCTCGGTCGGCTGCAACATCGAGATCCCGCGAGAACAGGTGCTGAACCGCTATGTCGACATCGGCCTTCGCTTTCGGCACTTCTTCGCCCGGAAGGTCATGTTCGTCCGCTATGCGAGCGGATTCGTGATCGGGCCCGGCGGGTTCGGAACTCTGGACGAGCTGTTCGAGGCGCTGACGCTCATCCAGACCGTGACGATCGAGGATTTCCCCGTTGTCCTCGTCGACGGCGGCGAATGGGAGGGGATGCTCGGGTGGCTGCGGAACCACGCGCTGGCCAGAAATCGGATCGATGAGCGAGACCTCGCGCGGCTCCACGTGACCTCGGATCCGGACGAGGTGGCCGCGATCATCACGGCGGCGCATGCGCGCCAGCGGCGTCGGCGCCGGAGCGCCGGGTGAGTGTGATCCGTAGTAACCCGGGGCTGGGTTGAGGGCGGCTCCGGATGTCACGGATGCAGCCGTACGCCAGTCTTGAGTCATGCACAACACGATCGATTCTCCGCGAGCCAGCTCCAGCGCCAGCTTGCGCGAGCAACTGCGCGTCCTAAGGGACGAGAACGCCCGGATGCGGGGCGAAAATATCCGCATGCGAGCCGAGAACGATCGGCTCCGTGAGGAGAACCAGGCCATCCGGAGAAGGAACGCTGAGCTCCGGAGCGCGCTTGACGCGCACATCTCGAGGGCGCGGTCGACGACGCTGTTCGGGCCGCTCGAGCTCACCGCCGGGACGTGCGTCGGACCGCGGCGAACCCGCGGGTAGCCGCGCCTGGATTGGTGCGGGAGATGAGCGTCCTCACGGCGAGCGCCACGCCGAGCAACGGCGCGCTACGGCACCGAGTCGACGTCAACCGGCGCCATACGATCACCACGGACGAACCCGAGTACCTGGGCGGAAGCGATGCCGGCCCCGCGCCTCACGAGCTTCTTCCCGCGATGGTCGCCGCCTGCGTCTCAACCATGATCGTGCTCTATGCCGAGCGTCGCGGTTGGGAGCTCGGCGATGTCCGGGTCGACGTCTCCTATGAGAGCGAGACCGAGCCCCGGGAGCTCGAGGTAACGATCCATCTCCCGGAGGGGCTCACGCCCGATCAGGTCACGCGGCTTGAACGCGTCGCCGACACCTGTCCGGTGAAGCGCGCGTTCGAGGCCGGGTTTTCCTTCGAGCGCAGGCTTGTGCTCGACCTGCCCGGCCGCGCTAACCAACGCGCAAAGTTCGCCGCCTAACGGGCCGCGTCGAGAAGCAGCCGTTGCTCGGCCGCCGCGATCAGGCGGCGGGTCCGGTCGACGGCGTCGATCGAGACGGAGATCGCGTCGATGCCCGCCCTGACCAAGAGCTCGGCGTACTCCGGGTGCACCGAGGGGGCCTGACCGCAGATCGACGTCTGAAGCCCCGCCGCCCGAGCCCTCGGAATCAGCTGCTTCAGGTAGTCCGTGACCGCGGGATCGCGCTCGTCGAACGTTGCCGCGAGTGCCTCGGAGTCGCGGTCAGCGCCAAGGAGCAGCTGGGTCAGGTCGTTGGAGCCGATCGAGATGCCGGCGATGCCGAGGCGCGCATAGCGCTCGAGGTTGAACAGCACCGACGGGACCTCGGCCATGACCCACAGCTCAAATCCGGGCAGCCCGATCAGTCCAGCCTCGGCGATCAGGTCACGGCAGCGCTCCAGCTCCCGCGCGGTCCTCACGAACGGCAGCATCACGTGGAAGTTGGTGTGGCCGGCTTCCCAGACGCGCCCGATCGCCTCGAGCTCGAGCTCGAACACGTCCGGCTGCTCGGTGTAGCGCAGCGCGCCTCGGAAGCCGATCATCGGATTGGCCTCCTCGGGCTCGAACTCCTCACCTCCCTGGAGGCCGCGGAACTCGTTCGTGCGGAAGTCAGTCGTGCGGTAGGTGATAGGACGCGGCGCAAAGCCGGCGGCGAACGTGGTCAGCGCGTCGGCCATGTGCTCGACGAACTCGTCGGCCCGGCCCTCGGCCAGGAGCTTGCGCGGATGGGTTCCGTCGAGCGCTTCGAGGAGCATCAATTCGGCGCGCAGGAGGCCGACGCCGTCGACCTCGAGCGCGGCCGCCCGCTCCACCTGGGACGGCTCGGAGAGGTTGAGAAGCAGCCTGGTACCGGTGACGATCGGGCTGGCGAGCGCGACGCGCCCGTCCGGGGCTGAAGGGGCGGTGCGCGCGCTCAGACTGGCCCCCTCGGTCACGACGCCATGGGTGGCGTCGACGGTCACCAGCTCGCCTTCGCGGAGGCTCTTGGTGGCGTTCCCGGTGCCGACGACGCACGGGATCCCGAGCTCACGAGACACGATCGCGGCGTGGCAGGTCATCCCGCCGGAGTCGGTGACGATCGCTCCGGCCCTGCGCATCAGCGGGACCCAATCGGGCGAGGTCATGTGGGTGACCAGCACGTCCCCGGCGGCGAGCTTGCCGGCATCCTCCAGGGAGGTGAGCAGGCGGACGGCGCCGCTGGCCTGGCCGGGGGCCGCCCCCAGACCGCGGACGAGAACCGCGCCGGCTTCGGCTGGCGCCGCGCTGACGACGGACTCCTCCGCATGGCCGGTGCTCGTGATCGGACGGCTCTGGAGCATCCATATCCTGTCCTCGGGATCGAACGCCCACTCCGTGTCCTGGGGGGCGTTGTACTCACGCTCGATCGCGATGCCCAACTCCGCGACCCGCAGCACCTCCTCGTCACTCAGCACCGGCGTCAGCGCCTCGTCGCGCCCCAGCTCCCGGCGCGTCGTCCCGCCCTCGGGCGCGGCCTCTATGACCAGCTCCTTGGGACGCACCGAACGGGTGATGATCGCCATGTGGCCCTTGTCGACCACGTAGCGATCCGGCGAGACCTGGCCTGAGACCACCGCCTCACCGAGGCCGAACGATCCTTCGATCACCAAGTGGTCACGCTCACCAGTCGCCGGATCGATGGTGAACATCACTCCGGCGCGGGTCGAGTTGATCTGGCGCTGGACGACCACCGCGATCTCCATCCCGCTCTGGCTAAAGCCGCGCTGGCCTCGGTAGTAGATCGTCCGTGCTCCGAACAGCGATTGCCAGCACCGTTTGACCGCATCGATGACGTGGTCACGGCCACGTGTGTTCAGGAACGTCTCGTTCATTCCGGCGAACGAAGCGGATGCGGTGTCCTCGGCGGTCGCCGAGGAGCGAACGGCGACAGGGGCGTCAGCCGTCTTGCCAACCAGCGCCTCGTAGGCGTCGCCGATGGCACTCCGCAGCCAGGCGGGCATCTCGGTGCCGCCGACTGCCTCTCGTGCCGCCTCGGCCGCCGCCTGAAGCGCTCCGGTGTCCTCCACGTCGAGCGAGTCGAGCAGCTGGGCCAGCCGCGCACGGAGACCGGTCTGGTTCAGGAACGCTGCGTAAGCGGGCGCACCGACCACGAAGCCGGGCGGCACCGGGAGCCCAGCTCGCGTCAATTGACCCAGGTTTGCTCCCTTGCCGCCGGCGTATGCGACATCGGCGACCGAGAGTGCGGTGAACGGACGAACCGGGTCGAGCTCGGCGGGGGTTACGGAAGGAGGGGTTTCGGTTGCGGACATGCCGCCAAGCTACGGCGAGCTGGCGCTCAGCGGATCGTGGCGATACGCCCCTCCCTATCCGTATAAGTTGCGGATGGTGTGCCGCGGCCACCGGCTCGATACTGACCCGCGATGAGCTCTGCCGCGGTTGGTCGCTACCCCAGCGATCGGGAGGCCGAGATCGCGCTGCGGGATGGCTCGACGGTCCATGTGCGCCCGGTGCGCGAGAGCGATGGGCCCGCCATCCGCGCCTTTCTAGAGGCGCTGTCTCCGGAGTCGATCGCCTTCCGGTTCTTCGGCCATCCCAGTCTCGAGTGGGCGACTCGGTGGTCGGTGGATGTCGATTATGCCGAGCGCTTTGCGCTGATCGCTGAGACCGGAAGCCCGCGCCGGATCATCGCCCACGCGGCCTACATAACCGAGGCGCCGGGACACGCCGAGATCGCGTTCGTCGTCGCGGATGCCTGGCAAGGGAAGGGGATCTCGACCCTGCTCCTGGCGCATATGGCCGAGGTGGCGGCACACAACGGCATCGCGACCTTCGTCGCGATGGTCATGCCCACCAACCACCGGATGATCGAGGTCTTCCGGGAGAGCGGATTCCCGGTGGAGCTTCGTTCCTCGCCTGATGCGATCCGGGTCGAGTTCCCGACCTCGCTCTCGTCCGAGGCGGTGACGCGATTTCAGGAGCGCGACGCGGTGGCGGCGGTCGCCGCCGTACGGAGCTTTCTCGAGCCGCGCTCGGTGGCGGTCATCGGCGCATCGAGGCGCCGAGAGACGGTCGGGGGCGAGATCCTTCACAACCTCCTCGCGTCCGGCTACACGGGGCCGGTCTACGTGGTCAACAACCGAGCCGAGGTCGTCCAGTCGCTCCCGGCCTACTCGTCGGTCCGTGATCTACCAGTGGCCGTGGAGCTCGCCGTCGTCGTGGTTCCCGCCGCCGAGGTTGTGGGCGTGGCGCGTGACTGCGCCGAGGCCGGCGTCAGGGGCCTGCTCGTGATCTCCGCCGGCTTTGCCGAGGCGGGCGCCGAGGGCGCCGCCCGCCAGCGGGAACTGGTCGCGGTGTGTCGGGATACCGGCATGCGCCTGGTCGGTCCCAATTGCCTGGGGCTGCTCAACACCTCCTCCGCCGTCAGCCTCAACGCCACCTTCGCTCCTCATGCACCGGTGCCGGGCCGCGTCGGTTTCATGTCCCAGAGTGGAGGGGTGGGGATCGCCATCATCGAGGTCGCGGGGGGGCTCGGGATCGGCCTGTCATCGTTTGTCTCGGTCGGCAACAAGGCTGACCTCTCGGGCAACGACTTTCTCCGCTACTGGGAGCGGGACGAGGAGACCGACGTCGGGCTTATGTACCTGGAGTCGTTCGGCAACCCGCGGAAGTTCGCCCGGATCGCTCCGCATTTCGCCCGCCGCAAGCCTCTGCTGGTCGTCAAGAGTGGCCGCTCGGCGGCGGGGGCCCGTGCCACGTCATCTCACACGGGCGCCCTGCTCTCTGCCTCCGACGTGACGGTTGACGCTCTGTTCGAGCAGGCCGGGGTCATCCGCACCGATACCTTGCGTGAGCTGTTCTCGGTCGCCGCGCTGTTGAGCAGCCAGCCCGTTCCCCGCGGCGACCGTGTCGCGATCGTCACCAACGCCGGCGGTCCGGGGATCGTGTGCGCCGACGCGTGTCAGGCAGTCGGCGTGGATGTTCCGGAGCTCACTGGCGAGGTCCGCTCGAAGCTGGCCGAGTTCCTGAGCCCAGAGGCGTCACTGGGCAATCCCGTCGACATGATCGCCACGGCTTCAGCCGAGGACTATCGCCGCGTCCTCGAGACGCTGATCGAGATGGACGTATGCGATGCCGTGATCGCGATCTTCGTCCCGCCGCTCGTCACCGAGGCCGCAGACGTCGCCACGGCGATCCGAGAGGTGGCCGGCAACGCCCCCAGAACGCCGATCGTCGCCGTCTTCATGACCACCGACGGACCCCCGGCCGAGCTGCGCTCGGGTACCACCCAGGTGCCCGGGTACGAGTTCCCCGAGGAGGCGGCGCGCGCAGTCGCGCTCGCCGCTCGCTATGGCCGCTGGCGGGAGACTCCACCCGGGAATATCGTCACGCCGGCCGACGTACGTCCCGGGCGCGCCGCGGCGATCATCAGCCACGCCCTCAGGGAGGAGGTTGACTGGCTTGCGCCGTCTCAGGTGGCCGAGCTGTTGACCTGCTACGGGCTGCCCTTGATTTCGACGTATGTGGTCCCTGACGCCGACGCCGCAGTGGCCAGGGCGGCCGAGCTCGGGCGTCCGATAGCGCTGAAGGCGAACGCGCGCGGCCTTCTGCACAAGAGCGACGTCGGTGGCGTGAGACTTGGGCTCCAGAGCCCGGAGGAAATTCGCGCCGCCGCGGCTGGGATCGAAGCCGCCGTGGCTGAATCCGGGCAACAGCTCGACGGTTTCCTGGTCCAGCCAATGGCCGGTGACGGACCCGAGCTGATCGTCGGCGTCGTGCACGATCCGAGCTTCGGGCCGGTCCTGGCCTGCGGCGCCGGAGGCACGACGGCCGAGGTGATCAAGGACGTGGCCGTGCGCATAACTCCGCTCACCGACAGCGATGCCCGGGAGATGCTTCGCTCGCTCAGGACGTTCCCGTTGCTCGACGGCTACCGAGGCGCCCCGCGGGCCGATCTGACGGCGATCGAGGATGTGATCCTCCGGGTCAGCGCGATGGTCGAGGCCCACCCGGAGATCGCGGAGCTCGACTGCAACCCCCTGATCGCCGGCCCCGACGGGGCGGTGATCGTCGACGCCCGAGTGCGAGTCGCGACCGCGTCCCCGGCGCCGCCTCTGGGCTCGCTGTCGGCCTAGGGCCGGCCCCGCGCCGGGTTCGCTGCTCGAGCGCAACCGCAATCTGAACTACGTGCCGCAATCTGAACTACGTGCCGCGGGTTAGAGTGCTCGGCGTGGACGGGCGCGTCAAGATCGTTCTGGCCGACGACCACGCAATGGTCAGGGGTGGTCTCCGCCGAGTCCTCGACGCTGAGCCGGACCTCGCTGTCGTCGCCGAGGCTGGGAATGCCGAGGCGGCGCTGCGCGAGACCCTCGCTCACCGGCCCCGGATCGTCGTACTCGATCTCAACATGCCCGGCCCGCCCACGGTCGACGTGATCCCGGATCTTCTGAAGGCCGCCCCTGGTTGCGCGGTGCTGGTGCTGACCATGGACAACGAGCCGGCCTCGGCGCAGGCGGCGATGAGCGCTGGCGCCTCCGCATACGTGCTGAAGGAGGCAGCTGAGGTCGAGCTGGTCGAGGCGATTCGGGCGCTGCTCGCCGGGAGGACCTACCTCGACCCGAGTCTGGGAGCCAGGCTCGCCACGTCCTCGGCCGCGGGCCGGGGCGCATGGCGGCTGACCGCAGTGGCGGACCCTGAGGCGCTGGTCGGCTCGACCTTCGCCGATCACCGGCTCGACGCTGTGCTTGGAAGGGGCGGGATGGGAGTGGTCTTCCGAGCCACCGATCTGGCCCTCGATCGCCCGGTGGCGCTCAAGCTCATCGCGGCCGAGGTGGCTGGTGACCGCGTGTTCCGGGCACGCTTTGAGCGAGAAGCGAGGCTTGCCGCCTCGATCGATCACCCGCACGTCGTCGCCATCCACCGAGCCGGTGAGGAGGACGGGGTTCCGTATCTGACCATGCGCTATGTCGATGGCCCCGATCTGCGTGGTGTGGTCAGCGCCATCGGGCCGCTCGCTGCCCCCCGGGCGACTGCGTTGTTGTGCCAGATTGCCGCCGCGCTTGACGCGGCGCACGCGCTCGGGCTCGTACATCGGGACGTCAAGCCGACGAACGTGCTGGTCGAGGCGCGTGGGCCGCGCGAACAGTGCTTCTTGGCCGACTTCGGCCTCACCAAGCCGGGGGTCGAGGACTCGGTTACCCGGACCGCAATGCCGCTGGGGACGGTCGACTATGTCGCGCCTGAGCAGGCACAGGGCCGTGAGGTCGACGCGCGCGCCGACATCTATTCGCTGGGATGTGTCTTCTTCTACATGCTCACGGCTCGAGTTCCGTTCGATCGCGAAAGCGATCTCGCCAAGCTGTGGTCCCACGTCAACGAGCCACCGCCCAAGCTGCGGACGCTCAGACCCGACCTGCCTCTGGAACTCGAGGAGGTCTTGGAGCGGGCTTTGGCCAAGCGCCCGGCTGATCGCCCGGCTTCGGCGGGCGAGCTGGCGCGTAGCGTGGCGGCGGCGATTGGCGGGCTGACCTGACCCTGGGCTGCTAGGTCGCGACGAAGGTTATGCGGTGCACCGCGTTGTTGGCATAGCCACGCTGGTTGGCCGGCGGCTCATCAGGCTGCGTTTCCCCGGCGCCATCTATGGCGCGACACGCCAGCTCGTGGGCCCCCGGATCGAGGGTGACCCGACTCTCCCAGCTCACCCGCGTGTAGGGCCCGGGCGCGGCGCCGAGTCGAGCCCGTGACCAGGGGCCGGCGTCCACCTGGACGAGCACATCGGCGATCCCGCCGGCGCCTCCCCAGGCCGTCCCCCTGATCACAAGCTCGTTGCCCGGTCTCGCCTCGCCGTCGACCGGCGTGGTGATCAGGGCGTGGACTGGAAGCGGGCCGAGCCTGCGGCCGAAGCCGTCCTCGCCCGGCGCGCAGAAGCGGTAGTCGATGGCCTGGAAGAAGCCCTCGAACTCGCGGTCGGTGAACCAGATGCGGTCGAGCCATTTGACCGAGTCGGTCGCGTACCACCCAGGGACCACGAGGCGAACCGGGCCCCCGCGATCGAGTGAGATGGGCTGGCCGTTCATCGCGTAAGTGAGCAGCACATCGGGGTCGAGCGCCTTGTCAAGCGGGAGGCTGCGGGCGAAGCGGTGAATCCCGCCCACCTCCGCCACGACCCCTGCGTCAGCGCCTTCGAGTACGACCTCGTGCGCGTCGGCCGGAATGCCGGCGATCTGGAGGACCGAGGCGAGGCTCGTCCCGGTCCAGTGCGCCTCAGCCACGGCGCCGAGCTCCCAGGGCAGGCCGCCGGGGAGCGGCTCGAATTCGGCGCGGCGGTGACCCGCGCACTCGAGAACCACGCTGAGCGTTCGCGCCGGGAGTCGCTTTAGCGTGTCCAGGTCGACGCGGAGCAAGCCGGAGCTGCCGATCAGCTCTAGCGACCAGGCGCCAAGGTCCCAATCAGGCGCTGGAAAGTGGTCCCGCACGAAATGGAGCTCGCTCGGGATCTCGTCCAGCTCGAGCGCAGCCAGCGGCGTCGGACGCCAGCGGTCAAGCCCAAGCTCGGCGCCATGCCCCGCAGCACGGAAATAGTCTTCTCCGACTCCCAATTTGCCCCCTAAACACGACCGGTCTTGTCGAGTATACGAGCGCTGTACGCCCGAAGTTCGCGGCCCTCGACATGACTGCGCCGTCCCCGACGTCAGGAGAACTGAGATGACCGCGACCGATCAGCTGGTGGCCAACAACGAGGCCTACGCCAGTTCGTTCTACAACGCCGACCTGCCGGCGGCGCCGGCCCGGAAGGTCGCGATCGTTGCCTGCATGGACGCGCGGCTGAACGTCTACGGGCTGCTGGGGCTGAACGACGGCGACGCCCACGTCATCCGCAACGCCGGCGGGGTGGTGACGGACGACGTCATCCGGTCATTAGCGATCTCCCAGCGGTTGCTGGGAACGGAGGAGATCATCCTCATCCACCACACGGGCTGCGGGATGCTCGGCTTCACCGACGACGAGTTCAGGAGCTCCATTCAGGAGGAGACCGGTATCCGACCCCACTGGGCAGCAGAGGCCTTTGCCGATCTGGAGGCTGACGTCCGGCAGTCGATTGCGCGGATCAATGCATCCCCCTTCATCCCGCGCAAGCACGCAATCCGTGGATTCGTCTTCGAGGTGGACACCGGGCGCCTGCGCGAGGTGGCCTGAGCAGGACGCTTGTGGGCTGCAGCGACAGACACTGGTGATGCTGCGGTGAATTACTGATCGGTTCGGTGCTCTGGCCCCGATATCCCGGAGCGCGTGTCGCCGTAACTTGACATCATGGGCGACCACCTCAGCGCGCTCGACGCGACCTTTCTCGAGCTGGAGGAACATGACGAAGGCGCGCTGATGAACATCGGCGGGGTCATGGTGTTCGACCCCCTCCCCGACGGTCAGGTTCCGACGCTGGAGGAGCTCTGTTCAGGCTCCGCGTCACGACTCGAACAGCTGCCGCGCTACACCCAACGGCTCTCATCACCCAGGACGGGCGGCCTGGCTTGGCCACGCTGGGTCCCCGACGGCCACTTCGACATCCGCAACCACGTGGGCCGGGCGGCCCTGCCCGCCCCGGGGGGCCCATCCGAGCTATGCGATTGGACGGCCGATTTCTACTCCCACCGCCTGGACCGGACCCGCCCCCTCTGGCAGCTCGTCCTTCTCGAAGGGCTGGATTTCGGTCGTTGGGCTCTGGCCCTGAAGACCCACCACTGCCTGGTTGACGGCGTTGGGGCCGTCGACGTGGTCCGGCTCCTGCTCGACTCCGAAGCGACACCGGCCGGAGACCCGTTTGAGAGCCCCGCGGCGCTGTATCCGGGCGACTTTCTCCGCGAGGCGGCGCCGACCCCGCACGCCGTCGTTCAGGCAACCCGCGCCGGAGTTCGATCAGCTCGCGCCGGCGCCCACGCCGTGCGACATCCGCGCGAGGCGCTGGAGCGCTCGCTGTCGATGGCGGAGCTGTTCGTCCGAGATGAGCTGATCGCCGCACCCGAGACGTCGCTGAACGTTCCGATCGGATCAACCAGGCGCTACGCGGTGGTTCACGTGCCGCTGGGGCAGCTCAAGTCGATCCGGGCGGTCCTGGGCGGATCGGTCAACGACGTGGCGCTGGCGGCGTGTGCGGCTGGACTTCGGAAGCTCTTGCTGGAACGAGGCGAGACGCCGCCGCACCAGGGGCTGAGGGCGATGGTGCCGACGAACCTCCGCGACCGCACCGAGCGGCTCGGTCTCGGCAACCGCGTGAGCTCGCTGTTCGTCGACCTGCCGGTGGCCGAGCCGTCGGCGGAGGTCCGCTACCGGAAGATCTCGACCTCGACGGCGCGGCTCAAGCGATCAGGCGCCGCGGCCGCAGCCAGCGGGTTGATCGAGCTCGCGGCGCTGGCGCCACCGCTCCTGCGCGCCGAGCTCGGCCGCTCGCTCTATGCCAAGCGCCTGTTCAACGTGACGCTCACCAACGTCCCCGGCCCGAGGGATCCGCTGTACGCGTTGGGGGCACAGCTCCGCGAGATCCACCCCGTCGTACCGCTGGCCGCCGAGCACACGGTGGGAGTCGCGATCTTCTCCTACCACGGCCTGGTGACCTTCGGCGTCATCGCCGACGCGGACACGACGCCGGACATCGGAGTGCTGGCGGCCGGCATCGAGGAGGGGATCGAGGAGCTGAGCCGGCATGTGCCCGCGAGCCAGGGGGCGAAACGACTTGAACCCACGAGGAGCTGATGGCGATGCGAGTGGCAATCAACGGGTTTGGACGGGTGGGGCGATGCTTCCTGCGCGCCGCGTACGAGCGGGAGGCGGAGGTCGAGGTCGTCGCGGTCAACGATCTCGTCGACGCCGGCACCCTGGCGGTCCTGCTCGCCCATGATTCGGTCTACGGCCGCTTCCCGGCCACGGTTGAGCCGGTCGATGGCGGCTTCACCGTGGATGGCCACCGCATCTGTGCGTACGCCGAGCGCGATCCCCATGCCCTTCCCTGGGGCGAGCTCGGGATCGACGTCGTGATCGAGTCGACGGGGCATCTGCGGACACGGGCCGGGGCCGCCCAGCATCTCGAGGCCGGCGCGCGGAAGGTCATCGTCTCCGCCCCGGTCAAGGGTGGCGAGCCCCCGGATGCCACCCTGGTCCTCGGGGTCAACTTCGATCAGGTCTACGACCCTGACCGCCACCACATCGTCTCCAACGCCTCGTGCACGACCAACTGCCTGGCTCCCGTGGCCAAGGTCCTGCATGAGACGGTGGGGATCAGGCACGGCCTGATGACCACCGTCCACGCCTACACCTCAGATCAGCATCTGCTCGACGGACCGCATAAGGATCTCCGGCGCGCGCGGGCCGCGGCGATCAACATCGTCCCCACCTCCACCGGTGCCGCGAAGGCGCTCGGTCTGGTCATCCCGGAACTCGACGGCCGGCTCAACGGATTCGCGGTCCGCGTGCCCACGCCGACGGGATCGCTTGTCGACCTGACGATCGAAGCCGAGCAGGCGACGGACAAAGAGACCATCAACCAAACGTTCGCCCGGTTTGCCGATCGGGGTGAGCTCCAGGGCATCCTCGCCTACACGGATGACCCGATCGTCTCCTCGGACATAGTCGGCTCCTCCTACTCGTCGATCTTCGACTCCGCGCTCACGTCGGTCATCGACGAAACTCAGGTGAAGGTCATCGCCTGGTACGACAACGAGTGGGGTTACTCGAGCCGCCTGGTGGATCTCGCCGAGCGGATGCTGGTGCCCGTGCCCGAGGGGGTGAGCTCCTAGCCGTTGCCTCGACGGGCAACGCAGCGGAGCAACAGCATGGCCCAACCTCACCACGTTCCGGTCATGCCCATGGACCCGCGGCGGTTCAGCTCTCTACTGCGGGCCGACGAGTACGAGGACCTCGAGCAGCTGATCGACGACGGACGGCGCGAGCTTCACGGCCGCGTGGTCTGGAACGTCAATTCGACCGCCCAGGGTGGGGGCGTTGTGGAGCTGCTGCGACCGCTGCTCGGCTACTCCCGGGGCGCAGGTGTCGACGCGCGTTGGGTCGTGATTGAGGCCAACCCCGCCTTCTTCGAGGTGACGAAGCGCTTGCACAATCGCCTGCATGGCTTCCGGGGAGACCGCGGCGAGCTCGGCGCCGATGCGCGGGCGATCTATGAGCGGACTCTCGCGGCCAACGCCGCGGCGCTCGTTCCCCTCATCAACGAGGGAGATGTCGTCATCCTCCATGACCCTCAAACCGCCGGCCTGGTCGGCCATGTGCAGCGTTCGGGGGCGACGGTCATCTGGCGCTGCCACGTCGGCCGCGACCATCTGAACGGCCCGGCTCATGAAGCTTGGGACTTCCTGCGGCCCTACATCCTCGACGCCGGGGCCTATGTCTTCTCGCGCCGGATCTTCGCGTGGGACGGTCTGCCGAAGGACCGGATCGTGATCATCCCTCCCTCGATCGATGCGTTTTCGCCCAAGAACGAGGAGCAGAGCCCGAGCCAGTCGCTGGCCATCCTGTCCCGCGCCGGGCTGGTTCCGCAGGCGAGAACGGGGAGCCCGACCTTCGTGCGTTCTGACGGCACGCCGGGGCGAGTGGATAGATGCGCCACGCTCACGCAGGAACGTCCGCTGACGCCGGATGATCCCGTCGTCATGCAGCTCTCCCGCTGGGATCGGCTGAAGGATCCTGTCGGCGTGATGAAGGCGTTTGCCGGCTACGTGGCGCCCCGGTCGGACGCGCACCTGTTGCTGGCCGGACCCGCCACCGACTCGGTCTCCGACGACCCCGAGGGAGCTGCGGTGCTGGCGACGGTCAGGCGCGCCTTCGCAGCGCTGGCCCCCGAGGTCCGCGCGCGGGTGCATCTGGCGTCTCTGCCGATGGACGACGGCGAGGAGAACGCTGCCATCGTCAACGCCCTCCAGCGCCACGCGACGATCGTGGTTCAGAAGAGCCTGGCCGAGGGATTTGGGCTGACCGTGGCCGAGGCGATGTGGAAGGCGCGTCCGGTTGTGGCCAGCCGGGTGGGGGGTATCGTCGAGCAGATCGTCGACGGCGAGTCGGGCGTCCTCATCGCCAACCCCAGGGATCTCGAGGTCACGGGGGAGGCCATCCTGGCTCTGCTGTCCGATCCACGGCGCGCGCGGAGACTCGGGCAGGCAGCGAAGGAAAGGATCCGCGAGGCGTTTCTCGCGCCTCGGCACCTGCGACGCTACTTCGAGTTGATCCAGCGCCTCGTACGCGACGACGAGCCCGTCGGACCGGCTCCGGCTGCCGAGCTGGTGCTGCCGGAGGCTCGCTGATGGCCGGCCGTCTCGACCTCGACCTCTACAACGTTCTGCTCGGCTTCGGCTGGGTCCGAGAACGAGTCGAGCTGGTACGCGCCACCATGGACCCGGGATTCCTGCTTCGCGCCCGGCGCGCCCTGTTCCCGATCCCTGGGCTCGACCGTGAGCCGTCCGGTTCGGCGGACGTGCTGCCACCATTTCGCAGCCGTCCGATTCGCGCTCTCAGCGCGCGGCGCATCGCGATGATCGCAGGCGGCGGCGCCGGCGCCTGCGTGTCGTTGATCGGCGTCCGCCGGGCCTTCGAGGAGGCGGGCGTCGAGCCTGAGCTCATCTCGGCCTGCTCGGGTGGGGCGATCTGGGGCTCGCAGTGGGCGGCCGGGTTGAGCGCCGAGGAGATGGCGGACTTCTCGCTCTCCTGGCACCTGGAGGACTATCTCGACATCCAGTGGGCAAAGCTCCCCGGGTATGCGGTCAACGCCCTGCGCGGCTTCACCGGGGTGGCCAAGGGCGAGGCAATCGAGCGGACGTTCACCGAGCGCTTCGGGCCGCTGCGGGCGCGCGACTTCGCGATCCCACTGACCTCGATCGTCTACGACATGGATCGCGGGCTCGTCGACTACTTCGGCAGCGACACCAAGCCCGACCTGACGATCGGGCGCTTGGTCCGGATCGCGATTGCGCTGCCGGTGTTCATTGAGGCCGTCGAGGTCGACGGGCACCTCTATGTCGACGGCGGCATCATCGACCTGTTGCCGGCGGAGCCGGTCCTGCGAGATGGCACGTTCGACCGCGTGTTCGCCGTCAACTTCATGCTGCCGCCCCAACTCCGGCCCGACGACATCAGTGGGTGGCATACCAAGCGGATGGGCGTACTCCAGGCGAGCCGCCAGGCCGAGCAGGGGTTCCAGCTCGAGTTCGCCCACCGCACGCAGCGTCAGCTGGGGGACGCGCTCACCGTCATTGACGCCGCCGACCATAGGCTGCTGCGCGGCCCCGCGTTCTATGACCTGTTCATCGACCGCAGCCGCTGGCCCGCCCTGATCCTGGGAGGCTACGAGCGAGCCACGAGGGCGCTCGACGCGTTTCGGGCCGAGCGGCGGCAGAGTCGGGGGAGCCACGCGGCCGACAGAAACGGTGCGGCGAGAACGACATCGAGGAGGCAGTGATGAAGTCAGTGGTGGTTTACGAGTCGATCTACGGCAACACTCGCGCGATTGCCGAGGCGATCGCCGAAGGGCTGGGCGGAGCCGAGGTGGTTCCGGTCTCAGACGCCGGCACGCCCGCAGCCGACCTTCTCGTCGTCGGCGGCCCGACGCACATGCACGGGATGGCCAGCAGCCGCTCTCGTCAGGCCGCCGCCGACGCCGGGCACGAGGACGGGGCGCACGTCGAGCCGGAGGCCACGGCGGAGCCGGGGCTTCGCTCGTGGGTGCGCGATCTGCCCGATGCGGCCGGCGCCAAGGCGGCGGCGTTCGACACCCGGATCGACAAGTCGGCATGGGTCACCGGAATGGCCTCACGCGGGATCGCGCGACGGCTCGCTCATCGTGGCTATGAAGTTGTGGGCAGCGAGAGCTTCCTGGTCCAGGAGTCCGAGGGGCCCCTCGAGGAAGGCGAGCTCGACCGGGCGCGCAGCTGGGGGGCGGAGCTCGCGGCCATGCTGCCTGCGGACGCGGAGGTGACGTCGTGAGCGCGACCGCCGCCGAATACCCCGTGACGTTCTCCGTCGATTACCCCGATCGAGAGCTCAACCGGCTGACCAGTGCGTTTCGCATCTTCACGGTGATCCCGATCTGGATCGTGCTCGCCTCGATCGGCGGCTACTCGGCCAGCTTCGCCGACGGCACCTCGAACGCCAGGACGATCGCCATCGGGGGCACCGGGGTCCTCTTCATCCCTCCGCTGCTGATGATCCTGTTTCGCCAGAAATACCCCCGGTGGTGGTTTGACTGGAACGTCCAGTTGCTGCGCTTCACCACGCGCGTGGGCGTCTATCTGGCCCTGATGGACGACCGCTATCCCTCGACCGACGACACCCAGTCCGTCCACCTCGAGTTCCCCTATCCCGACGTCGGCTATGAGATGAACCGCTGGCTGCCGATCGTCAAGTGGCTCTTGGCCATACCGCACTACATCGTGCTCTTCTTCCTTGGGATCGGGGTCTTCTTCGCGGCGATCTTCGCCTGGTTCGCGATCCTCTTCACCGGTCGCTATCCGCGAGGCCTCTTCGACTACATCGAGGGAGTGATCCGCTGGCAGAACCGAGTGGTCGGCTACGCCCTGATCCTGGTCACGGACCGCTACCCGCCGTTTCGGCTCGGGGCGTAGGGGGACGGGGCTGACGCACACGCCGGGCGCGATTTCGTTGCAGGCTGGGCGAAATCCCGTTACACGCTGTGCGCAATTCGTTACCCGCCCGCTGGACCTGGGCGAATTACCTACACGCACAGGTGGTTAATTCGCCCAGGTCGGTTTTTTGCATCGCCCAGGTCAGTTTTTCGCATCGCGCAGGACGCGCAGGCGCGCCACCGCTCACGCGCCGTCAGGCACGCTGCTGTAGAGGTTCTCTTGCTGGGGGCCTCGGCGCGGCGGCCGACCCGGGTTGTCGGACATGGGCCGCTTTCGCCCCCGGGCCGGGCCGCAGGATGCGCAGCGTGACCAGGTAGGCCAGCGGGATCGCCGGGAGCGCGACGAGGGCGCGGAGCCAGAGCTGCTTGGCGTCCGATCCCGAGCCGAGCGTGTGCACGACCGACAGCAGCCACGCAGCGGCGACGAGCGTGTGCAGCCGCCGCCACCTCCGGGCCCCGATGCGGCGACGCAGATAGAAGCTCGGCCCCAGGAGGAGAGCCAGGTAGCCGGCGATGATCCCGAGCCCCGTGAACAGGGGCCGGTAGGTGAGCGCGAACGGCACCGTGATCCCGCGCAGCCCCGGGTTCAGCCAGCGGTCGCCCAGAAGGGCGGCTCCGTGCACCCCGATCGCCGCCAGCGCGGTCAGCGCGACGTGCTCGTGAAGCGTCAGCACGATTCGCTTGGCCCGGGGGGCACGGATGACCTTGGCGGCCATGGCCAGGCCCATGAGGACCGACAGCGAAATCAGAGCCAGCGCGAGGATGCCCGCCGCCCGGCTGACGAGCCACCACAGATCGGCCAGCGGGGCCGAACCAGGCGTCACGCCGCCGTCCGGGCGGCGGCGCGATGCAGGCCGATCGGCCCGATCGCCTCAACCGACCCGTCGTCGTGGACGATGACTCCGCCCCGCTCGCGCAGGACATCCCGCGCTCCCGCCGGGCCCAGGAGCAGGGCCATCTTCGACAGCGTCTCCGCCTCGAGTGCGCTTTCGCCGAGCGCGGTGGCTCCAATCACACCGGTCCAGGCGGGTGATCCGGTGCTCGGGTCGAGCAGATGGTGGCCGAAGCTGCCGTCGCGGTTGCGCCAGATCCGGACGTTGAGGCCCGACGTGGCGACGCCGCCGCGGGCCAGCCCAACCGTCCCGATCGGCTCGCCGCTCAGCGGATGCTCGACCGTGATCTGGTAGGGCTCGAGCTGGGCACCCACTCCGCCGACGGCGATGTCGCCTCCGCAGTCGACGACGAATCGGGTGTAGGCCCCAAGGCGATAACCGACCGCGTCCGCACACAGGCCCTTCCCGGTGCCGCCGGTGTCGATCATCACCCCCGGCGGCCGCTCGATCACGCCCGCTTCGTCGTCGACCCGGACGAGCCTCCAGGGCGCGGCCGGATTGGCTGCCGCCGGAGCGCGGGCACCGGCGGCAGCCAGGGCGTCGTTGAGTGACGCCGGAGCTACGCCGTCCAAAGACCGGGCGTAGCCACCTCGTTCGAGCGCCTGGACCAGCGTGGGATCGACCAGCCCCCCGCTGCGCTCAGCCGCCCACAGCCCCGCGTTGACCGCGGCGCGAAGCAGCGGGGAGGCGGGCACGCGCGAGCGCGGGTCGTGGTTCAGCGCCGACAGCTCACTGTCGGCGACGAATCGGGAGAGCCGGTGGGCGAACCCGAGCACGAACGCGCGCTGGCCATCGGCTGCCTCGAGCGGCGACGGGGCCTTGGGGTGCAATGGGTGGCCGATGAGCAGGCGGATATCGCTGCCCATCGCCTGAAACGTGTAGTCGAGCTCGTCGGTGACCAAGTGTCTGCGCTCACGGAGCCGTGGAGGACCGGGTCACGACGGGAGCCGTCGGAAGGGCGCCCGAACCCGAGCTTGAGACGGACTGCGAGACCGACGTCCCGGACCCGCCTCCGCGGATCGTCTCCACGACCGTCGTCTTGTAGATGCGTCGGACGACGACCATCCGGTGGGCGAGCGGCTTCGCCGTGGGTTGCAGGTGAGAGGCCAGGAAGGCAAGCACGACCAGAAACACGGCCGCGCTGATCAGGATCACGGTCACGCGGTCGGCGCCCGCCGGGAGCTGACCGCGGACCAGCGGTGGCGTGCCTGAGGCTCTGTGCCTCGGCCGATCAGTTGTCGCCGCCGCCACCGTCGCCACCGTCGTCGTGGTGAGATCCCGAACCGCTGGTCCGGGTGCTCACCGGCCGACCCGACGAACCTCCTGAGCCCGAGCTCGTGCTGCTCCGAGTGGTCACCGGCCGCCCGGAACCGGATCCACTCGAAGAACCTGTGTGCGACGCGCTCGTCCGTGTGGTCACCGGTGCGCCGGTTGGGGCGCTGACCGCCGAATGTGAACCGCTGGTCCGCGTGCTCACGCTGCCCGCGGCGCCCGCGGCCGGAGCCACGGCGTGTGATCCACTGGCCCGGGTTCGCGCGCCGCTGCCGGCCACCACCGCCGCGGAGCCCGAGTAGCCGCGGGGCGGACTCACGCCTGCCACACGCTCGTGCTTGACGATGTGGATGGTGCGCCTGATCACCACCGTGCGCACCTCGACGGCGGGGTTGCGTGCCGCCACGGGGGTCGTCTTGACGGACGGCGCGCGAAGAGCGAACGCCGCCAGCGCGGCGGCGCCCAGGGCGGCGACGCCGGCGATCAGTCGGGTGTAGGTCCTGCGCATGCTCGGGCCTCCAGTTCGGGGACTTGCGCACTGTGCCGCGTGCGAGGCCATCGCTTGACCAATCCCAGGCAAAGCCTTGGCAAAGAACGACTGGCGCAGTCCGAACTCTTGCGATTCCTTTGCCCGGCGGGTTCACCATGGTCCGTGCAATGGCACAAACCTCAGGTGCAGACGGAATCGTGATCGTGGGCGGCGGCCTGGCCGGCCAGCGCTGTGCCGAGGCGCTGCGCAGGCATGGCTACGACGGGGCCCTGCGGATCGTCTGCGCCGAGCCCCGCCGCCCGTACGACCGTCCGCCCCTCTCGAAGGAGATGCTGGCCGGATCCTGCGATGAGGATTCGCTCGCCTTCAAGACCGCCGGCTGGTATGAGGAGCGCTCGATCGATCTTCTGCTCGGAGTGCACGCGACCGGGCTCGACTTGGCGCAGCGCCGCCTCGGGGTGTCGGAAGGCCGCCCGCTTGCCTACCGGCAGCTGGTGATCGCCACCGGCAGCATCCCTCGAGGCCTGCCGCTGCTCGAGGGATACGAGAACGTCTCGGCGCTGCGGTCGGTCGATGACTGCCTCGCGCTTCGCGAAGTGCTGGCCGGACGGCCGCGGCTCACCGTCCTCGGCGCCGGCTTCATCGGCCAGGAGGTTGCGGCCACCGCGCGCTCTCTAGGCGCGCAGGTGACGATGATCGAAGCCGCGCCGGCCCCGCTCGCCAGTGTCCTCGGTCGCGAGCTGGGCTCCTGGTTCACCCGACTGCACACGGCCGAGGGGGTAGAGGTCCTCACCGACTGCACGGTGACCGACGCGCTGAGCAACGGGCACGTTCAGGCGCTGCGTCTCTCGAACGGGCGAACCGTCGACACCGATCACGTGGTGGTGGGCATCGGGGTCCGGCCGGACGTCGGATGGCTGGCCGGGAGCCCGATCGCGAGCCCCGGCGGGATCGAGGCGAGCCCGGCCGGGCACACCGTCGCACCAGGCGTCTATGCCATCGGCGACGCGGCTGCCACCTTCGATCCGGTCGTGGGCGGGCATCTGCCGGGCTCGCATTGGGAGGCCGCGTCTCGCCAGGCCGGGCGCTGCGCCTGCGTGATGCTCGGCCTGGATCCCGGCCCCGCCGAGCTGACGAGCTTCTGGACCGACCAGTACGGAATCCGGATCCAGTACCTGGGTCACGCGCAGCTCGCCGACGCCGTCGAGATCGACGGGAATCCCGACGTCCGGAACTTCAGTGTCACGTTCACGCGCGCGGGACGGCCCGTCGCGGGACTGCTCGTCGACCGCGCGCGTGAACTACCCCGGCTTCGCACAGCGATCGAACAAGGAGAAACATGACCTACATAGTGGAAATCGACGAGGCAGCGTGTGCTGCGCATGGCGACTGCGTCGAGCTGGCACCTGAGGTGTTCGAGCTCGACGACGTGGCTCACGTGATCGGCGACGGGCCGGATGACCTGCTGCTCGCCGCGGCGGAAGCCTGCCCGAGCTCCGCAATCCGGATCCTCGACCGGGAGACCGCCGAGGCGATCTATCCCTGATCGATGGCCGAGGCGATCTATCCCTGATCAGTCGTCGGGCCCCTGGGGGCGGCGGGTGTCACCGCTGCCCCCGGATCTGCCGCCGCCACCTGAATCGTCGCGCTGGCGCTGAGCCGGCTTGGCGGGCCGCGCCGCCGTGGGCGTCGTCGTGGCGGGCTGGGCGGGCGCCGGGGGGGAGGTTGTGTTGGGCAACGACGAAACCGGCGGGGCCGGGGCCGGGGCCACGGCGGGCGGCGGCGTCGACACGGACGGTCTGCCCGCGCCTCCGTGCGTCCGGCGACCCCGGCGCGGCGCCGTCTTCTTGCCATTGGCCGGCCGGTGGGTCGCCGGCGCCGTTGCTCGCGCCGGGGCCAGGCCCGCGGCGACGGACAGCGGCTCGTTGGAGAGTCCGATGTGCTGACTGGCGAGGCGGGTCGCCGACCAGGCCACGGCCGCGCTGAAGGCGATCCCCAACCCGGCCGCCAACGCGAGCAGCACGCGACGCTTCATGACCTGGCGACGGTAGCCGGGTCCGGGTTAAGCGAGCGCAAACTCGAGGGCTCGTCCGACGTCTCGGCGCTCGCGGGCAGCGTCAGCGCGGCGACGAGACCCCCCCCTTCGCGGGCCGTGAGCGTCACATCACCACCCCATGCTCGGGCGAGCTCACGGGCGATCGAGAGCCCCAGCCCGCTCCCGGCCGGTCCGGCCCGCCCGGCGCGGCCGCGGTGGAAGCGATCGAACACGATCGAAAGCTCGTCGGCCGCGATGCCGGGGCCTCGGTCTCGCACCTCGATCCTCCCGGGAGTCGCCCGGATCTCCACCGCGCCGCCGCCCGGCGAGTAGTTCAGGGCGTTCTCGATCAGTGAGTCGAGCGCCCGGTCGAGGTCAGGTCGCGACACCCAGGCCCGTCCACCTCCGTCCCCCGCGTTTGAGGCCAGCCTGATGCTTCGCGACCGGGCGGTGGGCTCCCAGCGCTCGGCCGCGGCCGCGGCCATGTCATGCAGGTCGACCATCGTGCCCCGCAACTGCCGCTCGCCGCCGCCCGACAGGACGAGCAGGTCCTCGACTGTGTGGGCCAGCCGGTCGACCTCGTGAATCGCCGCCTCCAACTGATCCCGAGCTGCGTCCTGGTCCGTGCTGGCCCGTGCGGCCTCGAGGCGGAGTCGGAGCCCGGTGAGCGGGGTCCGGAGCTGATGGGAGGCGTCGGCCACGAACGCGCGCTGGGCGCCGAGCAGCCTGGAGATGCGCCCGGTCATCTCGTTGAACGACGTGGCCAGCGATCGCTGTTCGCTCGAGCCCTCGAGCTCGGCCCGGGCATCCAGGTCGCCCTGGGCCACACGCCGTGCCACCTGCTCCAGGCGGCGGATGGGGCGGGCGACCTGCGCCGCGATGACCACGCCCGCCGCCAGGCCCAGGGCGAGGACGATCACTCCGATCAGGATCAGCCCGAGCTGCGCGCGGTGCACCGCGCCATTGACCGCCGCGATGCTCTGGGTCACGCGCACGGCACCCACCGTGTGCCGATTGCGGATGATCGGGACCGCGGTGGCAAGAATCTCCTTTCCCAGGGTCCGGGAGCTGCGCTGAACCTGGACCGGGCGTCCGGCGAGCGCCGCCTTGAGCTCGGGCCGGCTCCCATAGTTGGTCCCGACCGGGGCTGCGCCGCTCGAGTCGATGAGGACCCCGCCGGCGGCGCCGACGATCAGGATTCGCCCTCGCAGCTCTCGCGCGGCGGTACGCGCGAGCGTCGAGAGCTCGCCGCGGTGGCCGGGGGCGAGCAGGTCGGCCGCGGTGGCGGCCACCAGGTCGGCCTGCGCCTGAGCCTGGGTCTGGACCTCGGCGCGGACCCGCGAGCTCAGGTTGATGGCCAGCGGGATGCCCAGCGCGATGATCGCCAGCACGAGCACGTAGGCCAGAGCGGCCAGGAGGCGGAGCCGCAGGCTTACGGCTGAACCTCCGCGTCGCCGAGCCGGAACCCGACGCCCCGCACCGTATGGATGTACCGCGGGGCCAGAGGGTCATCGCCCAGCTTGCGTCGCAGCCAGGCGATGTGGACGTCGAGCGTCTTGGTCGAGCCAAACCAGTTCATATCCCATACGTCCGACATCAGGACTTCGCGGGATACGACCCTCCCGGCCTCCCGCGCCAGGCGGGCCAGGAGATCGAATTCCTTGCGGCTGAGCGAGATCTCGGCTCCGCCTCGCCAAAGCCGGCGGGAGCCGAGGTCGATCCGCAGATCGCCCACCCTGAGCTCGCGCTCCTCATCGCGGGGGGCCCGTCCGCGGCGCAGCACGGCGCGAATCCGCGCCACCACCTCGGCCACCGCGAAGGGCTTGACGATGTAGTCGTCGGCCCCCAGCTCGAGCCCCACGATGCGGTCGGTGACGGCCCCGCTGGCCGTGATCATGATGATCGGCATGTCGGAGCTCCGCCGCAGATGGCGGCAGACGTCTCGGCCGTCCATGTCGGGCAGCGCCAGATCGAGGAGCACGACGTCTGGCTCGACGCTGCGGCTGAGCTCGAGCGCCTCGGCCCCAGTGTGCGCCACGGTGGGGCGAAAGCCGCTGCGAGCGAGCGCCTGAGCGAACGGCTCGGCGATCGACGCCTCGTCCTCGATCAGGAGGACCGAGGGGCCGCGCGTCTCCGATGGGCCATCGAGCTGCACGGCCGCTCTAGGCCTTGGGATCCCCGTGCGGGATCACGAGCACCGGCCGCCTGGCGTGCCCCAGCACCGCGAAGGAGACGCTGCCCAGCAGCATCGACTGGACGCGGGAGAGCCCTCGGGCGCCGATCACGATCGCTCCGGCATCGAGCTCCTGCGCGACGTGACAGATGACCGACCAGGCCTTGCCCCGAACCAGCCGGCCCTCGGCGGCAAAGCCTGCCTCACGAGCCAGCTCGACACCATGCTCGAGCGTCTCGCCTGAGACCTCCTCGATGATCTGGTCGAGGTCGAGGGCGCGCGCTGCCAGCTTGTCGAGCGGCGCGCTCAGGATCGTGGCCGGATCACGCGGATCCCACAGCGCCATCGGCTCCCACGCGGTGAGGACGACGGCGCGGCGGCGGCTGAACAGCGCCGCCGAGCGGCCGATGGCCACGGCGGCATTCGCCGAGCCGTCGTAGCAGAGCAGCAGGGGTCCGGCGGGGCCGCTTCCAGGGGTGTCGCTTTCGCTCACGGCTACCTCCATTGATCAGCCTCTCAGCGCGCGAAGTGCGTTGAGGATCACGGCCAGGTCGATGACCTCTTGGAAAAGGGCACCGGCGACGGGCGGAAGGTAGCCGAACGCAGCGACCGCCATCGCGGCGATGCTCAACCCCATGCCGCTGAGCATGCTCTGGCGGGCGATATGCAACGACCGGCGCCCGATGTGGACCGCATCCGCCACTCGGTCGACGCGATCGACCGTGATCACGGCGTCGGCGGTCTCCGACGACACCGTCGCGCCCGCGGCCCCCATCGCGATCCCGAGATCGGCGAGGGCCAGAGCGGGAGCGTCGTTGATCCCGTCCCCGACCACGATCACTGGGCGAAGCCCGGCGTCGGCCTCGACCCGGCGCACGACCTCGAGCTTGTCCTCGGGCGACTGCTCGGCGTAGACGCGGTCCAGCCCCAGCTCTCGGCCCACACGCTCGGCCGCGGAGCGTCGATCGCCGGAGATCATCGCGATGTGCTTGACGCCCTCGTGACGCAGGCGCTCGGGAAGCTGATGGGCGTCCGGGCGAAGCTCGTCGGCCATCACGATCACGCCCGCAACGTGGCCGTCGGACGCGACGAGCACGTGAGCCTCTCCGGATCCGCGGGCCACGCCGACCGTGCTCGATTCGATCTCCGGCTCCGGAACACCCGCGGCGCGCATGAAGGCCCGGCTACCGACCAGGACGCGGTGGCTGTCAACCACCCCTTCGATTCCCTGGCCCGGATCCTCGCGGACACCGGTTGGCATCGAGAGCTCGAGTCCGGATTCCTCGGCCGCGGCCACCAGGGCCTCTCCGAGGACATGCGCCGAGAGGCGGTCCACCGACGCCGCCTGACGGAGCAGCTGTCCGGAATCCCATCCGTTTCGAGTGATGATCTCGCGCACCTCGGGCGTCCCCACGGTGAGGGTCCCGGTCTTGTCGAAGAGACACGTCCGGGCCGCCCCGAGCGTCTCGATCGCCCCGGCACCCTTCACGATCACCCCCATGTGAGCGGCGCGTGAAAGCCCGGAGATGAGCGCGATCGGGGCGGCCAGGATCAGCGGGCACGGCGTGGCCACGACCACCACGGCCAGACCTCTGACCGGATCGCCGCTGAGTGCCCAGGCCAGCCCAGCCAGAAGCAGCGTCGCAGGGAGGAAGAACCCGGCGTAACGGTCGGCCATCCGCGTGAGCGGGGCCCGCTGGCCCTGCGCCTGCTCAACCAGCCGGACCAGCGCCGTGTAGGCGCTGTCGCTGGCCGGCCGCTCGGCGCGCACGTCGAACGGCGCCCCGGCGTTGGCGGACCCGCTCAGCACCTGCGCTCCGCTCGTCAACGCCTCCGGGAGTGGTTCGCCGGTCAGGGTGCTCGTATCGACCACCGCCTCATGGCTGACGACCGTGCCGTCCACCGGGACCACCTCGCCGGTACGGACCAGGACGACGTCGCCGACCTGAACCTGATCGACAGGGACCTCTCGGATGCCGTCGGCGAGGCGTAGCTGGGCCACCTTGGGCGCCCGCTGGACAAGCGCTGTCAGCTCTCGGCGCGCCCGCCGCGCGGCGAGTGCTTCGAGGGCTGCGCCGCCCGAGTACATCAGTCCGATCACCGCGCCCGCGAGCTCCTGGCCCAGCGCCAGCGAGCCGACCATCGCAACGAGGGCGATCGTGTCGACACCGAGGCTGTGCTCGACGATGACCGTGTGTCCCACCTCGAACGCCAATTCGGCGGCCAGCAACGCCACTGCCGCCCGCCAGACCGCCTGGCCGGCCGAGGGGTGGCCGATCAGGTGCAGGAGTCCGCCAGCCGCAATCGCGGCCACGGCGATCGTGGCCAGGATCTGGGTTCGGTGGTCGAGCAGCCAGCGCAGCTGGTCGCGGGGTCGATGGCGCTCCCGCTCACGCGACTCGCGAGCTCGGGGCAGCGCCGGGGCGTGAGTGCCGTGCATACCCCGAGCTTCGCAGTAGGCCACCGATCCCATATCCGTAGTCCTCCGATGCGTCAGCCGGATAAAGCCCTGGGGGCGACGGAGGCGGGAAGAACCCGGTAGGTGAAGGCGAACACGATCGGCGCGGTGAGGCCGGCCAGGAGGGCGAGCATCCACACGCTCTGTCCGTGGGTCCCCGCGCCGACCGCGTGCGTGAGCGCGAGCAGGTAGACGACGATCGTGAAGCGGTGCAGCGAACGCCAGGTCCGGGTCCCGATCCGCTTGCGGACATAGAAGCTCAGCCCGAGGATCAGGGCCAGCCAGCCGGCGATGACGCCGAGGCCCGTGAACAGCGGCCGGTAGCTGAGCGCGAAGGGGAGCGTGATCCCCGCCAGCCCGGGGCGAAGATACCCGTCGAGGAGCAGCAGCCCGCCGTGGCCTGCGATCAGGCCGAGGGTCACGAGCGTCGAGGCCTCGTGAAAGTGCTTGAGCCGAGCCGGCAAGCCCGGCCGGCGGATGACCCGCCCCGACATGGCCAGGCCGAGCGAGACCGCCACGGCCAGGAGCAGCATCGCGATGATGCCGAGGGCCTGGCTGGCGAACCAGAAGACCTGTTGGCTGGGACTGCCCATCACGGCAGGGTCACGCCGGCGGAGGTGCGAGTGGTGATCGGCGCCGCGATATGGGTGGCGTGGCGGCTCGCCACGTTCACCACCCGGGCCCCCGCACCCGCGGTCGCGACCGCCACCGCGTGCTTGGTGAGCGCGTTGATGTAAAGAAGCGAGAACGGCAGCCAGGCAGCGAGGAGCGCGGCTACCGCTACACCCAATAGCGTCCGGTAGAGCTGGGGGCGGCGACGGCGAGTCGCGGGAGGATTGGTTGAAGCTTGGTCAGTCATTGGAGTGATCCGGCGCCGGCAACGGCGCGATCGCCTGGTTCGAGCTGGTGGGCGGTGCGGTTTGAGCCGCAGCGGGTGCCGCCACGGGCGTCGTGTTGGCATGGGCGGCGAGGCCGGCACCCGAGACGCCGGCCAGGAACAGAGCCGTCACCGCGGCGGCGAGTCTGATGCGGAGCTTGTCGGTCATAGCGAGAGAGCTGGCCCGGGATGCGATGGGCGGGTCGGGTGGCCGCCCACCGCGTCCGGGTCCTTGTCATCAGCGGCCGCTTGAAGCGTCAAAGCTCGGGCGGTCGATCGATCGGCTGCGATCACGTGAGCGATCGACGTGCCGAGCTCCGCTCGGGTCTCGAGAGCGGTCGACGTGCACCGCCCGAGAGGACTGGTGTGGGCCGGCCGCGGCGACCGCCGCGACGGGTGCAGCAGCAAAGCTCAGCGCAGCGATTGAGCCGGCGACGGCGAGGGTCCTGGTTTTCATCGGGTCTCCTTTGTGAGGATTGGCGCCCGCTTGCCGCGTGGCGCGTTTGCATTGACGTCGTTCAGCTTGGAGCGAGTTGTCAAGAGCGCGGTAAGCCGCGATTCAAAAGCGGCTTACCCCTGACGACTTCCGCCCTGAGAGCCCATAAAGTCGGCTCTATGCGGGTTCTTTTGATCGAAGACGAGCGGACCCTGGCCAGCTTCATCGAGCAGAGCCTGCGCGCCGAGGGCTACGCGGTGACCGTCCGCCACGACGGTCCGGCGGGCGAGGCGGCCGCGCTCACCGGGGACTACGCGTTGGTTTTGCTCGACCTCACGCTTCCGGGCCGGGATGGACTCGACGTGCTGCGGGCGATCCGGAGCCGGCTGCCCGAGCTGCCGGTGATCGTCCTCACCGCGCGAGCCGCGGTTGAGCAGAGGGTCGAGGGGCTTGACCGCGGCGCCAACGATTACGTGACCAAGCCGTTTTCGCTGGAGGAGCTCCTGGCCCGCGTTCGGGCTCAGCTGCGCTCCCCGGATCAGCGGGAGTCCTCGGTGCTCGACGCGGCCGGGATCCACATGGACCTGCGCACCCGCCGCGTGCAGCGTGATGGTCACGAGGTGCAGCTCACGGCGCGCGAGTTCGAGGTCCTGGCCTACCTGATGCGCCACCCCGACCAGGTGCTGTCCCGGGAGCAGATCCTGAACGCGGTCTGGGGCTTTGACTTCGACCCCGGGACCAAGGTGCTCGAGGTCTACATCGGCTACCTGCGCCGCAAGCTCGGCGCGGATCACGGGAGCGAGGCGATCGAGACCGTCCGCAACGTCGGCTACCGCCTGCGGGTCCCGGGTGCCTGAGCGCCGTCTGCCCGGGGGCCTGCGCGCGCAGCTGGCGCTCGCGATCTCGCTCGTCACCCTGATCGCCGTGGTCGCGACCTTCCTGGCGCTCTACAGCGGCACCAGCTCCCGCCTCCGTGCGCAGGTCGACTCCGAGTTGAGAACGCAGCGCTTGGAGTGGCGCCAGTCCACCGCTGGAGTGAACCTCGCCACCCCTGGCGCGGTGCAGCGCGCCGGGTCACGTTTCATCGCCGCGCAGCGCTACCACGCCGAGTCGCTGGTGATCGTCATTCAGGCCCTGGGCGGCCACGCGGTCAGCAACAACGAGGAGGTCCTCGCCCGCGAGGGGGCGCGGGAACGGAGCTCGTCCGACGCGACCGGACTCCTGGACGCTCCACTCGGCTTCGTCGACGCCTCGGTCGCCGAGGCCGGGAGGATGCGGGTGCTCAGTGCGGCCATCCTGTATGCCGGGCGACGAGTTGGGACGCTGCGCGTGGCGAACCCGCTGACGCCGGTGCAGCAGGCCCAGTCAAGCCTCCGGCGCACCTTCGTGATCGTCGGTGCGCTCGCGCTCGTGCTTGCGCTGGGCGTCGGGCTGGCGTTGGCGCACGTGATCGCAGCTCCGCTGCGGCGGATGGCTCGGGTCGCCGCGGCGGTCAACGCCGGCGAGCTGTCGCTGCGAACCGGACCGATCGCCGGCCATGGCGAGGTCGGGATCCTGGCCGACGCCTTCGACCGCATGCTCGAGCGGCTCCAGGGGGCGTTCACGCGCCAGCGGGATTTCGTGTCCGATGCCTCGCACGAGCTGCGGACCCCCCTCGCGGTGCTACGGGCCCAGGTGGAGCTCCTCGATCGGGAGACCGACGTGCGGCGCCGGCACGAGGCGACCGTCACGCTGCTGCGGCGGTTGGACGAGCTCGATCGCCTGGTGGCGGACATGCTCACGCTGGCCAGCGCTGAGGCGGGCCAGCTGGTTGAACCGCGGACGATCGATCTCGATGAGTTCTTCGAGGACCTCCGACGCGATCTCCCGCTGTTCGGCGAGCGCGACTTCCAGCTCCAGGCCGTCCCCGGGACGCTTCACGCCGACCCCGACCGTCTCACCCAGGTGTTGCGCAACCTGGTTCGAAACGCTGTCACCCATACCGGGCCGGGCGATCGCGTACTCGTCACCGCCCGCCCCCACGACGGGTGGCTACAGATCACGGTCAGCGACACCGGGCCGGGCATCCCTCCGGAGGAGCTCGAGCGAATCTTCGAGCGCTTTCGCCGCCTGGATGGGAGCCGCTCGCGGGATACCGGCGGGAGCGGCCTCGGGTTGGCGATCGCGCGCGCGATCACCGAGGCGCACGGCGGGAGCATCCGAGCCGAGTCGAGGCCCGGCGGCGGCGCGAGCTTCCGGATCGATCTCCCCGGCTACAGCCCGTCCGCGCCGTCGTCCGGCGGACGTTATTCAGCCACCTTCGGGGACGCGGCCCGGGTCGACGCGGAGCGAGAAGCCGCACAGCCACAGCGCCGCGATTGACACCGCGCTGGCGATGAGTGCCGTGGCGAGCATCCCCAGCCCCGGCGTCGTCAGAGCGAAGAAGCTGCGCGCCCAGGGCAGGAGCAGCGCCAGGACGTAGAGGACCGCCATCACCGCGCACATGCCTCCCACCAGCGCCGAGCGGCGCAGTGAGCCGCCGGACTCGAGCGCCATGACCAGGTAGAGGCCGCTGGCCACCAGCGTCGTCAGGGCGACGGTCCGAGCATCGGGGACCGAGAGATCGAGGTCGTGCCGGGCGAACAGATAACCCGCCACCACGCCGGTACCAACCACGAAGCCCGCCGGAACCGCGAACCGGGCCACCGAGCGTGTGAACCCCTCCGGCCGCCACGCGCCACTGCTCGGCGCCAGGGCCAGGAAGAACGTCGGGATCCCGATGGTCAGCGTCGCCGCCAGCGACAGGTGGCGGGGCAGGAGCGGATAGGCGTCCGAGCTCGTGCCGATGGTCAGGATGAGGAACGCGGCGAAGGCTGACTTGGTGACATAGAGCTTGGCCACGCGCTGGAGGTTGCGCAGCGCGCGCCGTCCCTCGGCCACGAGCGGCGGCACGGTGCCGAAGTCGCCCGAGATGAGCACGAGGTCTGACACGCTGCGCGCCATCTGGGTCCCACTGCCCTGTGCGATGGCGAGTCGCGAGCTCTTGAGGGCGGGCACGTCGTTGACCCCGTCACCGACCATGGCCACGTAGCGTCCCTGCTGCTTCAGCGCTTCCACGATCGCGCGTTTGCCCTCGGGGGAGATCCGGCCGATGACCGTAGCCTCCCGGGCGAAGGCCAGGCGCGAGGCTGGGTCCTCGGGTATTGACGCGCCGTCGTGCACCCCAGCCACCCGGATGCCGACGTCTCCGGCGATCGCCGCGGCGGTTCTCGGGTCATCGCCTGAGAGAACCTTGATCTCCACCTCCTGCTGGCGCAGGAAGGCGACGGTGTCGCTGACCCCGGGCCGAAGCTCCTCCGCGAGCACGACCAGACCGAGCGGTTCAAGGTCAGAGGGAGGGACCTCACGCGGCTCCCCGCTGAGCGGCTCAGCGCTGCGCGCGAAGGCGAGAACCCGGCGTCCCTCACGCTGATGACGCTCGGCCACGGTCGCCAGCGCACCCACCGGCACCCGGCCCGGAGCGCCGAGATACAGCGTCCCGCCTGCGAACTGCGCCGCGCTCCAGCGCCGGCGGCTTGAGAAGGGAACCTCGGCCAGCGGACTCTGCGGCTCGCCCGGGTAGGCCGCCGCGATCGCCTCGAGGGTGAGGTTCCGGGACGATGCGCTCGCAGCCAACGTGGCCAGCCCGGCCGTCAACTCGTCCTCCCGCTCGCCCTCAGCGGGGACGGCGTCGACGACGCGCAGCCTGGCGTCGGTCAGGGTCCCCGTCTTGTCCACGCAGATCGTGTCGACCGAGGCGAGTGACTCGATCGCGTTCAGCTGCTGGGCCAGCACCCCACGGCGTGACATCCGGACCGCGGCGGCCGCGTAGGTCAGGCTCACCAGCACCATCAGGCCCTCCGGAACCAGCGTCACCACGCCTGCTGACGAGGTCGCCACCGCCGTGTGAGCGCTGACGTGCCGGTGATACAGGGAGTAGCCGAGGAGCGCCCCAAGTCCTGCGACCAGTCCGACCAGCGCGTAGAGGAGCCGATTGACCGCCCGCTCGAGCGGCGAGCGGGGATGACGGAACGAACGCGCGGTACCGGTGACGCGAGCGGCAAAGCTCTCCTCGCCGATCGCCGTGACCCGGTAGGCCGCGGTGCCCTCGACGACGAACGCCCCGGAGAGCACCGTGTCCCCGCTGGCGTGATGCACCGGCTCAGACTCGCCGCTGAGAATCGATTCGTCGAGCTGGAGGTCCGTGGCGGTGAGGAGCGTCCCGTCGGCGATCACCTGGTCGCCGGGGCGCAGGAGCACGACGTCATCCACGACGACCTCATCGATCGGCACGTTGTGCTCCTGCCCGTCGCGCCGCACCGTCGCCCGCGGGGCGACGAGCAGAGATAGGCGGTCGAGCGCGCGCTTTGCCCGGACCTCCTGCGTGATCCCGATCGCCGAGTTCGCGACGATGACGCCGAGGAAGAGGGCGTCACGCGCGTCGCCGAAGGCCAGCGTCACCCCGCCGAACGCGGCCAGGATGAGGTTGAAGACCGTGAAGACGTTGGCGCGGACGATGCTTGCGTAGGAACGGCCCGTCTTTCGCCTGCGCCGGTCACGCCGCCCCGCGAGGCGCTGGGCGGCCTCGGCTTCGGTCAGCCCTGCGGCGGTGCGCTCGGGGTGCAGCAGCGACTCGCCGGGCTTCTCTGTTTGGGGCTGGGGGACGGTGGTGATGTCTTGGGCTCGCATCGTTGAATGTGCGACCGACCCCGCAATCAGTTCGCCTTCCCCGGCCGCACCCAGGGTAGATCGTCCCACTGCCGGCGCTCGAGGTCGAGGGTCCCCTCGCGAGCCGACGTCGAGCGCCGCCAACCGGCGACCGATGGCCGCCGGCTGGCGCGCCGAACTCTCACGTGGCAATCGGCCGCCGGGGTGGCGTATGCCGATGCCTGGTCACCTGGGCGTGGCGCACGGTCGTAATCGCCCACATGACCACCATGTCGGCCACAAGGAGCGACAGCGGGGTCAGGGACCCCGAGATCAGCGCGAGCACCGCGAGCACGAATGCGGCGCCACCCAGAACGCTGAACAGCGCCGAGGTGGTGCGATTCGCACCCACCGAGCAGGCTCCGATCCCGAGGGCCAGGATCACCGCTGCGGCCCAGCGATGGCTATCGCCGATCAGTGGGATGTTCCAGGCCTCATGGGTTGCCAGGAAGGCAAGCACGGCTAGGCCGACAAGGCCGGTCGCCACTGCGTCTTTACGCGTGAGCGTCATTTGGTGCCTCCTTTCCTTGCCACAAGCCTCGTACGGATCCCTGGGTCAGGCATCCGGGTGCTCGAGCCGCTCCAGTGCGGCGTTTCCTGGCTGAGACTGCGGCTCGGTGCGGATGCGGCGAGCGGCGTCAGCTGCCTGTGGGCTGCGGATCAGCCGCCGCCCAGCGGGAGCTCGAACCGTGGCAGGTCTGTAGCCGGGGTCTGGAATCCGCCGCGGGAGCCGAAGTTCGAGAACACGCGCGTGTCGTGCGGGAAATTGCCGGTGAAGATCGTGGCGCGCGACGGACAGCAGAGCGAATCCGCGACGAAGTAGTGGCTAAACGTCTCACCGCGGCGCTCGAGCGCGACGACGTGCGGCATGTAGCGCCGGTTGACGAGACTCCAGTCGAGATCGTCGGTCAGGACGAACACGATGTTCGGGCGCGGATCGGGCGCCGTGCGTCCGAGCTTCTTGCCGTGGTGTGGGGCGGATGTGGTGAGCAGGACAAGCGTGACCGCAAGGGCGCCGAGCACGACGACGAGCGCTGGCGCTCGAGCGTTCATGCGCGAGGTGGGGAGGCCGGCCGTCCGGTATGCGCTCTGTCAAACACCATTGGGCAGCACCAATATTTGAACGGGCGTCGTCTGGGCTGCATCCGTGGCGAGTACTCGCGTGAATCGGTAATCACCGCGGCAGCCGCGGGTGCGGAGGGCTGGGATATTTCGGTGATGGCGTTTCTGCGACCTGCAATCCTCGTTACTGCGGGAGTGGTCGGGGCCTATCTCGCTCGCCTACGCCGTCCTGTTCTCACCTGGGGCGCAACGCCGGAGGAGGCGGATGCGCGGCTACCGGGCGATGAGCTGCTCGAGCCGGCGGACGGGGTGGCGACCCGCGCGATCGAGATCCGGGCGCCCGCCTCCGCCGTGTGGCCGTGGCTGGTTCAGATGGGCCCGGCACCGCGGGCCGGTGCCTACACGTACGACTGGATCGAGAACCTGCTCGGGCTGAACATGCACAGCGCGGATGAAGTGCTGCCCGAGTTCCAGCATCCGAGTGTCGGCGACACGATCGGCTACGGCAAGAACAAGATGCGAGTTGAGCGGATCGAGCCTGAGCGCGTGCTCGCCTGGCGCTCCGAGGACGGCAACTGGGTCTGGAGCTTCATCCTCCACGAACAGGACGGCGTAACGCGGCTCATCAGCCGCAACCGGTTTCGCCTGCCGACGTTGGCCGCGCGAATCGGAATGCTGCCGATGGAGCCCGCGTCGCTCTTGATGGAGCGAAAGATGCTTCAGGGGATCAAGGAGCGCGCCGAGCGGCTCGCCGCGACGGGCGGCGCGGTGCCCGGCGCGAGCCACGAAGCCGCCCAGCCATGAGCACGACCAAGGTCGATATGAAACGTGAATTGCCCGACCTGTACCGGCCGGGAACGAAGCCGAGGCTCGTCGATGTGCCTGAGCTGGGGTTCATCATGGTCGACGGCCACGGCGACCCGAATACCGCGCCGGCCTATTCCGATGCGATCCAAGCGCTCTACGCCGTCGCTTACACGGTGAAGTTCGCTGTCAAGCGCTCGCCGGACGGGGTCGACTTCGCGGTAATGCCGCTGGAGAGCCTGTGGTGGAGCGACGACGACGCGAGCTTCACCGGAGGCGAGAAGGGGGCCTGGAGCTGGACCGCGATGATCATGCAGCCCGAACCCGTATCGGGTGAGATCGTGGCGGACGCCATTCGAGTGGTCGAGCAGAAGAAGTCGCTGCCGTCGCTTGCGGCGTTGCGCTACGAGCGCTTCACCGAGGGACTCGCCGCCCAGGTCATGTACGTCGGCCCCTACAGCGACGAAGGTCCCACGATCGCCGCCCTGCATGGCTTCATCGCCGATCAGGGGCTTGAGCTTGCGGGCAAGCACCATGAGATCTACCTTGGGGATCCCCGGCGAACCGCGCCCGCGCGTCTGAAAACGGTGATTCGACAGCCGGTGAGGCAACCCTGAGGAGCGCCACATGACCTTCTCCACTGAACAAGCACGCAGCATCGGCGAGCGGATCGGGATCGATTGGCAGAGCTCGCCCTTCGACGTCGAGCAGTTCCGAATGGGTCTCGAGGTGGAGCTCGAGCACGGCCGACGGGATCCCGACACCAACGTCAGCGACGACGACGAGATCACCACCGGAAAGATCGCCCGCGCCCACCTCAACGAATTCCCCGACTACTACACGCGGCTGGCGAAGATGGAGGCCGAAGCCGAGGAGTACTGGGCGGAGCGGCCGAGGTAGGGGCGGGGCCGCCCCCGGAACCGCGCGGAGCGTCCCCGGAACCGCGCGGAGCGTCCCCGGAACCGCGCGGAGCGTCCCCGGAACCGATACATCTCGACGGCAAGTTTGCCGATACTGATGGGCGTGCGAGGAGTTCGTCTCTCGATCCTGATCGGGCTCGCGGTGTTGGGCACAAGCTGCGGCAGCCAGCAGGCGGCCACCCACTCAGGCCATAACGCCGCAGCGCAAGCCACGCCGGCAATCCCTCAGGCCCACCCGCAGGTGGTGCAGCCGGTGGCCGGCCAGGTCAGCCAGGCCGCAGCCGGAGGGGAGGCGGCCGCCGCCGGGCCCGCGGTCGCGAGTGTTGGCCCCGTCGCCGGTCAGCTCGCCCAGCCAGTCTCCAACGCCGCGATCCGCCAGCAGCTCGCGGACAGCGGCCTCACCGCCAATCCGAACCAGGCCACGCTGACCCCGGACGGCCTGGCCATCCCGCCGCTTGACGCGCCGCCGGCGGTTCAGGAGGTGATCCAGGCCGGCAACGAGATCGCCCACCTGCCCTACCGCTGGGGTGGGGGGCACGTGACCTACGAGGACACGGCCTACGACTGCTCGGGATCGATCAGCTTCGTCTTCCAGGCGGCGCACCTGCTGCGCGGCTCAGTCGTCTCCGGGAGCCTGATGAACTGGGGTGCGCCGGGACCCGGGAAGTGGATCACGGTGTTCGCCAACGCCGGCCATACGTTCATGTACGTGGCCGGCCTTCGCTTCGACACGGTCGCCCTGGCTGAGACGGGCGATCGGTGGTCGACCCGCTCGGCCAACGAATCCGGCCTCAGCAGCTTCGCCGTCCGGCATCCGCCTGGGTTGTAGGCGGCGCCTGCCGAACCTCGGCAGGTACCAGTTCCACTCGCCCAGCAGCTTCATTGCCGAAGGCAGCAGCACGGCCCGGACGAGGGTGGCATCGATCAGCACGGCCACCGCCAGGCCGACGCCGAGTTGCTTGAACATCGTCTCGGGGAGGATCGCGAAGATCGAGAAGACCGCCACCATCACCACCGCGGCACTGGTGACGACGCCGGCGGTGCATTTGAGCGCCTCGGCGACGGCATCGCCGGTGCTCATACCGCGCAGGTGCCCCTCGCGAACGCGGCTGAGGATCAGTACGTGGTAGTCCATCGAGAGCCCGAACAGCACGACGAACAGGAAGAGGGGCAGCCAGTCGATGACCCCGCCGACGTCCTGGGCGCCGAGGGCCGCACGGAGATAGCCGCGCTGGAAGATGAGCGTCACCACGCCGTAGGACGCGCCCACGGAGAGCAGGTTGAGAACGATCGTCTTGAGCGGGATCACGATCGACCGGAAGGTGAAGAGCAACAGCACGAAGGTCAAACCGAACACGAACCCGAAGACCAGCGGAAGGTGAGACTTCATGGTCTGGTTGAAGTCGTGCGACCCCGCGGTGGCGCCGCCGACATAGGCTCTGGCCCCGGGCACTGAGCCGATCGTCCGAGGGATGACCGACTGCCGGAGCATGGCCAGCGCGCGCTCTGAGCGGGCGTCGGTGCCCTTGCCGGCCAGCGAGATCGTGACCGCCGCCACCGTGCGATCCGAGGACACCGAGACGATCACCGGCCCCGCCATCTGATGCGTGGCCACCGCCGCCGTACCCAGGCGCTTGATTCCCTGCTCCACGGCCGGCGTCGTCACGTCCTTGGCCTCGATGACCACGAGGGCGGGTATCGGGCCGCCGGGGAACGCGTTCTGGATCCGGGCGTACGTGCTCATGATGGGGAGGTTCGGGGGCAGCCCGACGAACCCGGGATCCACGGTGTGCATCTGAAGGGCGGGCAGCGCGAGCGCGATCAGGACGCCCGCCGAGAGGACGAGCGATAGGACCGGGGTGCGAAGCACGCGGTCGATCACGTGGGCCCAGACGCGGGACGGACCCTCCCGGCGGCGTCGCGCGACGATCGGAGCGCGGCCACGCTCCACGTTGTCTCCCAGACCCGAGATGACGGCTGGAAGCACGGTGACCGACCCGAGCACGGCCACGGCAACGACGAGCATCGTCCCCATCGCCAGCGAGCTGAAGGTTGCGTTGCCGGCAAAGAACATCCCGGCCATCGCCGTCATCACGGTCACGCCAGACACGACCACGGCCTGTCCCGATGTCGCCGCCGCGCGGGCGAGGGCGGTGTCGTTATCGCGGCCGGCGCGCCGCTCCTCGAGCTTGCGCCGCAGGTAGAACATCGAGTAGTCAACCCCCACCGCCAGCCCGATCAGCGCCACCACCGCGTCGATCTGCCCGGCGTTCACGGGCAGCAGGCGGCTCAGTGGCCCGATCAGCCCGAGTGCCGCCATGACCGCGCTCACGCCGAGCAGCAGCGGGATTCCCGCGGCGACGATCGACCCGAAGGCGAACACCAGGATGACCAGCGTCACCGGGACGGACGTGTACTCGGCCTTCTTGGCGTCAGCCACGAATGCCTTGCTGAACGCCTTGTTGGCGCTGGCAGTTCCGAACTCCTCGACCCGCAGCTGGGGGAACGCCCTCGCCGTAACGGCCACGGCAGCCAGCGGGCGGTCGACGTTCTTCTGCGCCTGGTTGTAGTCGCCGGCGACGCTGAAGGTCACGAGCATCGAGCGGCCGTCGGCGGACTGAAGGCTCAGGTTTGCGGGCAGGAGCGGCGAGCGGATGCCGCTGACGTGGGGGAGGACTCGCAGCCGGGCGAGAAGCTGGTTGACGGCCGCGGCGAAGGCTGGGTCACCGATCCGCGTCGCGCCCTTGCCCTGGATCAGGACCTGCTCCCCGGAGTGGTACGGGAACGCCTTCTCGTAGGCCGCCAGCGCGCGCTTGGCCTCGCCGTTGGTCTGTTGGACGTCGGTCAGGTAGTGCTGGCCAACCGCAGTGCCGATCGCGAAGGCCGCGGTTACGAAGGCCAACCAGCCAAGAATCGCCTTGCGCCGATGCCTGGCGCTCCAACCGCCGGCAGCGGCGGCAAGGTTCCGGCTCCTTTGACGCCGGTCAGCCATGCCTCCACGCTATGCCGGCGCGGGCGGCACAACATCGCCGTGGCGCCGCAGGCCGGATCGGGGATAACTACCGAGGCGGCCTGATCAGGGGAGGCGCAGGTCGTGATGCTGAGCTGCCAGGCGCCGCTCCTCGTCGCTCAGTTCGTCCTCACGAGCCGGGGTGACGACGCTCCAGTGGTGACCCACAGGGCAGCGCTCGAGCCTCCAGAAGCCCAGCCGCACTGACTTCACCGAGAAGCCCGGGATCCACAGCGTCGTGAACAGATGGCCGTCCCGGCAGCGGACGATGATGTTTCCGCCCAGCCGGTGAGCTCGCAGCCACACCGGCAACAGCTCGAGAAGAAACGCTCCGACGATCAGATAGAGCCGCCTCGGCTCAAGCTCACTGCCTGGGCCATTGATCATGCGCATCAGACCCGCTCCGGTTCCATCTCGATCGCGCCACAGGGGCATTCCGCGGCGCAGAGGCCGCAGCCCTTGCAGTAGTCGTAGTCAATCTCATAGGCGTAGGACCCGGTGGGTTCAAGCTTGATCACGGCGTTGTCCGGGCAGACGCCGTAGCAGTTATCGCAGGCAAAGCAGCTCCCGCACGACATGCAGCGCCGCGCCTCGAACAGGGCATTCGACTCGTCGAGGCCCCCCACGACCTCGTCAAAGGTCGACTGACGACGGATCGCCTCGAGCCGCGGGCGCATCGTCCGCGGCGCGTCGGCGTAATACCAGGTGTTCAGGTGGGCGAAGTCGGCCAGCGGGAGTGGCTGGGGTGACTCGGGGGCGGTCCCGCGCAGCCACGCATCGATGTTCCGCGCCGCACGCTTGCCGTGCCCGATCGCCGTCGTGACGGTGCGCTCGGCGGGGACCATGTCGCCGCCGGCGAAGATCCCGGGACAGCCGGTCATCATCGTCGGGCCGACCTTGACCACGCCGTCCTCGACCTCGATGTCCGGGACTCCCTCGACCAGCGTGAGGTCCGTCTCCTCGCCCAGGGCCAGGACGAGCGAGTCGGCCTCGAGCTCCTCGAGCTCACCCGTCGGCTGCGGAAAGCCGCTCTCGTCGAGCTCCATCCGCTCGACCACGAGCCTGTCCGCCTCGGCGCGCTTGATCGTCGAGAGCCACTTCACGAGGACGCCCTCCTGGAGGGCCTCCTCGAGCTCGGAGTCGTGGGCTGGCATCCGCTCGCGCGTGCGCCGGTAGACGACGATCGACTCCTCGGCGCCGAGGCGCCGCGCGGTGCGCGCGGCGTCGATCGCGGTGTCGCCGCCGCCGTAGACGACGACGCGGCGCCCGAGCCGTGGCGGAGACTCATCCTCCGTGCTGCGCAGGACCGACAGGGCGTCGAGCATCTTCGCGGCCGTGCCGGCGGGGATGTACGTGCGTTTGGCCAGTTGAGCGCCGATGGCGAGGAACACGGCGTCGAAGTTGCCCTCGCGCTGAGCGGCCAGAGCGTCGGTGACCTTGGCGCCGAGCTCGATCCTGACCCCGAGGTGGCGGATCCGGTCGATCTCCGCCTCCAGCACGTCCCGCGGCAGGCGATATTTGGGAATGCCGAAGCGCATCATCCCGCCGGCATGCGGGGCGGCATCTCGGACCGTCACCTGGTGGCCGAGCCGCGTCAGGTGGTAGGCGGCGGAGAGCCCGGACGGTCCGGCGCCGACGATCAGCACCCGTTTGCGTGGTTTGTCGGACGGCAGAGGCGCGTCCACCGTCCACCCGCGCCGAAGCGCCTCGTCCCCGAGGAAGCGCTCGACCGAGTTGATGCCGACCGCATCGTCGAGCTGGGCGCGGTTGCAGGAGGTCTCGCAGGGGTGGTAACAAACCCTCCCCATCACGGCCGGAAACGGGTTCTCGGCCATGATCTGCCGCCAGGCAGTTTCGTAATCGCCCTCCTCGGCGGGATAGAGCCAGGCCTGCGGATCCTCCCCAGCCGGGCAGGCGTCGCCGCAGGGCGCCAGGCGGTGGACGTAGACCGGTCGCTCGGTCCGCCAGGAGCCGGTCTTGTTGGCGCGACTCGATCCCACGTCGAGGGTGATGGCGAAGGGCTTTTCCATCAGCCGCTCCGGTGGGGGGGAGAGGGGGCTGCCGCCTGGGCCGAGGTGGCCGCTCCCTTGGCACCGATCGAGGGGGTGTCGCTTTCAACCTCGGCCTCGGGCCGACCATCGCGCGCCTCAACCAGGCCAAAGCGGGCGATGTTCCGATCCGCGCGGGCCTGGATCCGGGCGATCTCGTTCTCACGCCGGACCGGCGCGAACAGGTGGGCGAACCGCCTCTGCAGCTTCAGGTACTCCTCGACGCCCACCCGCTGCCGGATCTTGGTCACGGCCGTGATGTCGCCGTGCTCGCCCTCGAACACGGGGAAGAGCCCGCTCTCGGTCGCCATCCGGGCCACCCTGATCGCGTCGCTCGACGCGGTTCCCCAGCCCAGCGGGCAGGTGACGAGGATGTGGATGTACCGCGGACCATGGAGGTCCATCGCGTGTTCGACCTTGGCCTCGAGGTCGCGCAGGTCGGCGATCGTGGCCGTGGCCACGTACGGGATCTCGTGGGCGAGCGCGATCAGTGGAGCGCTCTTGCCCTGTCCCCACGGCGCCCCCGGATGCTCCCCCACCGCCGGGGTCGTGGTCGTTCGAGCGTCGGGCGGGGTGGCAGCTGACCGCTGCACCCCGGTGTTCATATAGCCCTCGTTGTCGTAGCAGATGTAGAGCACGTCGTCTCCGCGCTCGAACATCCCCGAGAGGCACGCGAAGCCGATGTCCACGGTGCCCCCGTCGCCGCCCTGACCCACGACGCGTGTGTGCGTGTTTCCCTTGGCTCGCAGCGCCGCCGCGATCCCGCTCGCCACCGCCGGCGCGTTGCCGAACAGCGAATGGATCCACGGAAGCTGCCACGACGTCTCGGGATAGGGCGTGGAGAACACCTCTAGGCAGCCGGTGGCGTTGGCCGCGATCATGTCGCCCCCGCTGGCGCGCAGCGCCGCGTCAAGCGCGAACCGCGCCCCCAGCGCCTCGCCGCACCCCTGGCAGGCCCGGTGCCCGCAGGTGATCGCGTTCGAGCGGCCGCTGTCCGCCTGGACCGAGCGCTCGTGCGGATCGAGTAGCCGGTTTCCGGCCACGAAGCTCCCGGCCTGGTAGTACTTGACGCGCTGAAGCGGCATGGCTCAGACCGGCCGCGACGCCACGGCGCCGAGATCGCGAAGGATGTTCTCGGCGTGGGGACCTGAGCGCCGAGTCTCCGATTGGCGCACCAGTTCCCGCTCGATCAGCTCTCGGTTGAGATCCAAGAACGTGGTGTCCCCAAGCTCGTTGGCCGCCGCCGCCCGGAACAGCCGGTGCAGAGAAGCCTTGGTGATCGGGCGCCCGCCGAGGCCCGCGATCGCGGTGTGAATGCGCGCGCCCGAGCCCTCCAGCGCGCTGTGCACGTTCTGCGCGAGGATCCCGCCGATTCCGATCGAGAGGGCCTTTTCCAGAACGATCACGCGGCGTGCACCGGACAGGGCGGCGCGGATCTCGGCCCGAGGCCACGGCCGGAACGTCTTGATCCCGACGCACCCGATCCGCGAGCCATGCTCACGCAGCTCGTCGACCACGTCCTCGATCGTCCCGAGGACCGATCCCAGGGCCACGACGACCGTCTCGGCGTCGTGGCTTCGATACCGGCGCACGAGCCCTCCCGACGCGCGCCCGGTGAGCGTCTCATAGGCCGCCGCGATCTCCGGGATCAGATCGAGAGCCTGCATCTGCTTGTAGTGCGCCAGGTACCTGACCTCGGTGAACGCCTCTGGACCGACCATCGCCCCGATGGTCACCGGGTCCTCCGGGTCAAGCACCTGGCGCGGCTGGAAAGCGGGCAGGAACGCGTCGACTTGCGACTGCGGTGGGAGCTCCACCCGCTCAAAGGCGTGCGTGAGGATGAATCCATCCATGCACACCATCGCCGGCAGGGAGAGCTGCTCGGCGAGCTTGAACGCTTGGACGTGAAGGTCGACCGCCTCCTGGTTCGACTCCGCGTAGAGCTGGATCCAGCCGGAGTCGCGCTGCGACATCGCGTCGGAGTGGTCGTTCCAGATGTTGATGGGGGCGCCGATGGCGCGGTTGGCCACCGTCATCACGATCGGCAACCCGAGCCCGGCCGCGTTGTACAGCGCCTCGGTCATGTACAGCAGGCCCTGGCTCGCGGTCGCCGTGTACGCCCGCGCTCCCGCGGCGCTGGCCCCGATCGCCACCGACATGGCGGCGAACTCGGATTCGACGTTGACGAACTCGCAGTGCTCGAGCCGGCCTGACTTCACCAGGGCGGCCAGCCCCTCGACGATGTGCGTCTGGGGGCTGATCGGATAGGCGCAGATCACCTCAGGCCGGCATGTCGCCACGGCTTCGGCGACCGCCTGAGATCCCTCGAGCTGCCTAAGCACTGGAAACCTCCAGGAGCGGTCGGCTCGGTGCGCCCCGAGCGGCCCGCACGTGGTTGTACGTCCGCTCGGCCGCCGCGACGTTCCTCTCGCCGACCGCGCCGCTGAAGCGCTCGGCGATGGCGCGCGTGACTGCCGCCAAGGCGACGCGGTCGGTGAGCGCGGCGAAGGCGCCCAGCAGGGCTGCATTGGGAAGCGGCCGCCCGAGGAGCTCCCGCGCCAGCTCCGTTGCCGCCACGGTTTGGAAACGTTCGCGATCGAACCTCGTGAACAGCTCCTCGATCCGCAGCTCGCCGAATGGCTTGGAGGTGTTGATCAGCACCCAGCCATCTGGCTTGAGTCCGCTGAAGACGTCGACCTGGTGCAGCAGCGTTGCGTCGACGATGATCAGCGCGTCGGGCTCGGAGATGGGCTCGCGAGTGCGGATCGGGTGGTCGTCGATCCGGCAGAACGAGACGACCGGGGCGCCGGTGCGCTCGGAGCCGAAGCTGGGGAAGGCCTGAGCATGGCGGCCCTCCAGGAAGGCCGCAACCGACAGCAACTCGGCCGCGGTCACAACCCCCTGGCCGCCGCGGCCGTGGATGCGGACCTCGAACACGGCGCTACGTGGCGGCGGACGTGTCGTCCTCGTCGTCGGGCTCGTTGAGCATCCCGATGAACCCCGTGAGGACCACGCATAATGCGGCCAGCTCCATGACGACGATCGTGACGACCAGCCAGGTCGCCGGGCTCAGGGCCAGGATGATGATCAGACCGACCACCATGAGGATCGGAACGGCGAACCCGTAGACCAGGCGCATGTCGGCGCCGAGTGCGCGCTCGACGGACTCGTCGAAGCCTCGGAACGGGTTTTCGTGGGGATGGTCGTCGCTGGCGGCTGTGCTCATGTTCGGTTTCACCTCCGGGGCCCATGTAAGCCGCCCGCCGGCCCGCCGCCATCGGGGTCACTCGCGGACGACGATGTGGAGATCTACGGATCCGTGGCGGGTGGGTGGCGTGCGCAGTGGCCCCGACAACAGCCTTTTGCGCAGATCGGGTCTACACTCCGGGTTTCGTGCCGAAGCAATCCCGCTTCCGCCAAACAGTGCCAGCGTTCGTAGTTGTTGCTCTTGCACCTCCCGCGTTTCGCAGCACACGACTCCCGGGAGGGAAATAGATGCCAACCGGAACCGTTAAGTGGTTCAGCGATGAGAAGGGCTACGGGTTCATCACCCCCGATGACGGCGGCAAGGACCTGTTCGTCCATCACTCCTCGATCGCGGCCAACGGCTTCAGATCGCTGGCTGAGGGCGCAAAGGTGTCGTTCGACACCGAGCAGGGCCAGAAGGGTCCGGCCGCGGCCAACGTCCGCGTGCTCTAGCGGTCGTCGCTGGGACCATCACAGCTGACGTGAGCGGCGATTCACCGGCTTGCCCCGGCCGGTGAGCCGTCCCGGTCTAGGGACCGATCGCTCGCAGCGTCACGACGTGCTCAGGATTGATCCCGAGCGCCTGCCCGGTGTCGGACTCTACGAGCCAGGCGAGTTCGGGGATCGATCCCCGGGCGGCGTCGAGGATGACCCGCTCGACCTCCTTCACGTCTCCCTCGACCCGGTAGAGGTTTCCGGTGACGATGGTTATCTCGGTCGTCGAAGCCATGCCGGCCCGCCATTGTGCCTGAACGCAGCGCACACGACACACGCGACAGACGCCGCTTCGGGTGCTACGGTGGACGGGCGGGTGCGTGCCGCGCCCGCGAGATTCTTCTCGCCGACGCAGCGGATCTCGTCAAACCTTGACCGCGCCGGCGAAGGAAGGAGAGCGATGTCGATCCACGTTTGCCGGAAGCTCCGATGGCGGGTAGACCGGAAGCGATGAAGACCGCACGCGAGCGAGCGGAGGAAAAGCGAGCTGAGAAGCTCGAACAGGTTCGCGAAGCCGTCGAGAGCGGCTCGCTGGTCATCCGTCGGATGACCGATGAGGAGCGGCGGCGCTACCCGCCTCGCCCGCCCCAGCCGCCACGGTCCGGCCGGCGATGAGCGTGCGCGAGCGCGAGGGGCTGATCGCCCGGATCCGCCAGATCCGGCGCGTGCGCGGCGAGGCGGATAAGGATGCCGCCGCCAGGTCAGGCGAGTCCAGCCAGACCGAGCTGCGCGCGCTTGAAGCCAGAGTCAGCCATCTGGAGCAGCTCCTCGAAGGCCTCCAGGACTCTGTGCACCGGGAATCGACGCGAACCAGCAAGCGGATCAGCGACCTCGAAGCGCGGGTCGACCCCGCTGCGCTCGGGCGAGCCCTGAGCGAGGACGCTCGCGAGCGCGGGCTGTAGGGAGCGATGACCGCGTTCTTCATCCCGGGGATCGCGGACAATCAGCACGGACTCGAGGAGGCCTACCGCGCGCTGCGTGAGCGGGTCGAGCTCGACCTGGGTCGTGCGCCGCGATCTGACCGCATCTTCAGGTTGTGGTCACGCCGTGGAGCTGTGGACTGCATCACGGAGGTGGGGCGATGCGACCCGCTGCGCGGCGGTATGGTGATCGCGATCTTCGACATGGGGCCGCATCAGCCGTTTGTCGTCTACCGCCAGGACCAGCCCGGCGGCCGGGACGGCGTTCGCGAAATCCTGGGGCCTGAGGCGTACTCGGTGCTGGAGTTCGACGCGTGACCGCAAGGCACATGCAGCATTTGCAGGCCGACGCCGATTACTGCCGCGACCGTGTCGCGCTCCTGCGAGCCAAGCTCTACCGATGGGGGCTTCGCAAGAACGCTCGCCTGGAGCAGCTCGAGCGCGAGCTCGACGCGGCTGAGCGGCGACTGCGCGACGAGCGCTCGCGACCGAAGTGCTGAGCGAGCTCGCCTAGGAACGACTGGACCGCGTGGTCGACCTCAGGGGTGCCTCGATGGCCTCGCGGAGGCGACCGAGCCTCCGGGTGCTCGGCACCGTCATCGTCACCCTGATCTCGCTGGCTGTCCTGTTTTGGGTCGCGCCACCCGCCCAGGTGATTGCCTCGCTCGAAGCCATGAATCCGGTCTGGCTCCTCGGTGCCGTTGTGGTCGAACTCGGTTCATGCCTCAGCTACGTCGTTGTCTTCCGGCGTTTCTTCCCGGAGCCAACACGACCGGTCGGTCGCCGGGTGGCCTGGATCGCGATGGGTGCGGGGGCCGTCCTCCCCGGCGGGAACTTCTCCTCGGCGGCCGCCACAGGCTGGCTGCTCCGAGGTCACGGCATCGGGATGCGTCGCCTCGCCGAGCGGTGTGGCGCCCTGCTGGCATTTCTCACGCTGCTCGGCTTCTTCTTCAATGGTGTCGCCGGCGCGCTCCTCCTGGTAGGCGCTGGCCATGGCCCACACGACCTCGAGCACTCAGGGGTTCCGATTCTTGTCTCGCTGTTCGTGATCGGCGCCGCCATCGCGATGATGGTGGCGGGCGGGCGCTATCGAGGACGGTTCTCGTCGACAGCGCGTTCGGTCGCGGCGTCGCTTGAGGGTGCGTGGAAGTCGTTGAGGAGCCCTCACTGGCGCCTGCTCGGCGCGGCCGGCTTTCTGTTGCTGGATATGGCCGCGCTTTGGGCCGCTTGTCGCGCCACCGGCCATCCGGTGGGAGCGCTCGCGTTAGCCGTGGCGTACTTCATCGGCTACCTGGCGACGATGATCCCGGCGCCCGCCGGCCTCGGGGTCCTCGACTCAGGACTCGCGGGCGCGCTCGTTCTCTACGGATTCTCTCCCGTGGCTGCGGTCAGCGCCGTGCTCGTCTACCACGCGATCGCGGTCTGGGTTCCCGGGCTCGGTGCGCTGATCGTCTGGCTGCGAACCCGCGTCCGGCGAGTCGCGGATCCGGCTCCTCTCGAGGTTCAGCCCGAGCCGGCGGTCGAACCTATTCCCGCCTGACCCGTCGCCGGCTGGCGGGCGCGTGATGCGCCTTCGCCAGGCGAACTTTGGCGCTGCGGTTGAACATAGCTCAACTCCAGAGCCAAAGTTCGCGGGCGGCGCTGGCGTGGCCTGCGGGTAAGTACTGACCGGGCGCTCGGTCGCTACCGGATGTCTGCGTCGCTGCCGGCGTCTTAGCGTCAGCGGGCTGTGAGGGCGTCACTTGGCCGACACGTGATCGGGCTCAGCGTGGCCCTCGTTGTTGTCGCCGGGTTGTTTGCGTTGCTCGTGGCCGGAGTGCGCGGTGAGCGCGGCCTCGGCTATGAGCCGGCCGCAGCGCGGTCCACCGTCGGCGCGAACATCACGCTCTCGGCGTTCCCCGACAGCATGGCGTGCCACGGGTCGGGGGGAGGTCCCCACCCCGATTGGGTGACCTATTGCCCGAGCACGACCATCCGGGTTCCGGCCCATACCACGGTCCGGGTGACGATCTACCAGTACGACAGCGCCACGTCACTGCACAACCCGTTCTTCGATCAGGTGCGGGGGACCGTGGGCAGCACGATGACCGTCAACGGTCGGACGATGGCCAGGGTGCAGCTGGACGCGGCCGGTCACACGTTCACCATCCAGACGCCTCCCGATTCAGGCGAGGACCAGCTGTTTGTGAACGTGCCACTCCTCGGTGTTCCGGACAGCGCGCCGAACGCGGTGACGGTCAACGGCAACCGGTATCCGAAACCCAACGTGATCGTCTTTCAGTTCAGGACTGGGGGTCCGGGCGTCTACGAGTGGCATTGCTACATCCCCTGCGGCATCGGGCTTGCCGGTGACGGGGTGCAGGGGCAGAACAACTTCGGCGGCCCGATGGCGAGCACCGGCTACATGGCCGGGACGCTCAACGTGACCTGACCATGGCTGAGCCATCCACAGACAGCCCACAGCTGCCCGACGGCACCGATCGGGTTCAGCACGGGCGACGCGTGCTCGTCATCTGGGTCGTGCTCTCGGTGATCGGCGTCGCCGTGGTCATTCTGCTCCGGAGCGTCGTCAATCCGAGCCCCGCCAGCTCCGATGCCTCGTTCACCAAGCTGACCAACGTCCTGTTCACGGCGATGGCTGTACCGGTGGCGCTGTTCGTGTGGGTGTTCGTCGCCTATAGCGTGGTTGTGTTCCGTGAGCGCCGGGCTTATCGCGGAGACCCCAACGAGCTCGAGGACGGTCCGCCGCTCCAGGCCAAGCCACGCCAGCAGGTGGCCTGGCTGGGCATCACGGGATCGCTGGCCATCTTCCTGGTCGGCTGGGGGATGTTCGGCTTCTACAAGCAGACGACGGATCCCCCGGCCAAGCCGCTCGTCGTCGACGTGACCGGCCAGCAGTGGACGTGGACCTACGCGTATCCCGCGCTCGGAGTCCAGAGCAACGTGCTCTACCTGCCTGTCCACCGGCCCGTCGAGTTCCGCGTCACTTCTAAGGACGTCCTGCACGGATTCGTGATCGACGCTCTCGCCG
>Ga0070731_10000314_pt1 | contig 74326 bp, 29 predicted proteins | sample Coa_R1_2_FD_66448 | JGI IMG/M metagenome (GOLD analysis project Ga0070731, IMG submission 66448) | Surface soil microbial communities from Centralia Pennsylvania, which are recovering from an underground coalmine fire - Coalmine... | ecosystem: Environmental > Terrestrial > Soil > Unclassified ... | reverse complement strand
CGTAATGCTGTAGTTTCCAACCGGACTCGACGGCGTGGCGCTCGTCGCATACGTTGCTGAAATGTTGTCGCTGTTCTGAATGCCGGTGATGACGCCGGTGAGCGTGGGATTGGCTGCGCCGTAGGTGCGCGATAAATTGTCTGCAGAAATTGAAAGAGGTGCGACGTCAATCGTCAGTTGCTTCGTATTATCGGTGCTGCTAATGAAAGTGCTGTTTCCGCTATAGCTTGCCACAATTGTATAACTACCGGCAGGCGTCCCCATGGGAATAGCATAATCCACGCTGGCAACTCCATTTGTAACCGTGCCGGAAACCACCGCTGATCCGACGGTGCTTGCGCCGTTCATGAGCTGAAATGTAATCGCGCCAGAATTAACGACTTGGTTGGCACTTACCGTCGCTGACAGCGCGGCTGTTGCGTCGCCGTAAACGATTGCCGCTGGAGCATTGCATGCCGTTACGGTAGTAGAAATACCCATCACCGCCAAAACATTCGAATCTGCCCCAACGATGCCGCCGCCTCCTAGCGCAACTACTTTGTAATAATAGGTACTGCCGCCAACCATTGTGGAGTCGGTAAAACTCGATGTCGTATTGTCCGAGAAACTCTGCAACAGAGTAAACGGCCCAGCCGACGACGACGCGCGATAGAGTTGTTGAGCAATGGCCGCATTGGCGGGAGAGGGCGTCCAAGTGAGCGTGTTTTGTGACGCTCCTTGCATCACCGCGCCAGGCATATGAATGCAGGTAATGTCTGCTAAAACGCTGAGATTGCTTATGAGCGGTCCAGGATGGCCGTCTCCGCGATTGAACCAGCATCGGGCGTAAAGTGTTTCCGTGTTGTCAAAAGCCAAAGGCTTCCTGCTTTGAATAATAAATGTGCCTGATCCAGGCGTCGAAGTTGAGAAGGTTGCGGTCTCAAAATCATACTTCGCATAGAAAGTCATAATATCAGGATACCCGCTTGTATTCCGGCCGATCTGCCCGGCACCCGCCTGTCCTGTAAATAGGGTGTTATGGTCAATCGTTGACGATGTATGCAAAAGCGCTTCACAGTCATAGTCCCTGCCTCCGGCTTGGTCGTCCGTATCGGTAATCTCCATGAAATTAATCGTGCCCGACGGATCGCCGAATGTTGAGATGGCATAAACGGGCGTGTAAATGGAGCCACTCGGAACTTGGTAGCTTCCCGCAATCGGAATCGTAAGGTGCCATCGCGTCACGATCGGCAGCGAAACTGTAACCGGGGCTGAGGTCTGATTCTTGGAATTAACAACATGGTAAGTAAACGAGTCAATACCGACGAATCCAGCCGCCGGAGTATAGGTGAATGAACCGTTCGAATTGAGCGCCAATGTTCCATGCGACACGGTGCCATCAAGAACGGCGTTCAATCCAAATGCCTGCGGATCAATGTCATTCCCAAGCACACCTGGAACGGCAACCGACAATTGTGTATTGACCTGTGTCTGGAACGAATCCGCGACAGCGGTCGGCGGCGCCGTTGCGAGCGCAGTGATCTCCGCCGCTGATAATGCGCGGTTGTATATCCTGACATCGTCAATCGAGCCGCTCCAATAATCGCCCCCCGTCGCCTTGCGCCCGATATTCATCTCCATGTTGACGTTTCGTATCGTCCCGTCCCAGGAAGTTTGCGATTGCAGTGTTTCCAGTACGCCATTGACATAGAGACTAACCTGACCGGTACTTGCGTCGGCCACCGCGGCTACATGATACCATTGATTCAGGTTGATCACCGTGGTGCCTTGCCAAACGAGGCCCACATTCGCACCATTCTGTAATTGAAACCAGAGTTTTGAATCCGTGTAAACTTGAAAATCGAACTGGTAGTTGCCGGTGTTGTCGTCCCATTTGGAAACAAACTTTTTCTGAACACCGCTTTGCCGGTAAATCCAAGCCGCCACGGTGACACTTCCTCCCGTAAGATTGGGTGAATTTGGAATGCTGACATATCCGGTGGATCCGTCAAAAGCCAAGGCGCCATTGAGAACGCCTTGCACCCGGGTCACGCCACCGGTGAGCGTTCCATTGTATCCATTTCCCGATGAATCTTGGGCTACAGTTCCGGACACTTCGTCAAAAGTATAGTAGGCGACGGGTCCTGACGCCGCTCGCACCGAACAAACGCAAGTCAGCGTTAAAATGCAAGCAGCACCGCGTAGCGCGCGCCCAAAAAGAAATCGTCTCATGCGCCATCCTCCCCGGCATGATTCAAGCGAGGTATTATACCCCCCCCCCATAAATTTCCACCTTTTTGTCAAGAATAAAGCATAATTCGCGCGCAGCGACCGCTGATTCAGTTTGCCGCGGATCGCCGCATTCAAATCGCATTCATTATAGACGCGAATTTGCGAAAACGCGCGGCGAAAAATAGTTCGTTTTCTCGGGCGCATTTGCGAGCTGAAGCCCTTCCGCCGCAGTGTCCTCAAATCCGCGTTTCATTGTAGTGAGCTGCGATTGGGCGCATTCCCGTTTAGCAACGGCGAGCTACTGCGCGTCTGCAAGTCTTGCAAATATCGATAGGACCCATCACGGAAATTTATTGGAACTGCGCGCCGCCGGGTGTACTCCAAGACTGGCGATCGCGCCGTGGTGAAGACCTCTTCTGAGGCACGAACACAGCATGACGTTATCCAATGTCCCTCGTAGCGGGCTGATGACCGTCGCCATCGTGAGCATGGCGCTTGGCGCGCTGGGGCGCTCTTTCGCGGCTTCTTTGGACGACTCCGAGGCGGACGGGCGCCGAACGGCGGCGGTGAAGACGTTTAAAACCGAAGTGACTCCGTTCATCAAAACTTATTGCTACGAGTGCCACGGCGAAAACAAACGGAAGGGCGGCGTGACGTTTTCGTACGCCGTCAACCGTCCCGAAGGCGGCGAGTTTCGCAGAAATTGGCAGCTCGCTGTTGCCAATGTGAAGACGCACGACATGCCGCCGGAAGACAAGAAGCAGCCGACGGACGAGGAACGGCAGAAATTCGCGGCGGCGATGGAGCAGCTTAAATACCTCAGCGTGAGGGATCCCGGACAATTCGTGATCCGGCGGCTGACGAAGGCGGAGTTTGGCAACACGCTGCATGATTTCCTCGGCGTCGATCCGTCGGTCGTCTCGGATCTGCCCGACGATGTGGCGGGCGCGGGGTATCTCAACGCGCTTTCGCCGATGCAGACGGAACAGTACCTCGCCATTGCGAACGCCGTGCTGGAGCGCGTGCTCGGGCCGAAGGATGGGCCTCCGGCGGAAGCGCAGACGCGGCTATTCGGCAAGGCGACGCGCGGAGATCGGGATACGGCGAAGATGGTGGCTCGGTCGCTGGCGCAGCGCGCGTATCGCCGGCCGGCGTCGGAAGAGGAAGTTGAGACGCTGGCGAAGGTCTTCGACTTGGGACAGGCGAACAAGCTTTCGTACACGGCGTCGCTGCGGCTGATGCTTAAAGCGATCCTGGTATCGCCGCAGTTTCTATTCATCACTCCCGGAAAAGAACCCGAGAAGGGCAAGGCCGTCGTTCCGCTGGATGATTATCAACTCGCATCGCGCCTGTCCTATTTTCTCTGGGCCACGATGCCGGATGCGGAACTTTTGGCTCTTGCGGACAGCGGGAAGCTTCACGAACCGCCCGTGCTCCGGGCGCAAGTGAAGCGCATGCTCAATGATGGCCGGTCGCGCGCGTTGTTCGACGGTTTCGGCGTGCAGTGGCTGGGGATTGGCGGCCTGGAAAGCAAGACGTTCGATCTGGTGAAGTTCCCGCAGATGACGCCCGTGATGCGCGCGGCGATGAACGACGAGGTGCGGCTGTTCTTCGAGAGCATCGTGCGCGAGAACCGGAGCGTCGTCGATCTGGTGGACTGCGATTACACGTACCTCAACGGCCCGCTCGCCGCGCTCTACGGCCTGCAAGATCGGATCAGCGGTCCGGAGATGCGCCGGGTGGAATTGGCGGATGCGAATCGCGGCGGCATCCTCGCCATGCCCGCCGTTCTCGCGATGACCTCGTTTCCGGAACGCACCAGCGCTGTGAAGCGCGGCGTGTGGGTGCTCGAGCAGGTTCTCGGCGAGCATATCCCCCCGCCGCCGCCGAACGTCCCGGCCCTGGACAAGCAGGACCAGAAAAAAGTGGCGGACCTGACGCTGCGCCAGCGCACGGAACTGCACCGCACCAATGCCGTCTGCGCCAACTGCCACAAGATTCTCGACCCGATCGGCTTCGGCCTCGAGAATTTCGACGCCATCGGGCGCTGGCGGGACAAGGACGACTCGGGCGGGCCGATCGACGCCGCGGGCGAGCTGCCGGGCGGTAAGCAATTCAGGTCGCCACGCGAGTTGAAAGCCATCATCGCCGGACGCAAGGAAGAACTCGCGCGCAATCTCACCGAGAAGCTGCTGGCCTACGCGTTGTGCCGCCAGCTCGAAGGCTACGATGAAATCGTGGTGGACGGCATGGTGGAGAATCTCGCGCGCGACGGCTATCACATGCAGACGCTAATCACGGAGGTTGTCACGAGTTATCCGTTCTTGAATCGGCGCGTCGAACAACTGCCGCAGCCGAAGAAACCGGAACCTGAGAAGAAGCCAGACGCAGCCGCGAAGAAGGCGGATGAGGCCGCGAAGAAAACGGACGGGACTCAGAAAAAAGCGGACGCATCCGACCAGAAGAATTAGGTAAGATTCACTGGTGGCTTGGAGCACGACGAAATGGAAACCGATCTCGAATATATCCTTGTTACCAAAGCTAAAGAATTTGTGCGACAACATCAGCCGCAGTGGACTCATTTTCTCGAGCAGCCCTGTGTGATCATGCTTCACGCCAGCGATGGTGAGATTACTGGAATTGACGGCACGTCGTATGGCAAAGTACAGAGCTACGATCCAAAGACCCGTGTATACCAAGTGGTGACATATCCAGAGCCGTATTGGGGCGTTTCGTTTTCTCCGCCAGCCCCACCCGGATTTGTCAGATTTGGAGGCGGCATGGTCGTGCATATTGACGAAGCCACGGGGGAACCCACGGGGGCTTGGTTGACTCAGTGAAGGGAGGTTGAACTTATTTCGCTGTTGCTTGCCACCACTGAAGGTGGTGGCAAGCAACAGCAAGGCTCTCGGAGAATGAACATGGCCGCGAAGACGAAGGCTCGCAAACCCGGCAAGCGCACGGCCGCGCAAGGCAAAGTCGCCACGGCGCTGCCGGCCGCCATGACTGGCAGGGCAAGCCCCGCGAAGGCCGCGGACGGCGACGAGCCGGTCTTCGCCTACATCCGCTGGCTGCCGCAGCCGCAACGCGCCATCGCCGAACGCGTCGATGCCCTGGCGGCCAAGACGCTGCCGGGCTTGCAGCGCTGCGTGAAGTGGGGCATGGCGTGGTATGGCGTCGGCGACGGCTGGTGCTTCTGTTGCGGCGGCTTCGCGGGCCACGTCAAGCTCACGTTCGGGCGCGGCACGTCACTCACCCCCGTACCGCCGGTTACGCCGATCGGGATGGGCAAGGACTCGCGCGGCGTGGACCTCGCATCCGTGGACGACCTCGACGAACGCCAGGCCGCGTCGTGGATGAAACAGGCCGCGGCCATCCCCGGCTTCGGGGGGAAGAAGCGATGAGCCTGGCAAGGTCGGCAGCCGTGCGAATACCGCATGAGCTTCTGGGACGGCGGCGAGGCGAACGGGGATTGGACGGCGGTGGCGAAAGTGACGGTGGGAGCGTAGTTTCGTGCCTGCTCTGGTATTTTTTTCGTAAACATTTAAGCTCCCCACCAAGGAGACTTCAAAATGACACAGTTGCTTGAACAAGCATTCAAAAAGGTGAAGTCGTTACCTGATACCGAACAGGACGGTATTGCATCGTTAATCCTGGACGAACTTGAGGATGAGCGTCGCTGGGATGAAGCCTTCGCCAAATCGCAGGACAAACTTGCGAGATTATCGGCGCAAGTCGATGAGGATCTCAAAGCCGGACGCGTGCGCGACCTCGGAATCGATCAATTGTGAATTCGAAAATCACCGATGCCTTTCGCGAACGCTTCGCCACATTGCCTGACGATGTGAAGGATTTGGCGCGTAAGGCGTATCGCTTATGGCGCGACAATCCGCGTCATCCCAGCCTGCGTTTTAAGAAAGTGCATCAAAAGGAACCTGTTTACTCCGTACGCGTGTCGCGTGGTTGGCGAGTGCTCGGTAAATTGCGCGACGATACGATGACCTGGTTTTGGATTGGTTCGCACGCAGAATACGACAAAATCCTGAGTTGAATTCGTGTCGAGTGCATGAGCTTCTGGGACGGCGGCGAGCCGAATGGGGATTGGACGGCGGTGACGAAGGTGATGGTAGGGGCGTAGCAGGGGATGTATGAGTATGGGCATGAGCCTGACAGTTTACCGCGTGGACATGAACGAATTGTTGAGTTGCTTTGGTTGCGGCGACACCGCAGGGTTGCAGGAATTGTTCGAGACCAACGCCGATATTATCGAAGACGATGACGATCCGATGAATCGCGAAGACGATCCGGACGCGCCCACGCTTCGAGAGGTGCTGACCGCCCTGATTATGACCGGCAAGATCGCGGACAAACAGAAGTATGTATTTGCGCTCGAAGCCTTGATACGTCATTTGGGAGAGCAAATTGACTTCATTGAAAAGATTGACTACAGCGAGCACGACGCCTCGGCACAGGTCAATCGAGCTTTGAAGAAAAAAGGTGTGCCGCCGGGCGTCCGCCTTGACAGCAGAGTGCCGTGTACCTTGCCATCAGGCTTTCCCGCTCCCTCTCCAAACACCCCCATAAACGTCATGGAGCCTGCGGAGATCGAGGCCGCCATTGAACGCTTACAGCCGCTGGATGTGATGGGTTTCAAGCCGGGTGGCGCGTCATATATGGTGCGATTCTTCAATTGGCTCCAGGCCGCAAAGGGGCAAAGTTTGGTATTGTTTTTCGGATAAACCGAATTCCGGGTCAGACGGCGCATTCTTTTGGCTTAGCGGTGTAAGAGGGGACGTTGCGTGGGTGGGCCACCGGCGAAGGATTGGAAAAAATGAATAATCAGAACCCTTCGAAAGCGTCCGCGATCATCAATCGCCTGCTCTCAGACCGAATTATTATGCTCATGGGCGAGATCAATGACGAGGTCGCAAGCGCCGTAATCGCTCAAATGCTCTATCTTCAGCAATTGGATGCAAGGACGCCAATTAGCCTCTACATCGACTCGCCTGGGGGAGCAGTTGCGGCGTCGTTTGCCATTCTCGACGTTATGGAACATTTCGTGCCCAAGATTGAAACTGTTTGCATACGGAATGCCACCGGAACTGGCGCAGTCATTTTAGCGTCAGGAAGCAAAGGACTGCGCAGCGCCCTTCCAGGCGCAATCATGAAACTCACCTCCGTTTGGGGAAATGGGACGCCGAACGAAATTCAGCGATTTACAAACGATCTGGCCATGCTACTCGCAAACGCAACCGGGCAAAAGCTTGAAGTGTTGCTCAGTGATATGGAGCAGGAACGAGAGTTCACACCGTTCAGTGCGCAACAATACGGATTGATCGATGATGTCTTGAGCTAGAATTCTGTGATAGAATTCCGTGACAGAAGGCGCATTCTTTTAGCCTGCCGGTGTAGAGGGGAGATGAGCCAAGAAAGGTAACCCCACGCCATGCCAAACCACTCTCTGATGAATCGCCGCACGCTGCTGAAGGGCGCCGGAGCCGCGCTCGCCTTGCCGCTTCTGGAAAGCGTGGGCTGGGCCGACGAGAAGGGCGCCAAGCCGCCGGTTCGCCTGGGATTCATGTACATGCCTCACGGCGTCATCATGGACCAGTTCTGGCCCAAGTCGCCGGAGAGCTTTCTGACCGCGCCGCCGGCGAACATCGAGTCGCTGAAGCCCGTGCTGGAGAAGTGCCTGATGGTGAAGGGCATCTCGGGCGTGCCGATCGCGCCCTTCAACGGCGCGCCGCATGCGTTGGAGCTTTCCACGTGGCTGACCGCGAAATTGCCGGACGCCAACCACCGCAACCGGATCGACATTGGCATCTCCGCCGACCAGATCGCCGCGAACTACATCGGCAGCTTCACCTCGCTGCCGTCGCTGGAATTGGCCACCATGCCGCAGACGCATAAGGAGAACCAGGAGGGCTTGCACGAAGGGTATTACTCGCACTGCAGCTACCGCAATTCGACCCAGGCGCTGCCGGCGGAGATCAATCCGCGCGCGGTGCTCAACCGGCTCTTTGGCAAATCGGACAAACCCGGCACGCTTGCGCAGCGCGATCCGCTGGACCGCGGCATGTTGGATCTGGTCATCGGCGGCGCGCGCGACTTGCGCAAAAAGCTCGCGCAGGACGACCAGCAAAAGCTCGACGAATACATGGACGCGGTGCGGTCCGTGGAGCGGCGCATCGCCGGGATCGAATTCCGGCAAAAGGAGGCGGCGTTGGAAAAGGCCGGCGTCAGCGCGAGCAAACGCAATGATAAGGACTCACCGCCGATCGAAGTCAAAATCCCCGAGGGCGACAAGCGCAGCGAATACATGCAGGTGATGTGCGAATTGAACGTGCTGGCTTTCCAAACGGACACGACGCGCGTGAGCACCTACATCGGTTCTACGCCCAACGGCGTGTCCTATCCGGAACTCGGTTTCAAAGACGAGCATCATTCGCAGACGCACCACAACAACCAGCCGGAAATGATGCGCAAGGTCTCCGCGATCGCCGCCTTCAACATCGCGCAATTCGCGTACATGGTGAAGAAGATGGACAGCCTGCGCGAAGGCGACGGCACGCTGCTCGACAATTGCATCATGATGTGGGGTTCGGGGCTTGAGGACGGCAACAAACACGAACGCGCGAATCTGCCGTTCATCGTCGCCGGCAAGGGCGGCGGAACGCTGAAGACCGGGCGCTTTATTGATAAAGTCAAAGGGAACCAGGGCGACTTGTTGACCACGCTGCTGGCGTGCGCGGGTGTGCCGACGGAACGGCCGCTCGGCATTGCGAACGGGAAGATCAAGGAGATGATGGCGATTTAGCGCCGAGGGCGTGCGGAGCGGCAGCGCCACTTCGCGCAGCCTGAGTGCACCGTCCTGCGGCCGGCGGGAAAAATCAAAGGGTCCGCCACTGGCGGCTTGCGTCAGTGCTTACCGCTTCCGCTTTGCGGTCCGAGCTTGTTCACTTTCACTGTGTAAACAAGCGCCGGACTTGCGAAATGCGAGGTGCCGTCCAGCACCACGATCACCGGGAAAATCAGCGAGGGATTCGATGCTGTCTTGCTAAAGCCCAGCCCTTGCAGGGGCGTAAACAGATTCCGGTTTTTCACCGTGAAGGAGAAGCTCGCCGTCGCACTGCCCTTCTTCGAGCGCAGCGAGAAGGATTTGTCGCCCGACGTTCCTTTGCTGTTTAGCGTCCCGCTCGTGTCGAATCCTCCAATGAGAATCCGCACGATTTTCCCCGCCGGAAAAAATCCCGGTGGCAGCGGAATTTGTCCGGACAGTGACAAGTTATCGTTGCCGCTTTTCGTAAAGCTGAACCCAAGTTTGATTTTCGTCACTGCAAATGTGTCCTGCGACGCTTGGGCGTTGATGACGAGATCGACGCTTTGCGTCGCGCTGGCTTGGCCGTCAGAAACCGTCACCGTCACGATGTACACACCCGGCGCGGCGAAGATTTTTGAGACGCTCGCACCGTCCGCCGCTGTTCCGTCGCCGAAATCCCAATTGTAATCTAGCGCGTCGCCGTCTGCATCCGTCGCTTGTGCGGAGAAGAAAAGCGCAGTGCCGACAACCGAGGGATTAGCCGATGCCGTCGGCGGCGACGCGATCACCGGCGCGTGATTCGTGCCGCTGGCGACGACGATAAGCTTCAAATTCTTCGAATCGCTCCCGCCGTAATTTGTAGCCGTCAGCGTTACGTTGAACACGCCACTGGCCGTCGGATTGCCGCCGATGTCTGCGCCGTTCAACATCAGGCCATCAGGCAAGCCTGTTGCGCTGAACGCCAGAGGCGTGCTGCCGTCGGCGGTGATTGTGTACGCGAAGTCCGCGTTGATCGCGGTTGAAGCGCTCAACGCGCTGGTGATCGCGGGCGGAATGGCGGGCGCAACGTCGATGCTCGTCTGCGCCGTCGCGATCGTGTAATTGGTTGCATCGTCGGGCGTGAAGGTGACGCTCAGCGTCTGTCCCAAACCCGGCGCCAAAACCGTGCCGGTGTCCGGAGCGTACGCGAACGTGCCCGTCACTGCCGTATTGGTAAACGCATCGCTAGCGGCGGCGTTGAGCTGCGTCGTGTCCAGCGGCACGCCCGCGAAAATTTGCGCGGGTTGCAGCCACACTATCGCCGGCGTCGCCTTCTTGATTGTCAGCGTTCCGTTGGCGCTTGTCACGGAATAGTTTCCAAGCAAACCGTTTGGATCGACGAGGGCTGGAGAGATCGGGTATGCGCCCACGGCGCTAGTCTGCGTGGCTGTCGAGGAGTATGTCGCCGAGATCGCGTCGTTGTTCTGAATGCCGGCGAGCGTGCCGGTGAAGACGGGATCGGGCGCGTGGTAGAAGCGTGTGGCGTTCGTGGCGCTCACCGACAACGCCGCCGTCGTAATGGTCAGCGTCCCATTGGCGGAAGTCAGCGCATAATTACCCAGCTTGTTGCCGGGATCGACCAGAGTAGGTACAATCGGATACGTCGCCACCGGGCTGGCCGCCGTCGTGCCCGCCGAGTACGTCGCCGTAATGTTGTCCGCATTAACCACGCCAGTAAGCGTGCCGGCAAAAATTGGATCGGCCGCGCCATACGTACGGCTGGCGTTATTCGCAGTGACGCTCAACGCGGCTTTATTAATGGTCAGCGTCCCATTGGTGGAAGTCAGCGCATAATTACCCAGTTTCCCGCCCGGATCGTTAAGCATGGGTACAATCGAGTATGCCCCCGCCGCGCTGCCGGGCGTCGTGCTCGTCGAGTAACTCGCGGTAATCGCATCGCCATTGACCACGCCGCTCAGCGTGCCGGTAAACGCCGGATTTGGATCGCCATAAGTTTTGCTCTTGTTGTCAGCACTGACGCTCAATGGCGCAGTATTGATCGTCAACGTGCCAGTATTGAGCGTCACCGCATAATTCGGCAGCTTATTGCCAGGGTCGCTCAGCATCGCTGTAATCGAGTACGGCCCTACCGCGCTGCCCGGCGCGGCCAAAGTGGAATACGATGCCGTGATGTTGTCGCCGTTCTGCACGCCGCTGACCGTGCCGCCCAACACCGGAATGGCGTCGCCATACGTTTTACTCACGTTGGTAGGAGTGACCGTCAACGCCGCTGTGCCGACAGTCAGTGTGCCATTCGTGGACGTGACCGAGTAGTTGCTCAATTTGCTGCCTGGATCGACCAGCGTGGGCACGATGTTGTAATTGCCAATCAAACTCTGCGGCGTCGCACTTGTGGCGTACGTCGCCGTGATGTTGTCGTTGTTTTGAATGCCGGTGATTGTGCCCGTCAGCGTTGGATTTGCCGCCCCATAAGGGCGCGAGACATTTGCCGCAGCAACAGACAAAGGCGCCGTGGTCACATTTAAGGTGCCGTTGGACAAAGTCACCGAATAGTTGCTCTGCTTGCCGTCCGGGTCGAGCAACGAGGGAGTAATCGCATAATTTCCGATGCTGCTCGCCGGAGTTGCCGTGGTGTTGTACGCCGCCAGAATGTTGTCGCCATTCAACACGCCGGAAAGTATTCCGCTGAAGGTGGGATTGGCCGCGCCGTAGGCGCGGCTGGCGTTGAAGGCCACCGCTGTCAACCCGGCTTGAGTTACCGTCAATGTACCATTGTTGGAGGTCACTGAGTAGTTGCTCAACTTATTACTTGGGTCAATGAGCGTGGGAACGATGGAATAGTTGGCAACCGCGCTCAACACTGTGGCGCTCGTGGCATACGTCGCCGTGATGTTATCGCTATTTTTAATTCCGGTGATCGTACCACTCAATGTGGGATTCGCCGCGCCATAAGCCCGGCTAAGGTTTGCGGGCGTCACCGACAACGGCGCAGCGGAAACAGTCAGCGTGCCATTGTTCGACGTGACAGTGTAATTAACGAGCCTATTGCCTGGGTCAACCAGCGTCGGAACGATGGAATAACCGCCCACGATGCTCGTAAGACCGGCGCTCGTCGCGTACGTGGCGGTGATGTTATCGCTGTTCTGGATACCCACGATTGAACCCGTCAGCGTGGGATTCGCCGATCCATACGCGCGAATTACGTTGTTAGCGTTTACCGTCAACGATACTTTGTTAATTGTCAACGTATCGGTATTGTCGCTGCTTGGAGCGTATGTCGCTCCGCCGCTATAGGACGCTGAGATTGTATAACTGCCAACGGATGTTCCCGATGGCAAAGCGTAGGAGACGCTTGCATTGCCATTGGATACCGTTCCCGAGGTCGCGGCGTTGCCAATTGCCGTTGCGCCGTTCATGATTTGGAAAGTCACCGTTCCTTCGTTCACAGCCGCACTCGCCGTTATATTGGCGTCCAACGTAATTGTCTGCGTTCCGCCATACGATGCGACGGCACTCACTGCGGCAACTGTCGTAGGGGATGAGCCCGTTGTAAGACTTTGAATTTCGTATGCAGAAAGAACACGGTTGTAGATTTGAAAATCGTCAATTATGCCGTGATGGTGCGTCGAGCCAACCGGATCAGCCGCCGAATGGCCCACCTGTAGGATCGAAATCGGAACCTGGGGACCGTCAGAAGAGGAGGCTGAAGCGACCAGTTGGCCATTAAGGTAAATAGCTTTAAAATTTCCTCCCACTCCAGCAGAAACCAGCGCTACATGCGTCCATTTGTCTAAATAAGGCGCGTAGTTGGCCATAATTCGCCCCGCACCCTGAATATTTCCATAGTCCCAATAAATATTGGAGTCACTATTCGGCGCGTGTGCCTGAAAGCGATTCGGATCGCCGGTCCCGGCGCCAAATGCGCAGGAGCCTTGAACTTGGGAAGCGGCCACATAGTTCCAAAACGCAACCGTGACTGGGCCGCCCGATGGCCAATTGAAACTGGCGTCATTTATATATTGGTTGATACCATTAAAACTGAGTGCGGTGCCCTCAACTCCAGCAACCCAGACCGGTCCGTTTGTCAGCGCTCCGTCATTGCCATTGCCGGACGAATCGTGCGCGGCTGTGCCCGCCCCCTCGTCAAACGAGTATAGAACGACTGTTCCTGATCTTAATGTTCCAACGTTGAACGTTACAGGTGTCGAGGCAGACAAACCCCCACTTCCATTGTCGGTATGATAAGTAAATGAATCCGCACCGGTATAGCCGTTGGCTGGCGTATACACAAAAGAGCCGTCTGCGTTGAAATTCAAAGTCCCGTGCGAAACATCAGTATCGCGTACCGCCGACAAAATATTTCCATTGAAGCTGATATCGTTAGCCATTACTCCCGGTGCGGCGACTGTCAGCGTTTGACTGGCTACCATACTGTAGGTGTCCGGAAGTGTAACTGATGCGGGAAGCGCTTGAGCAATTTCGGCGGCGGAAAGCGCGCGATTATAAACGCGCACATCGTCAATCAATCCGGGAAAGAAGAATTGTGGTGTGCCTTCCGTCGCGCCCGCCCCAATACGCAACGGTTTATTAACGTTTACGGTATACGGCGCTGTTAACGAATTACTCAGCACTCCGTTTTGATATAGCCGCATCGTGGTGCCATCATAAGTTGCGGACAAAAATGTCCAAGTATTGAGCGTGACATTCTGCCCAACGAGATAGTTCCAAGTGACGTTTGAATTAGCGCCCGTCCAAAACTGCCACTGATTGGTATCTGTCGCGTAAATAACGAAGCCAAGCGTCGGCGAGGAGTTGCGAGACGTTATTACGGACCGGTTTGTTCCTTGCCCTCCAGTAAGCTTGACCGCTACCGAAATCGTAAATTGCGGGGTGTTCAGCGCTGCGGAATAGGGCACTTCCACGTATCCGGTCGATCCATCGAAATTCAGCGCGTTCCCATTTATTCCGGGTACTCGAGTCACGCCGCCTGTCAACGCACCATTGTATCCGTTGCCTGAGGAGTCCAGCGCGACGGTTCCCGAGGCTTCGTCAAAAGTATAGTAAGCAACCGGCCCGGAAGCCGCTCGCACCGAGCAAACGAAAATCAGCGTTAATATGCAAACGGCGGCGCGCAGATCGCGCCCGAAAAGAAATCGTCTCATGCGTGACCCTCCCCGGCATGATTTAAGTAAGGTATTATACCCCCCCCCTAAAATTTCCACCTTTTTGTCGTCGATTCTCGTTCATCGCGCACCCCCAGCATTCCGCCGCCGTGTCGAAGCCGCAATCGCTCAATCAATTCCCGCGTCGATTATAGACGCAAATCCGCGGCAATGCACGGCTGAAAAAATGAAATTCTCTCCGCCCCGTGGTTCAGGCGTCCGGCCCGCATTTGTCTTGCGAAGCAAGACGCCGCTGTTCAGCCCCAAAGGGGCGAACTTTTAAAGCCCAGGGCGCAGCCCTGGGTGAAAACGCAAAGGAATACCCAAAGCCCCAAAGGGGCGGACTACCGGCGGCGAATTTCCGCGCAAGCCTCCGATGTAGCCGTGAGTTCGCCCCTTCAGGGCTTTGGATCGCACAGGCGTTTCGACCCAGGGCTTCGCGTTGCTGCGCCCTGGGCTTTAGAAGTTCGGCCCTTCGGGCCTGAAAAACGGCGCTCGCCGCAGCGGCGAGAAGCCGCCCCGGTATGTTGCCCCACAGCAGGCCGGAGATAAACAGATTCGTGTCAATGACCGCTATCACGCCTTCTTCCTCGCCGCTCGTGCCGCATCGATCTCGTTTTGAGTTTCTTCAGGCGTCATCGGTTCGCCGGGAAGAGAGTGCAGCGCGCCGAGCATCTGTCCAAATTCCTTCCGAGCGCGGTCGCGGCGCAGCGCTTTGTTGAGCAATTCCGCAAGGCGGCGGGATTCCAGCAGCCCGCACGCTTTGGCCTCCTGCGCCAGCAACTCCGGCAGCTCCACTTCAATGGTCATGTTCATCGTTTTCTTCATTCAACGGCGTTCGCACCCCGCAGCATTCCGCCGCCGTTTCGAAGCCGCAATCGCTCTATCAATTCCCGCGTCGATTATAGACGCGAATTCGCGGCAATACACGGCTGAAAAAATTGAATTGGGACCCGTGCAGCCCGCCGAGCCGCATGAACGGCAACGATTTCTTTGAGTTCTTTCACTATTTTTCGCAAATCGGTGTAGCTGCATAACAAGGCAATTACTCCACATTCGCAAGAAAGAGATTTGGGTCTAAAATAATTTTTTTTCCTTTTGATAATCGCTTTAACGAGAGGGAATTGGATATCGGATATGCTTTTTTAGCCATAAAGCAAGTCGTCGGGCTTGCAGGCAATTCAGCATTGTCATGCGCGAAGTCTCTTTTTTCTCTTTTAGAAATCCGAAATAGGGCACCCTGAGGAAATTCCAATGCAAATTTTGGCTCACAACGCATTTTTTCAGAAGGCGATCTTCGGCCTGGCTGCACGGAACATTGTCAAATCGGCGCTGCTGCCAGCGCTTTTCCTGCTTGCGGCGTGCGCGCACGCGGACGTGGCCAGCGTAAAGACTGTGCAAACCGGCTCGGTTGACATGGCGGCGGGCGGGGGGACGGTGCAGATTGTCACACTGCCGACGGCAGTCAATGCCGCCATGGCTTACGTCGTCGGATACGTCGAGGGCAACGCCGACTCCAACGCGCAAATGTTATGTACTTTTGAACTCAACCCCGCAGGCACACAGGTTACGATCACTCCCGGAGCAAATGCCGGTATCACTGCGTGGATTGCCAAATACCAGGTGATCGAATTTGCCAACGGCGTCTCGGTGCAGCGCGGTCTTGATTCGACGGACTTTCCAGGCGGAGAGGCCGCTGGAGTCGCGAAAAATATCGTTATCAGCGGTGCGACGGCGGGCAAGTCCTTTGCGCTATTGACTGTGCGCACGCCTACAAACAACGGCGGCCAAAACGATTCGTTGAATGTTGCGGCGACGATCACCAGCACAACAAACTTAGCGCTTCAACGCGACACAAGTAATTATGCGTTGGCGGTGGCTTGGCAGGTGGTTACGTTTACGGATAGCACGACGCTCGTACAATCCGGAAGCGTGGCGAAGGGCGGCAATAACGGCAACAACACTCCCTTTAACGCGACGCTTAGTCCGGCTGTAAACCTCAGCCAGTCCTTTCTTGTATTCAGCTTGCGCACGGGCAATACCGGAACGGCGGGCGCTGAAGATAAAATGTGCGTCCGGGGAATAATCTCCACAACGACAAATGTTGCATTTCAGGAAGCCCAAGGGACCAGCAAGACCATAACTTGCTCTTGGTTTGTCATCAGCAATCCAAATTTTACGGTCCTGACCGGAACGCCGATCATGGCCTCTGGAACTACCTCCTCTGATATTACAATCGCAAACACGACGCTTTCTGCGAGCATGGCGCTCATCAATGTGGGAATCGGCTTTAACCTCGCAGCAAACGGCGACATCACTGCATTGGATGATGCGTCAATCGTTCCTTCATTTACAAACGCGACAACGTTGCACTTGGAACGCAAATTGCAAACGGCCGCGACCAATGAAGGCGACATATCGTACTTTGTAGTGACGTTTCCTGTGGCGGTCGCCGCCGCGCCCACGATTACCGGCGTTTCTCCAACTACTGGCCCCAATACCGGCGCATTCAACTTTACGATCAACGGCACCAACCTGAGTGCGGCCACATTGGTTCAATTCACGTATCCGACGGGGGGAACGACGGTCACTGCGACCAATGTTCAAGCAATCAGCGGCACCCAACTCACCTGCAATTTGCCTGCCGCCTATCCTTATACGGGTCCAGCGGATATCACGTTGACCAACACGGGATTCCCGCCAGTCACTCTGCCGGGCACCTCTTCGTCGCCTCAAGGCTTCAGTTACACGTCGGCATCCGCTCCCACGGTGAGCGCCATATCGCCGCCCAGCGGACCGACTGCCGGCGGCGAGGGTGTCATGATCACGGGAACTGGTTTTGCGCCGACCGCCACGGTGTCGATCGGCGGCGTGGCCGCAACGGGCGTAAATGTCAACAGCAACACGAGTTTAACTGCAACGGTTCCGGCTGGGACTGCCGGTTACCAAAACGTAACCGTCACAAATCCGGATGCTCAAACGGGAACGCTCATTAACAGTTACTTATACGTAACCAGCGCCACGGTTGTCACGACGGCTCAAAGTTCCAATGCGCAGCTTGCCAGCTTTTTCCCGGCAGGCAACAACTTGATCGCTGGAAAATCCCCGTCGGTCAATACGAATGGATCGGCCGGATCTGGAGGAAGCGGCGCGGCAGTCACTCTTTTAACCGATAAGCTTGTGGTGGCGAACACTGTGGGCTCGTCGTACACCATCGGCAGCAACGCCTCGATTACATACTCCTTGGGAGCCAATGCGGCCGGTTACGATGTCACGGCAATAAACGCGTATACGAGTTGGAACAGCAACGCGCAAACAAGCCCCAATTTCACCGTCTCTTATTCTACCGCGGCGGCTCCGAACACGTTTGCCGCGATACCTGGAGCCACGGTGAATGTGGCCGCGACGGCGGGAACACTGAGCGTAGCGGTGAACATGGCCGTGTCGGGCCTGACTGGCGTTGCCAATATCAGATTTAATTTTGGGACACAAACGAATGCTTATACCGGATTTGGCGAACTGGAAGCCGTGGGCGTACCCACTATAAGCGCGACCACGCTGACATGGAATGGCAGCACGAGTCTAAACTGGGGCGACGCGGGAAATTGGAATATCAATGGCACGGCGGCGGGGCGCGCGCCTCAAAATGGGGACATCGTGGTTTTGACCGGCAGCGGCACTTTTCAGCCTACGAACATGAATATTGCCGGCCTGTCCATTCCGAATCTGGTGTTCGACGCGACAACTACCACTCCCATCATAGTGGCAACGCTTAACGCCAGCAGTCTGACCGTCACGAATGTGATTACGGTCGATCCCGCCGCGGCCAATCACACGCTCGATACAACGCTGGGGCTGATTTTGGGCGGCGCGCCAGTCTCAATCAATGTCGGGCCTTCCGGAGCGGGCAAGAGTTTCACCATCGCCGGCGTCATCAGCGGTGTGGCGGCAAACGCGCTAACCTCGTACGGGCCGGGCACACTATCGCTTCTGAACGTGGCGAATACTTATTTGGGCGCGACGATCGTTGGCGGCCCCAGCACACTTCAGCCTGTTTTCCTGGCCAACGGCGGGCTTCCGAGCAGCATTGGGCAGTCCAGCAATGCCTCAGCCAGCTTGGTGCTTCTGGGCGGCACGCTTAGCTATACTGGCGCCAGTGTGACCATTGACCGCGGTTTCAGTGTCACCAGTGACGCCAGGCTGAACATTACCACGGCTGGCACGACCCTTGAAACGACCGGCACGGGCATTGGCACTGCCGGCGTTAACGCGGTGCTCAGCTTTGTCGGGCCTGGCACATTCAAGATTTCCGGCACCAACGACAATGTCGCGTTGGATGCCAACGTCATCGCTGGAACCGTTCTGCTGAACAAGACCAGCAATGGCGGCGTGCATTCGTTGGCCATACTCGTCATCGTGGGCGGCACTGGAACCATCCAGATAACCGGAACGGGCGGCGATCAGATTTACGATAACACCGTTGTGCTGGTCAACACCGGCGGCACTTTCGATTTGAACGGCGCCAATGAATCGATTGCGGCATTGGGCGGTTCGGGCGGAACGGTCACAAACTCCAGCGCCACTTCCAACAGCTTTTTCACGATTGGCAACGCCACCGGCAGCAGTGCGAACACGTTTCCCGGAGTCATACAGGACGGCGCCACCATGAAAGTTTCATTGGCCAAGGCGGGCGCCGCGACCCAAACCTTGACGGGTGCGAACACCTTTACGGGCGGCACGCAGATCAGCGCCGGCATTTTGAGTGTCAATACGATCTCCGACAGCGGGACCAGCGCGCTGGGGCCGGCGGCATCCGGTGTCACGCTAACTGGCGGGACGCTGCAATATACGGGTACGGCTGCGGTCACCACGACGCGGTCGTTCAACGCGCTGGGGACCGGCACCGGCGGCACCCTCGACGTCAACAACGCGGCGGGAGTGCTGAACATCAACAGCCAGTTTTCATTTACGGCCCAGGCCACTGTAAATAAAGTGGGAGCCGGTACGCTGAGTTTGCAGGGCGCTACGGGAAATACGAACCTCATCGCCAACGTACAGGCCGGCACGCTGGCTTTGGCGAAAACATCGTCGGCCACTGTTCATGCCGTGGATGGAATCAGTGCGATCGTGGCTGGCGCCACCGTTAAAATCACGGGCACCGGCGGAGACCAGATTCTGGGCTCAGGGCCGACGGGTCCGGCGGGTTTGGTGAACATGGGCGGCGGCACGTTCGATCTTGGCGGGCAGAGCGAAAGCATCGATAGGCTTTTTGGAACCGGAGTCGTGACCAACTCCGTGTCGAGCAGCACCTCGACTTTAACCCTTGGTGAAAGCAACGGCGGCGGAACCACTTTTGGAACCACGTATACCGGCACGATCGTTAACGGTGGCGGCGGAACGGGAATCGTCAATTTGGCTAAAGTTGGAACTGGAACCGTTGTGCTTTCCAATACCGCCAATTCTTATGGAACGACATCGGTGACCAATGCAGGCACATTGGCGAGCACCGTTCCCGGCGCGCTGGGGAACGGCGCAATCACGCTCAACGCCAATGCGACATTGGACGCCGGCACGCTGATTCCGCCGACCCTCGGAGGATTTGGGGTAAGCGGCACCGGCTGGAGCAAAAACGGAGGCGCTGCAATTGCATCCGATGTAGCCACGTTGACGGATAACAACGGCAATGAAGCACGCAGTGTATTTCCCACGTCGAAGGTTGCGTACTCAGGCGGGTTTACTGCAAGCTTCGTTTATACACTGGTCAATCCCAACAATACTCCGGCCGATGGCGTCACTTTTTGCCTGCAAAACGTCGCAGCTACGACTGTCGGCAACAATGGCGGCGGATTGGGTTATGTCGGAATGTTGACCAGTTATGCAATCACGATTAATGTCTATAACGCCACACAAGCTGGCGGGAGTCAAATCGGCACAGGCGTCAATGGCGTACAACAACCCCAGGTAACAACTACGGGTGTGAACCTTGCGTCAGGGGATCCAATACAGTTCACAGTGACTTACAATTCGACGGCCCAGACTGTCGTAGTCAATCTAAAAGATTTGACGACTAATGGAACGTTTACAAATACCTACACCGCGCAGAATATTGCGACATCGGTCACGGGCACAACTTGTTACGTCGGATTCACGGGCGGCACAGGAGGTGCGAACTGTACCGAGACGATCAGCAATTTTGCCTATAATTCAGGCACGCCGAATACGCCGGTCACTGTTTATCCCAACAATGTCAGCATACAAGGCCCGGCGAGCAACATTAAGGTGACTGTGCCCGTGGGAACAACGACCTTGACCCTGGGGACGCTGGCGCTGGCTTCGGGAGCGACCTTTAATGTGCTTCCCAGTGCGAACACGGCGTCCGGCCAATCTTACGGCTTGACCTTCGGCGCGACGACGCTCGCGGGGCCGACCGTGAATGTTGCAAACAATGGCGCGGGAACCGGAGTGTTGACTCTGGGGGCGCTCAACGACGGCGGAACAGTTCAGGCTATCACCTTGAATGCCGGCGGCACGACAACGGGCTCTCTGGTCTTGAGTGCGCCGGCGAATACGCTTTCCAATTCGACTGGCATTTCTGTAGCGGGCGGGACGTTGAAACTTGGAGCGGCAACGGTATTGGGGGCAACTCCCAATGTAACCGTGGCGTCCGGCGCGACGCTGGATGGCAACGGGCAAACGATCGGCGGCACCGTTCGCGGCTTGGGTTCGATGATCAATGCGCTTGCGTTTACTCCGGCGGGCGCGCGCCTCTGGCCGGGGACTACGAGCTCGGTCGCAAGCCTCAATGCCAATGAACTCTTGACCGGTGCGAACGTCGATTTGTCCGGCGGCGGCAAACTGTCGCTCATTCTTCACAATGCAAACTCGCACAGCCAGTCGCTGAACTTGTCCGGCGCGCTGACGCTTGGCGGCACGAGCAGCTTGTCGCTGGGGTTTGATGCGCCTTCGACGGTTCCCGTGCAGTACACGGTTGTGACGACCGCGGCGGGCGGCATCGCCAATGCGTTTAATGGTGTGCTCGCGGGCACGATGCAATATGGAAACGACTACGATGTGATTTATACCGACGGCACGACGCCGACCGTCAGCCCGGCACCTGGCGCGACGATTACGCCCGCCGCGAATCAAATCATCGTCAAATTCAAGAGTTCAGCCGTGACCCCTGTGAAGATTGAATCGTTCGCGGCGATGGCGCAGGGTGCTGGAGCGATGCTCGAATGGACGGCCATTTCCGAATACCAGAACCTGGGCTTCAACGTGTATCGCCGCGCCGTTCAAGAGCCGCGCACGCCAGTAAGTGGCTGGCAGCGCGTGAATTCCGCGCTGATCTCCGGACGCATCACCAACGCCGACGCGAAGACCTACCGCGTCTACGATTGGGCCGCGCCCGGTATGTACGAATACAAGCTTGAATCGGTCAGCGTGCGCGGTGTGAGCGAAACGTACGCGAAGGTTGCATCGGCGGTGATCGAGGCATTTGGCGCGGAACTAAGCGCTGAAGGCTTCGACGCGGCGGTGTCCAGCGTGGGGACGGCGAAAGAATTAAAGCTCGGCGCGACGCTGAGCGCGAAGTTCGCGAGCGAGCCGCGCACGTCGGTAGGCGGCCAAAGCAGCGTTACGGAAAGCCACGAGCCGCGACTGCACGGGAGCGGGAACGCCGCGCTCGCCTTCGACGCGCAAGGCAAACTCACGTTGCCCGCGGCAAGCGTGCGCGCGCTGAATCCGAACGATGCGCCACCAGGACAGGCTGCCAAGCCCGTCGCATCCGGCACGAATTTGGACGGGCTCGGAGGCCCGTCCTACGCGGCCAGCGCGCGGTGGTTCAGCACTGGAACGAGCAAGCCTGCCAGCTACACGGGCGCGAAAGTCGTGTACAATGCTCCGGGTGTGCTGCTGATTCCGCAGGCGATGTTGCCGGCGGGTTTCAATGCGAAGCACCTCAGCATTGTACGCGAAGGCGTTTCGATGACAGCGCTCGCGGTCACGAGCGACGGCTTGGTCGTGTTCGCGCCGGGCTATCAGGACGATTACACCGACAAGGACGCGATTTTCCTGCGCAACACCAGCGGCGCGACAGCAGCCGGACAAATTCCGCACGCAAACGGTTTGTTCGCGGGCACTCAGGCGGTGAACACCCAAACGCCGGCGGCGGTCACGAGCACCTACCACGATGTGTATTTCGATTTCAGCCTGCGGCCGTTCACGTTCGCGCCGTGGTTCTCAAGCCAGTATTTGACCGACGGCACGGATCAGAGCTTCAGCGTTTCGACGCCCAACGCCAGCAGCGGCGCGGCTTCGCTGACGGTGAATCTGTGGAGCTTGACCCAGGTCGATGGCGTATCGCCGGATCACGCGCTCCAAGTGCTGGTGAACGGGCAGCCTGTGGGACAGGCGACATGGAGTGGTGGCAATACAATGATGCAGATCGCGTTCCAGATTCCGTCGGGCGTGCTCACTAATGGAGCGAATCAGATCGACTTGGTGACGCCCACGCTTGACGGAGTGGCCAGCCAGATTTCGTTCCTGCATTCGATGACCATCGGCTACACGAAATCGCTCGACGGTTCAACGCCGCTGGACGTGTACAATTTGAGCGCGTATTCGAAGCTGTTCGAAATCCGCAATGTACCGAGCAACATTGTTTGGGTCGTTGACGCGCGCTACCCGGATCGCGCGGCGCTGGCCGCGTACGAATCGCAGGCGCAGGCAAACGGCACGTACACGTTGCGCTTCAACGCGGCGTCGGGCGGCACGGGACACTACCTTGTGGTGCCGGCGGCCCAGGAGAATCTGCCGATTTCCGTAACCAAGCGGCAGGTCGCGCCGGTGAAGGCGATGACGTACATGCCGGTTGGCCCGGCGCAATTCAGTTCAGCGGTCCAGCCGCTCTTAATGCAGCGCGCGAAAGAAGGCTTGCGCGGCTCGTTCGTCGATCAGGAGCAGATCTTCGATTACTACAATTACGGGCGCTACGGTCCGGCGGGTATTCAGAACGCCGTGCGCTCGGTGCGTCCGCAATACCTGCTGTTGCTGGGCCGCACGACCTACGATTACCGCAACTACAGCGGCTTGGGCGTCGATCCGCTCTGTCCGACATTCCTGGTGTCCACGACGTTCTGGGCACAGGCGACGAGCGACTCGATGTTCGGCGACCTCGGCCGCGGTTATCCGGAAATTGCAGTGGGTCGCTTGCCGGTGAACGACGCCGGCGAATTGAGCAACGCCGTCACGCACGTGCTTAGCAACACCGGATTGACCACTGGCTATCGCGTGCACGCCGCCGCCGACCGCGCAGATCCAGACGCGGGCGATTTCGCCGGGGAAGCCGACGCCATCGCCCAGGCGCATCCAGACCTGATGTGGCAGCCGAATTACCTTGGTGTGACGTATCAGACTTCGCCCGAAGTGACTGCGGCGTTGACGGCCGCGGCCAACGGCGGGGCGGATTTGCTGATGTACATCGGGCACGGCAACGCCGTGCGCCTCGGAAACGAAGTCCCGCGCATCCTCGACAACGACATGGTTTCGGCATGGACCGGCTCCGCGGTCTTCCTGCAGTCAACCTGCACGGCGAATTGGATGGCGAAAAATGAGACCGGCTACCAGAGCATCGCGATTCAGGCGTTGACGCAGCCGCAAGGCGGCATCAGCGCAAGCATCGCGAGTTCGACGTACATGAATTCGCAGAACGCGACTGAATTCATGAGCCAGTTGCTCACCAATGCCGGCACGACACAACGCTGGGGCAATGCGCTACTGAAGACGCAGCAATGGGCCTACGCAAAAGGCGGCGGCTTCTACATTGACCTCAGCAACACCGAGCAAATCTTCGGCGATCCGGCGATGCCGGTGCTGTCGAAGGCTGCGGCAGCGCCCGCCGGCGGACCAACCGGCGCAAAGACCGGCGGTTCCAGCGGCAGCGTTCCGGGGCAGTTCTAGCCAGAACGCGGCGAGAGTCCGGCAATCGCGCGCTGCTCTCCGCCAAACTTCCCCCGCCCGGTGTATTTGAAGGATTAGTGCGCACGTTTCGCGATTATTGACGCGCGCGTTCGCAATGCCACACCCTCCCCTCACCCCGCGCAGGAGTACCTGCGTCGGCCCTCTCCCGGAGGGAGAGGGGAAACGGCAACTGCTCGCCGCGGTCACATGAGGCATTGATTATGCGCGGATCAATAGGGTGCAGCCTTTTGCGTGTCGAATTCACGGAATTCCTCATGGCTTTCGCATGTCTTGCCGCGTCGCTCCTCCACGCGGGTGAGGTTCAGCCTCACGATCTGGGTCCGACGCTTGCTCCGCTTATAAACGATTCAAAACTTCCGGGCGCGGTCGGCGCCATTGTTCGCGGCAACGACATTGTCGCCTTGGGCAGCGCCGGCATTCGCAAAGTCGGCGACTCCGCGCCTTTTCTTGCTACCGATACGATCCACCTTGGCTCCGACACGAAAGCCATGACGGCGATTTTGATCGGGCAACTGATTGACAAAAAGCAGTTCAAATTCGACACGCCGATGCGCGAGATTTTTCCCGATCTTGCCGCCGGCATGAATCCAGAGAAAGCCAAAGTAACAGTGCGCGATTTACTGGATCACAACGCCGGATTCCCTCACGATCTGAATTGGTGGACGCTGGATGCGACTCACGCCAAACTGCCAGCGCAGCGCCGCAAAGCGGTCGCAGAGGCGCTTGCCGCTCCGCCCGCGCAACCCATCGGTGCCTTTTTCTACTCGAATGTCAGCTACGTCGTGCTGGGCGCGATCGTCGAATCCAAAACGGGCAAAGCCTGGGAAGAGGTCATCCAATCCGAAATCTTCGCTCCGTTGAAGATGACCAGCGCCGGATTTGGACCTCCGGGAACTCCCGGTAAAGTGGATCAGCCGTGGGGACATTCGCTTAAAAACAGTACTCTCCAGCCGTCGCAATTCGACAACGCGCCGGTGCTGGGTCCCGCGGGAACCGTTCATTGTTCGATGAGCGATTGGTGTAAATTTGTCTCTCAAATACTGCTCGCCGCGCAAGGCAAGCCCGCGTTTATTTCAGAGGCCACCTTCAAAGAGCTGACCACGCCGAAGCCGAAACAGGACTACGCCGGCGGCTGGATCATCGCGCAGCGCCCCTGGGCCGGCGGCCTCGCGCTCACGCACGCCGGCTCGAACACGACGTGGTTCTGCACAGTTTGGATTGCCCCACAGAAAAACTTCGCAGCCTTGATCGCGATCAACGACGGCAGCGATCCAGCCCCAAAAGTTGCGGACGATGGGATCGGTAAATTGATCGAGTTCAGTGGACACTTGCCGTAGGGCCGCTGAAACTGCAATGCCACATAAGTCTTGGGCAGGTGAACGAACTTGCGTGGAAAGCTCAGTGCAAATCCCTTTTTCCGGGGCCGGGGATGAGGGGTGCTTGCGATTTTCGCCGCCCTTGTACATTTCCGGGCACCGTTTACACTTTGCCGAATGCCCCAAGACTTCGACATTGCCTTCGAAAAGGTCAAGCGCCTCGTCGCCGATTTCCGCGCCAATCAATCCTATTATCTCTCCCCAGCCTATCAGGAAGCCGAAGCGCGCAAGGATTTCATCGACAAGTTTTTCATCGCGCTCGGCTGGGACGTCAACCACGACATTCAGAAAAATCCGTACGAGCAGGAAGTCAAAGTCGAGCGGGGCGTAGCAATGGGCCGGGCGCAGCGCCGAGCCGATTGGGCTTTCACGCCGTGCGCGGTTTCTGAATTTTCTTGAATTTTGGCACAAGGGTTGTATTCTCAAATTTTGTCCTAAATAACAGAGCCGTTCGGTGAGACATGACTCCCAAGGACTTTCTTCCACATCTTGAGCGCGTCGGATTCTCACGAGCCCTGTGCGTTTTTGACGCGCGTTTGTGGGAAGAGCGCGCGCGTTCCGTTCCCCTTTTGGCTCATAGTCGACTTCCGAAAGATGTTCGGACTTCAGCGGTTGCCGTGATATCTTCAGTTGGCGACAATTTTCAGGCGGTTCGTGCGATCAAAGCGTGTGGCGCGCCGGTTGTGTTTGTCGTATTTGGCCCGCGCTGGGAGTGCTGGCGACAGGAGGAGACTGCTGCGAAGCCGCTCGATTCCGGAAATCCAAGTGAGCTCGCTCGGTTCTTTCAAAAACACAAAGCAGCACTCAATCCAAACGCCATTTACCGCGCGAAAATTTGGGGGCGTCTTGATCCGACTGCGCGGCAGCTTGAATTCGTTGACATTGGTCTGATGCCCTTGGTGGAAGGAGAGATCGGAAAGAAAGTCTCGGAACTGCTCGAAAGCGCCGTACGGAATTTGGCAGATGAACTTGGATGGAGTAATGCGGAGAAGATTACCGACGATCAAGGAAAATGGCTGATTCAAGCGCCGTTTTGGTTGCTTGCGGCAAAAATTCTTCAGGACAAGAAGGTTTCCAAATTCGCCCGCATTGATTTGCTGAAACCTGAGGAGGTCTATGAAAAACTTGCGCATCATTATAATTCCGAATGCCCCGATCCAATTTCAGTTCCGAAATCGCGGCTGAACGCGCTGCTTCGCGTCGCGAAGAAGATTCGCGAATTCGCCGCGTTGGATCTGATGACGACAGAGGCGTTGGGGCATGTGTACGAAAGCGCGCTCATCAACGAAGCGACGCGAAAAAGATTGGGCACGCATTGTACTCCGTCGTGGTTGATCGATTATATGGTGGGTCGCCTGCGACCTTTGATCGCGAATTTGTCGCCAGACGGCCGACGTGTTTTCGAGCCGGCGTGTGGTCACGCGGGTTTTCTTGTCGCCGCATTACGCTTGCTGGACGAATTGCGCCCTTCGAATTTTCCGGAGAAGCGCGAATCGTATCTTCGCAAGCGCCTGCGTGGCGTGGATGTCGATGACTTTTCTCAAGACGTAGCGCGTCTGGCACTCACGCTTGCGGACGTTCCAAATCCAAACGGATGGAAACTGGATATCGCCGATCTCTTTAAGGGAACACGGCTCGCGGAGGAATCCGCGAAGGCAGATATCGTGCTGGCTAATCCTCCCTTTGAGGATTTTTCGGCTGACGAGCGCCGCCGTTTTTCGCTTTTCAACAGAGCAGCCGAGATATTCCGCCGCACCATAGAGAACTTAAAAGAATTTAGTGTTTTCGGCTTTGTCCTGCCCCAAGGTTTTCTCACTCGCCAAGAGAGTAGGGAGTGCCGCCGTTACCTCCTGGAGCATTGTGAGATCCATGAGATCACCTTGTTTGCCGACAAGGTCTTTGAATATGGGGAGGCCGAATCAGCGATAATCATCGGACGAAAGAAGAAAATTGAACCGGGGTGGCGCGTTAGCTATCAGCGGGTGCGTGAAGGGCAGATTGCTGCGTTTAGTAGGACATTGAAACCTTCAACCATCGAGGCAGTAAATCAGTCTGACTTGGGAACCAGCGAATCTTCGACTCTAATTGTCCCTGAGGTTAGCGATGTTTGGTCCGCATTGAAAGCGTATCCGCGGCTCCGAGAATTAGCGCGAATTGGCCAAGGGCTAATCCATCATGGTTCGCTAAAAAGCGGATTGAAACGAAAGGCGAAGCTGTATGAACTCGATTCGCCCAAAGAGGGTTTTGTGCCCGCGTTTACGCTTCGTTCGAAAAATCAAATGACGCACCAACTGCCGCGCGTTTGCTATATTTCGATAAAGAACGAACACATAAAGAGCAACCTGATTGGCAAGGAAAGCGGCGTTCCGCAAGTTTTGCTAAATTACTCGCGAGTCAGCCGCGGAAGTTGGCGTCTGAAGGCAATGCTTGACCCGATCGGACAACCAGCGATGAGCCGTTTACTGGTAGTTCGACCAACAAGTGCATTGATTTCGATAAACGTGCTTTGGGGCGTACTCAATTCTCCCATAGCAAATGCTTTTGCACATAGCTATTCTGGCAAACGAGATATTCAAACGGGCCAAATGAGAGAAATGCCCATCCCCGATTTAACGCGCGCCGATTTACGCCCGCTCGAAAGTGCAGTTAAAAATTATTTTGCCGCTGCGCGTACTTGGTCAGGTGCGAAAGCAAAGGAGAAGGCTGCCAGCGAAAACAATATGCCGCTGTTCGGGGAGGGCGAGAAATCGATAGAAAGTGAAACGGATACTGGTGAGTCGCTCATGTATTTGCATTGGCGAGTTGATTGCGAAGTCATGAAATTGTATGGCCTTCCGCCGACATTGGAACGACGCGTCTTGGACCTTTTTACCGGCGTTCGTCGCCGCGGCGTGCCCTTCGATCAACAATGTTATTTCCCTCCGCATTTCAAGGACTTGAATACGCTCGAAGAGCTTTTGTCGATCACGGCGGAATGGGAGAAGAATTCCGAACGGAAATTGGAACTTATCGAGAAAAAGATAAGGAAGGACGCGAGCGCCTCGGAACTTGCAGAATTGTCGCGGCTGAAGTTACTGACCGAAGCGCGCGGAGAGTATTTCGCGCCACTGCCTCTTCCTCAGCTTCGCAAAATGCGTGACGACATGATTAAAATGGGGACGTGGATTGGGTCATGAATTCTCCAAATCCGTTTCGGTATCCAACAACCGTTCATGTTCGCAAACATGGCCCCCATGGGTACGCAAAGTACGGGCACTTCCGGCCATGGCTTCGCGATGAGTTCGATTTTCGGTGTGTGTATTGTCTGTGGCGCGAGATGTGGTTGCCGGCGTTGAGTATTTTTGAGGTCGATCATTTTATCGCGATTGCTGTGGATAAGACGCTCGAAAAGAGGTACGAGAATTTGGTCTATGCCTGTCGCAATTGCAATAACCGCAAGTCGAGTAAATCCGTAATTAATCCCGAGGCGATTGCTTTTGGCTCGTGCGTGCGGGTTCTTGATTCAGGAGAAATTGAGGCGTTGAACGACGATGGCATTCGGCTTATCGACGATCTTGGCCTGGACCAGCCAAAAATATGCGAGACTCGAAGAAATTTCATTGGGTGGGCGCATTCATTTGCAAAAAACGACTGGCCCGAATTCTTGCGGTTCATGGGGTTTCCGAGCGATTTGCCCGACCTAGAGAATTTGGAGCATCCACCGAATGGGAACACGCGGAAAGAGGGAATAGCTCAGTCCTGGTTTCAGAGGAAAAGACGCGGCGAATTACCAGAGTTTTACGAATAGATCAAACTCGTCGAAGGAACCGCATGAACCGCCGCCACCGCCTCGAATCCGAAACGCCCCTCCTTCCGGAACTCGTCGCCCAACGCGTCCTGGGCGAGGCCGAGCGCTGGCTGGAGGTGCGCCTGCCCGATGAATGGACGCGCTCGCTCGCCCGCCGCGCCGCCGCCTGCTACCAGCGCAACCCGCGCTTTCGCTACTGGCTGCGCCGCCCGGGGAACGCGGGGCGCGAATGGTTGTATGCGTTTATGCGGCACTGGCTTTCGGCGCTGATCCTCCGAAACCGTCCCCATCTTTACCGCGCGCTGCCGTTCGACTATTGTGTCGGCGCGCCGTTAAAGGGACGACTGCTGGAATTGAATAAATAGACGCAGTAAATAAGGGTCAGCGCCTACTTCCCCTCACCCCCCGCCCCACCCCCGCTCAGCGCCTCCTTAATCCGATTCGCAATCATCTCCCGCCGCATCGCCCCCACGTCCGCGGTCGTCTTCGCGACGTAATTCACGAAGACCAGCGCCATCTCGTCCTTGGTCTGCTCGCCAAAATGCACCCGCTGCGGCGGGTTGCTCGGGTTGCGCGGGTTCTCCACCGAATTGTCGTACGTGTACTCCATCGTCAGCTTGGTGCCCTTCGGAAATTTCTGCGGCGTCTTGTACAAATACGTGTCCTGCCAACTGAAATCCCAATCTTTGATCCAGATCATCGGCTGGGTCTTGCCGTCCGGAAACACCGCGTTGACCTTCATGTCTTTGCACAGGTAATGCGCGTGCGGCGTGATGCCCACGACTTCCGCGTCCACCGGCGTCACGAATTCCTTCGTGACTTTGTACGTTTTGTCGCCCGGAGCGATGTCGATCTTGCGGTTGCCGATCATCAGCGACGCGATCACTTTCTCGGCGGGCTTCTTCGAAAAATACAAACCCACCGTCGATTGCTCCGGCTCTTCCTTGCCCGACGGATGAAAGTGAACTTGCAGCACCAGATCGCTGCCTTTGCGCAGCAGTTTGCCCATGCCTTCCGGCAGCCGATGCGCCTGATACCCCGGCGCCCATCCGCCCAACCCGCCCGTGGGCGTGAACCCCGGCCCGCCGAAACTCGCGAACCCCGGCGCTTTGTCCTGCCCTTCCTTCTTTTTCGCGACGCCCAGCGCATCGAGGAAAAACAGCGCGTGATGCACGATCTTGCGGTTGCTCGGCCGGAAATCCACCGCCGTGACGTATTTGTCTTCGTCGATTTTGATCGGAATCACAAAGCAGCGGAACACATCGCGCCCTTCCGCTTGCAGCGTGTACGCCTGCGGCATTTTCACCACCATATCCGGCTCGCCCAACGCCCAGCCTTCCGGAAATTTCGGCAGCGGCGGCAGATCGGCCGCGACGCCTTCCGCCGCGCCTTCCTCAGCCCACTGCGCAATCATCCCAATCTGATCGTTCGTCAGCCGCCGCTCGTCAAGAAATTCGCCGAACCCATTCTCCGGCTTCCACGGCGGCATGTATTTGCTGTGCGTCACGCGAGTGATCTGCTTGGCGCGCTTGGAAACATCCTGATACGTCTGCAGCGCGAACGGCGCCACTTCGCCCGCGCGATGGCAACCCGTGCAATTGTTGAAGACAATCGGCGCGATGTCCTTATTAAAGGTGAGCGTCCCCTTCGCGTGCGGCGAGTAAGCGGAATCTTCAGCATGAATCGCCGCCATCACAAAAACGCCCGCAAGAATCCACGCCATTCCAAATCGCTTCATCGCCGTCTCCCAAGAATCCTGTTCCGCGCAGCAATTCACGACACGAAAGTGCCGGATGATCCGCCAACCTGAACGCCGCAACATCATATACGGCAAAAATGCAAAGTGAATGCCGAAATTCTGGGTGGGACGGCTCTCCGAGCCGTCGAATTCTTGCAACGTCGCATAAAATATAAGCCCGGCGCACTGGGTCGATCACGCCGCATCCGCCGCCGTATAGACTTTGCCATGCTGCTTGAGCCAATTCAGATCGCCCCGCTTCGCATGCTCGCTTACCTCGCGCAATAACTGAACGGTTTCGGATTCGTAGCACGGTTCGCTGGGGTCATCGACCGGGTAAACCATTTCCACTTGGACGGCGACGACATAAGCATCCGTCTGAATGAAGCGCGTGCGTTTGATTCGGTCACCGGGAATGCGCATGTCTATCTCCTGTCGAAAAAATGCACCGTCACCAATTTAGCAACGCCACTTTGCCGCAATAGTGACCATACAGCTTTAAATTCTGTGCCATCTGGAAGACATTCGCGAACTTCGACAGCGGAATTGGGAAGTGCGTCGGGTCGCTCGATCAGAAGCACTCCGTCTGCCAGTCCTGCCACAGCCTGCCATTCCATTATGCCACGCTCTTCGAGACGCTCGGCAGCATGATCTCCAATTACGTATTTTTCGGCGGCAACCAATTCGCGAATCTGGTCAAAGAGTAACCCCATGCTTGCCCTCCGAATATCGCAAAATAATAAGCGTTGGAGATTGAACCGTCAAACACGAAGCCCATTCATTCCGCCTGATGCATCATCGCGAATCCTTCATTGACCCCAGTCATTTTGACCAACGCCCTCCCCGCATCTCGCGCCGCTCCCCCGCCAATTGGCCGCCCGTGTCTCAAAAAATTCTTGCCCCTCAAGAACTTGCGATTGTCAGTTGATAATTTGAAGAATTTGTCCGATATTTGCGTCCGCATTTTGGACACGACTTTTGCCGAATCATCCTTGTGGTCAACAAGACAGGAGCACTATGTCCGCCGATTCAGTTTTGGTCGAAACGCAAAATCTAGTCAAGACCTATGGCCCGCTGCGCGCCGTGGACGACCTCAGCTTTCAAATCAAAGCGGGCGAAATCGTCGGCCTGCTTGGCCCCAACGGCGCCGGTAAATCCACCACCATGAAACTGCTCACCTGCTACCTCGCGCCCACTTCGGGTTCCGCGAAAGTGGCAGGCATCGACGTCACCGGCGACGCCGTCGAAGTGCGCAAGCACATCGGCTATCTGCCGGAACACGCGCCGCTCTACACCGACATGCGCGTCAACGAGTACCTCGATTTCGCCGGCCGCGTGCGCGGGTTGAACAGCTTCAAACGCCGCGAACGCATCGACTGGGCCGTGAAAGCCTGCGGCCTCGAAGCCAAATTCAAAGCCACCATCGGCACACTTTCGCGCGGCTATCGGCAGCGCTGCGGGCTGGCTCAAGCCGTCCTGCACGATCCCGATTTGCTGATCCTCGACGAACCCACCAGCGGCCTCGACCCGATCCAGCTCATCGAAATCCGCAAGCTCATTCAAGAAGTCGGCCAAAAGAAAACTGTGCTCTTCTCGACCCACATCATGCAGGAAGTCGAAGCCGTCTGCAATCGCGCCATGATCGTCAACCGCGGCAAGCTCGTCGCCGACGGCCCGCCGGCGGAATTGAAAGCGCGTCTCGGCACCAATCAAAAAATCGTCGCGCGCATCCGCGGGCCTGAAGCCGCCGCCGCGGAGAAGCAGTTGTACGCGCTGCGCGACGTCACCGGCATCGACGTGCAGCAGATTCCCAATGGCAACTGGCTCGAATGCACGCTCAAACTCAACGATGGCGCCAACGTCAACCCAATGAACACCGGCGAACAAGTCGCGAAGATATGCAAAGACAACGCTTGGGACATTCAGGAACTGAAAGTGGACGCGGTGACGTTGGAAGACGCATTTTTGAAAGTCACCGGGCATGAGAAACTGAAGTAAGAATCGTTAAATGTTACACGTTAAACGCCGTTTGAAAAGGGACTCAGATGAATGCAACTTACAGTGTATTCCGGCGGGAACTTTTGGCGTATTTCAAGACGCCGATCGGCTACGTCTTCATGGCGTTTTTTCTGCTGGTGACGAACGCATTCTATTCCATGGAATTGTTCAGCAGCGGGACAGCCGACATGCGCGGTTTTTTTGGGCTGCTGCCGCTCTTCTTTTTGTTTTTTGTGCCGGCGATTTCAATGCGGCTGTGGTCGGAGGAACGCAAACTCGGCACGCTGGAGTGGCTGTTGACGCTGCCGATGAACGCGTGGAATGCCGTGCTTGGAAAATATTTCGCTGGGCTTGCCTTTATCGCGATTACCCTGCTTCTGTCGTTTCCCATTCCTTTGTTTTTGAAAATCTACGGCAATCCCGATTTCGGCCCGATCATCGGCGGCTACATGGGCGCGATGGTGCTGGGCATGATTTATCTGGCGATTGGCTCGTTTGCGTCAAGCCTGACTTCCGACCAAATTATCGCGTTTGTGGTCGGCGTGACCATCGGACTGATCTTTTTCCTGATGGGCATTCCGCAGATCCTCGACACAATCAAGGAGCACGTCGGAGCCGGCTTCGCCTCGAAAGTGCAGCTCTTTGGAATCAATTCTCATTTTGAGAGCATCAGCCGCGGAGTGGTGGATATTCGAGACGTGCTGTTTGCCGTGTCGTTGTCGGGAGTCTTTTTGTTTTTGAATTACCTGGTGGTTGACCGCAGGAGATAATCATGCTGTACGTCCTTATTTGCGCGGTGGTGCTGCTGGCCGCGTGCCTGATTCCGCTGATCATCTACGGCGACCCGGCGGCGTTTTTCAAACGCGACGCGGTCCTGTGGGGCATGGGCGGCGTGGCGGTGCTTGTGGCGATTCTGGTTAATTTGATGGCGGACAAGTTTCCGCGCCGCTTTGACTTGACCGCCGAACGGAAATACAGCGTCAGCCCCGAAATGAAGCACATCATCAGCAAGCTCGACGATCAGGCGAAGATCACGTACTACGTGTTTTCAACGGTCCAGCAGTTTGTGCCGATGAAGCGCGATTTGATCGACAAGCTCAACGAAATCAAAAACGCATCGGGCGGCAAAATCGATGTCGAAGTTGTGGACGTGAACATGGAGGACGCGGAGCTGGTGAAGGAATTGGACCAGAAGGGATTCGCGATTCAGATCAACGAGAGCAAGCAAAGCGAGATGAGTTTCTCGAAACTCTACAGCGGCTTGAAGATCACTTATAAGGACAAAGAGGCTGAGTACATCCCAAAAATCATCTATGCCGACGATCTCGAAGTTGAGCTGGCCCCGAAGCTGATCCCGTGGACGCTGAGCGCCAAGCCGATTGTGGCGGTCGATGCGCCAAAGGCGGAGCACCCGCAGATGCAGGGACAGCGCCCGCGCCCTGGGCCCTTCGACTGGCTCGCGCAGCAGGGCTTCGATCCCAAGCGATTCGAAGTGAAAGCGATCGATTTAACCGAGAACAATTCCATTCCGAAGGGCACGCGGCTGCTGGTGTTGATGCGCCCGAAGGATTTGAACGACCGGCAGCGCTACGAAGTCATCAAATACCTGGCCGAAGGCGGGTCGATTTTGTACGTGGAAGCGGCCTATAAGGCGACGGCGGAATTCGGCACGCTGCGCGCGGAGAAGATGTCGTCGGGGCTTGAGGATTATCTCAAGGAAATCGGCATTTCGATGGGACAGGATTTCATTGCGGACAAATCGCATTTGGAGCAGACCTTTGTCAACCCCTTCACCGGGGAAGTCATGCAAAAAATTGAGGATCCGTTTTTCCTGAGAATTCTGCCGGAATACATCGATCAGGAATCGGTGCTGACGCGCTTGATGCCCAATCTCGTCATGCCGCATGCGTCGGAGTTGATTCTGGATGACAAACTTCTGGCCGGCGCGAAGATGAATGTGTCGCGCCTGGCGCGCACCACCAACCAGACCTGGGTGGTCCCTTTTCGCGAGGACATGAAGCCGGAATTGGAACTCGACAAGGAAGGCGAAACGAAGACGCACAACTACGTGTCGTCGAAGACCGTCTTCGCCATGATCAAAGGCCAATTCCCATTCCCGTTTGCCGGCAAACCGGCGCCTCAATGGGCCACATCCGCTGACGATAAAGACAAAGACAAGGATAAAGATAAAGACAAGAAGCCATCCAGCGAAACGGCAAGCGCGAGCTTGCAAGAGGGCACGCTGGTGATCTGCACGGCGCCGGATGCGTTCAACTTTGATTACCTGACCAACCAGCAGCTCAGCCGATTTATGCAGAGCAACGCGCAATTGCTGGCGAACATTTCCGAGAGCATCAGCCTGGGCGACGACTTGGTCAAGCTGCGCGCGCGGCGCTATGAAACGCGCACGATATCGGGACTAACGGGCGACAAGCACAAGGAAATGCGCGATTTTTGGAATGTGCTGCTGATTGCCGGAGTGCCGCTGTTGACTTTGATTCTGGCCGTTTACTATTTTGTCTTCCGCCGCGTGAACCAACTTCGCTACGAACGTAATTACGCTGAAACCACTGGACCTTCGAGTTTCTCCAAATGAACACTAAGTTGACGCAACTGCTGGTTTTGCTGGTCGTCTGCCTGCTCCTCGTGCTGGGCTATTTCTTTGTTCAGCCGGACCGGCTCAAAGAGCAGCCCAGCGAAAAAGAACGCGGTCCGCTGATGAGCGACTTCAGCCCGGACGCCGTGCACACCGTCACGCTCAAACGCGGCGACCAGACGATTGAATTGAAGAAGAAAGACAAGGCCTGGACCTTGCCGCTGAACAAGAACCGCGCGGCGCTCGCCAGCCGCGTCACTGAGATGCTCAACGCCTTGAAGGATGCCAAGACCACGGGTTCGCGTTCGGGCAAAAACCTGGCGGATTTCGATTTGAATCCCGAGAAACGCACCGAAGTCACGCTTGAACGCGAAACGGGCAAGAGCACCGTGTACCTCGGCAAAGCGATGGGCTACGGCGAGTGCTGCGCGCAACGCACTCCCGAAGGGCCGGTGCTCGAAGTCGATAAGAATCTCCTCGATAGCGTCAACGTCAAGGAGGTCAACTCGGTCTGGAAACTTGACGTGTCGATGTTCTACGACTTGAAGATCTTCACCGACAACATCGACGATGCGATCGAAGTCATCATCAAGAAAGGCAACGACATCACGCGCGTCCAAAAAGTCATTCCGGGAAAAGGACCCGTTGCGCCCAAACAGGAAATCGGCAAAGACGAGAAGCCCGTCTGGTGGCTCACCGAGCCGGAAGGCGCGGCGGCGGACGAAGGAAAAGTGCGCAACGTCATTTCGCAAATCTTGAATCTTAACGCCAAGGATTACGCCGACGACGTGCCGGAAAAAGAAACCGGCTTCGACAAACCCGCGGCGAAAGTCGCGATTCGCTTGAAAGACGGCACGGAACGGCTGGTGACGTTCGGCAAGAAAGTCATCATGCACGGGAATGAAGTGAAGACGATTCCGATCGACGCCGAAGTCGATGCCGCGGACAAGGAAAAGAACTCCGACCCGCCGGTGTTGATGAGCGTGGCCGGAAAAGCGGACGCGTACAAAGTGTACAAGTACGTCTACGAAACCTGCGTGAAGACGGATGAATTGAAGGCGAAGGAAGAGAAGAAGGAGGAGACGCCGTCCACGCCGCCCGTGACTCCGCCGACGACGAATCAGAATCCGCCGCCGCAGATTAAACCGGTGCCGCCCGTAATCCCCGCGCCGCCGCCAGCGAAGTTGCCCGAAAAGCCCGCAACCATCCCAGCTCCGCCCGAGAAGAAAGACATTCCGCCGCCGGAGAAAAAGTAACAAGGGCTTTCGATCGGAGCGCCGGCTTCCAGCCGGCCCGCATCGGAACAGCGCGATTAAATAAAAGAAAAACTCTCGCTGGCAGTTTAGAGCGACGTTTCCTTCGTGAAAATTCGCGCGATTCGTTGTTCAAGAAATTCGCGTGTCCTAATCGTTCCGCCTTCGCCCGCCCAACAACCCCGCCTGCATCAAAAAATACAACAACTGCAGCGCGCTCATCAGTGTCGCCGCCACATACGTCAGCGCCGCCGCCGACAACACGCGCGCCACGGGCTTCTTCTCTTCCGCCGTGATCAACCCAAGCTGCGGCAGCAGCCGTTTCGCCCGCGCGCTCGCGTCGAATTCCACCGGCAAATTAATGAGCTGAAAAATCACCGTCATCGAAAACGCCGCGATGCCCACCAGCACCAAATTGAAGCTGTGCAGCACGAATCCCAGAATCAGCAAAATCCACGACAGATTCCCGCCCACCGACGCCAGCGGCACCAGCCCGTTGCGCATTGCCAGCAGCGGATAGCGTTCGCCGTCCTGCAATGCGTGCCCGGCTTCGTGTGCCGCGATTCCCAGCGCCGCCAGAGTCCGACCGTTGTAAACGTCGGGGCTTAGCCGCAGCACTTTCGCGCGCGGATCGTAATGGTCCGAGAGAAATCCGTCAGTCTGATCGACCTCCACACCCGGCACGCCCGAATGCCGCAAAATCACCGCCGCCGCTTCCGCGCCGCTCAAGCCGCTTGCGGGTACGATCTCGCTCGCCGCGCTGTACGCCGAATGCACGCGCCACTGCGCCCACATCCCCAGCAAAATCGCGGGGGCCACCATCAACAGATACATCGGATCGAAAAACATTTTGTCGTCTCTCTCCTGAGCATTAGACGGCTGAGTCGCGCTTGACTTCATTCAACACACACTCATGAGCATATGGCTTTGAATGGCGGTGCGAAAGCACTCCCTTGTGATTTTTGATACTTTGTCGTATCATGCATGCTCAGAGTTATTCGCACCGCAACCATTTTCAGGACCTGCTCCCATGCCCGAACTCGACGAAAAATCCAAACTGCTCCTCAACGTCATCCAGGACGAACTTCCGCTCGTTGAGCGCCCCTTCAAAGCGCTCGGCGAAAAAATCGGCGCGTCCGAAGACGAGGTGCTCGAACGAGTGCGCACCTTGAAAGCGCAAAAAATCCTGCGCCAAATCTCCACGATCTTCGACACGCGCAGCCTCGGCTGGCAATCCAGTTTGGTCGCGTGCAAGGCGCCCGAAGGAAAAGCAGACGACGTGGCCGAAGTGCTTAACCAGCATCCCGGCGTCTCGCACAATTATGCGCGCAAACACGATTTCAGCATCTGGTTCACCATCGCCGTGCCCGGCGAAAATCCCGAGCGCATGCAGGCGCACATGGACGTGCTGCAAAAACTCAGCGGCGCGCAATCCATTCGTCTCATGCCCACGTTGCGCTTGTTCAAAATCGGCATGAAAATCGACATGACCGGCGGGCAGGCCAAAAAAATGGGCCTCGACGACGATAGCCCGATGTACTCCGAAAAGCAGCGCAACCTCGAAAAACCGCCGCTCACCGAAAAAGACATCCGCTACGTGCTCGCGCTTCAAAACGACATGGAAGTCCGCCCCGATCCTTATGCGCCCATCGCCGAAAAACTCGGCACAACCGTGGACGAAATGTTCGACTGGTGCCGCGAATTCATCAAAGTCGGCCGCATGAGGCGCGTCGCCGGCATCATGAACCACCGCCACGCGGGCTTCCGCGCCAACGGCATGGGCGTCTGGAACGTGCCCAAGGAACGCGTCGAAGAAGTCGGCATGTTCTTCGGCACGCAAGGCCCCATCACGCACTGCTACCTGCGCCCGCAATATCCTGACTGGCGCTTCAACGTCTTCACGATGGTCCACAGCCAGAAAGTCGCGTCGTGCGACGAATACCTCGCCGGATTGTCGAAACAGACCGGCGTCCCCGACTACGCGATTCTGTATTCGTACAAGGAGTACAAGAAGATTCGCCTGCTCTATTTCACGGGCGAAATCGAAGCGTGGGAAAAGCAAAACGGCATCGACGCCAGCCGCTATCAATAAATGGATTCAAATTCAAGTTGACGCGTTTGAATCTTGAATCAGTCTTGACCAAAACGATTGTAAAATCATGGGCAAATCGAACACGAAATCGCGAATCTATGTGACGCCCTTTCAGGGCTTGGCGCTTCGCGCGCCCATTTTGGACAGCATTGATCTTGAATTTTGGGCTCATGGGGCAAATTGAGTGAAAGTCACAACATGCGCGTGAAACTCTTATCACGCCTTCACTTGCTTCGCCCCATGAGCCGAATTTTGAACTTTAAATTCTGAGTTTTGAATTCCGCCGTTACCGGCTGCGCGCGGTTCCGGTTTTCCCCTTCTTCGCGGTATACATCAGCGGCACTGTCGCGGTGAACGACTCACCCCCGATTGTCAGCGCGACCGGCAGCGTCACCGGCAGCGCATTCACGTTGGCGTCCACGAATCCGAACTCCTGCAGCGCGCTGAACAACGCCTGCTTTTTCACGGTGAAGATGAACGGCGCCACACTGCCGGCGAACGCGCCATTTTTAACATAGGAGAACTTCAGCCCGAATTGCGGGTTGCCGCCCTTGCCGTGCGCATCCAGCGTGATCGCATACGATTTCGCGCCCACCCACACGGTTGCGCCCACGCCCGCCGTCTTGCTTCCCGCAACCACTGGCACAAGACCCGTGAAGGCCAGTTTGTCGTTCGCGCTGCCGGGTTTGATGAAGTTGAATCCCAACTGCGCCTTCAATACTGTCAGCGACGTTGATGCGACAATGCCGGCGTCGTTCACTGCGACGAGAATCGTGTGCGCATCGCTTGCCGCTCCGTCGCTCACGGTCAGCGTAACGACGTTCGTGCCCGGCACGCTGTACGTGTGTGGAATCTGCTCGCCAACTCCCGTCGTGCCATCGCCAAAATCCCACGTGAAGGTGAGTTGGTCGTTGTTGGCGTCGGTCGCCACGGCGCTGAACGTCACGGCTTCGTTCACCGTCGCCGGATTCTTCGACACGCTCGGCCCCGAGACGATGTGCGGCGGCTGATTGCCCGGCCCGCCGGTGTTGACGATGGTGATGGTCAGATTTTGTGTTTGCGTTCCGCCAACGTTGGCCGCCGTGACCACGACGCTGTACACGCCGGATGCCGTCGGCATGCCCGTGATCGTGTTGCCGGTGAGAGTCAATCCCGGCGGCAAACCGGTCACGCTGAATTGAATCGGCGCCGTGCCGCTGGCGCTCAGCGCGAAGTTGAAATTCTCGTTCACGTTGCTCGACACGCTTCCCGTTGACGTGACCGCGACGGGCGTGGGTTGCAGCGTCACCGTAATCGTCACCGGCGCGGAATCGGCTGTTCCGTCGTTGGCCACGACCGTGAACGAATCCGTGCCAGTCCCGCCGCTGGGCGTGTACGTAAACGCGCCCGTGGCCGGGTCGATGACCGCGCTGCCTTTCGATCCGTTCGTCACGATGCGATAGGTCAGCGTGTCGCCGTCGATGTCCGCGGCCGCCACCGTCCCGGTAACGCTTTGCGAATCGAGCGTCGTGATGGTTTGATTCGGCGCGGCCGGCGCGTGGTTAAACGCCGCGACGCTGATCGAAATCGCCGCCGCGTTCGAATCGGCGGTGCCATCGTTGACTTTGAACGTGAAGCTGTCCGAACCGCTGAAATGCAGCACTGGCACGTAACTGTACGCGCCCGTCGCGGCATTCAGCAACGTGAGCGTGCCGCTTGAGGGCTGCGTGACAATCGAAAATGTGAGCGTATCGTTGTCCAAATCGGTAGCGCTCAGCGTGCTTTGCACGGACTCGTTCTCGTTGACATTGATCGTGCCCGCCTGCGCGACCGGCGCATGATTGACGTGCGCCACCGTCACCGACAGTGTGGCCGTGTTCGAATCCACCGTGCCGTCGTTGACTTTGAACGTGAACGAATCGGAGCCGTAATACAACGAATTGGGCGTGAAGGTGAACGCGCCCGTGGCGGTATTCGTAATCGTCACGCCGCCATTCGCCGGCTGCGAAACTATCGAGAACGTCAGCGCATCGTTGTCGAGATCGGATGCAAGGAGCGCCCCCGTGGCAAAACTGTCTTCGTTGACGTTGAGCGTGCCGTCCTGCGCGGTCGGCGCATGATTGACGTGCGCCACCGTAACCGACACGCTCGCCGTGTTCGAATCGACAGTGCCGTCGTTGACTTTGAACGAGAACGTATCCGAACCAAAATACAACGCGTTCGGCGTGTACTTGTACGCGCCCGTGGCCGAATCCACAATCGTCACTGCGCCATAAGACGGCTGCGTCACAACGGAATAGAGCAGCGCGTCGTTATCGACGTCGGCGGCTTGCAGCGTCCCTTGCGCGAAGCTGTCTTCGTTGACATTGAGCGTCCCGTTCTGAGCGGTCGGCGCATGATTGACCGGCGTGATCGTCACGCTGATCGTCGCTGGCGCCGAATCGATGTTGCCGTCGTTGGCTTTGAACGTGAACGAATCCGAACCGTTGACGTACAGCGCCGGCGTGTAGGTGTAGGCGCCGGTCGCGGCATTCGTGATCGTGACGCTGCCTTTCGCCGGCTGCGAGACGACCGAATAAGTCAGCGCATCGTTGTCCGCATCCGTCGCGGACAGCGTGCCGTTCTGCGGCAAATCCTCAGTGACGGTCAGTGCTCCATTGCCAGCCACAGGCGTCGAATTCGGAACGAACGTCAGCGGGATGTCCACGGTGCTGCCTTCCATCGGCTGCCCGCTCGCGTCCAGAATCGCGCGCGCCGTCGGCGTGTCGCCGAAGATCGCCGTGGAGCTCGACGCCGTGCCCGTGATCAGCGCGTCGAAGCGGATTTCGACCAGGCCTTTTACGCCGACGGGGAACGTCGATCCGTCATTGAATCCGACCGTCACGCCCACCGCCGCGCCGGCAAGGTTCGGCGTGATCGTTACGTTCGATCCAATCCCAGCCGCGGGCAGCACAACCGGATTGGCCAGCAACACCGTGTTGTAATTCAAGCTGAACGCGATCGTCTGCTCGTTGCCGGGCGAATCGAGATCGACAAAAACCGAGGCCTTGTGCCCACGAATGAAATTCCCGTTCGTGTGCCCCTTCACGAAACGCGGCGCCTCCGTGGAACCTTGCGCCACATTCGTGTAGGCGGAATAGCCGTAGGCGTTGAAGGCCCGCACGCGGTAATAATAGATCGTGTTCGGCGCGAGATTCTGCTCGTAATAAACGGTGGTGTCCGTCGGCGTCGATCCGATTTCGGTCCAATTATTGATGCCATCCTGACTGCGCTCGACTTTAAATCCATCTTCGTTGTCGCTCCCGTCGCTCCACTCCAAACGCAGTTTGCTTTGCGTCATGGTGATCGCCACCAGCACCGTCGGCGCATTGGGCGGCGGCGGCGCGGGCGTCGAGGCCGTGACCACATTCGAAAATCCCGAATCGCCAAACGAATTGCTGGCGTAAACGCGGTAATAAAATTGAGTGGACGCCGTCAACCCCGTGTCCTGGAAAAACGTCACGTTCGCGCCCAGCGGATTCAGCGAAGACCAGTTAGTTCCGTCAAGACTGCGCTGCAGCGTGAAACTCGTTTCGTTGCCGGACGTGGCAGTCCATGTCAAATTAATGGTCTTGTACGACTGGACCGCCGCCGCCAGATTCGCCGGCGCCGACGGAATCAACTGATCGGACGTGCCCGGCGAACCGCCGTTGGTCGAACTCTTCTTCCAATTGATCGGATCGTTGCTGTAGGTGAGCGGATTGATGCGCACCAGCGACGGCCCAGTTCCCGCCGCTTCCAGCGGCCACGGCGCGGTGTTGGCGTAGTCGAGCGCCTCGACGGCAACATACGGCACATACACGCCGCCGCCCTGCACGGGATCGGGATTGTCGGGCTTCTGCAATTCGATGTGTTCGCCGCTCGTCGAAAGCGTTCCGGTCCAAGGCCCGTAGATTGGAATGCCCGCCGGGACACTGTATTTGGCGCGGAAGACCGTTGGATCGATGCCCGTCACCAGGAACAAACCGTTCGCCGCCACCGTGATGTTCTGTGGAAAAGTAAATCCGATGCCGTCAATCAGCCACGTGTTCGCGGGATTTGCCGGGTCGTAGAGCGGCACGGGACTGTTGGTGATGTTCAGGATTTCGATGAATTGGTCGCCGCCCGCCGCGGGCTGATACATCACTTCGCTGAACACCAACGGCCCCACCGCCGGCCCGGAATTCACCTGCCCCGGCGTGTTCGATGCTTGTCTCACGAATTGGTCCGCGCCCGTGCTGATCGTGTAGCGCCCAAACGCCACCGGATTCTGCGCCGCGCCAAAGGTAAATCCGTGCGAGTAGCCGGTGAGCGCGCCGGTCGAATCCGCCGAGAAGACGAACACTTCCTCGCCGTGCGAGTCCAGCGCGAAACTCGTGCCTACTCCGGGCGTCGGATTGTATTGAGCGTCCGTGAAATAAATGTACGAGTTTGCGTTGAGGATCGTGCCGCTGGGGATTTTGAATTTCTGCGGGGTGTGCCGGTCGTCGGTCAAATACCAGCCGCTGATGTCCACCGTGGTCGTGCCCGCGTTGTACAATTCGATGTACTCCTGCGCGGGCGGCGTCACGTGCGTCAGCGCTTCGTTGATCAGAACTTTGCCAAAGGTGCTGGCCGGATCGTCCGCGCCCGGCGACCCGCCCATGTTGGTGCTGGCGCGCCAATAATTGTAATCGCCATAGCCGGCGCTCACCGCACCCTCTTTAGGCACGAGTGAGAATCCCAGTCCATCGGCAACGACCGGCCACGGAGCGGCGTCGTTGTACGAGAACGAGAAGATCGTGGCGCCGGTCGAGTATTGGAGCGTGATGGTGCCGCCGGAATTGCTCAATTGCCCGCTGTACGCAGCATAAGGCGTGATGCCCGGATATTTGATCGCAAATTGCTGCGGGTTGGAGGCGAGAACGATAAACTGGCCGGGGTTGATCACCGCGCCGCTGGGGAAGGTGTACACAATGCCGGACGTGAATTGCGCGCCGCTCAAATTCAGCGCCACGGAACCGGTGTTCTTCAATTCGATGAATTCGAACTGCTGCCCGTCCACGCCATCGAAATCCGGCGGGTTGTACATGATCTCGGTCACCTTCAGCGTCGAGAAATCCTGCGGCGCGGTAAACGTGTTGTCTTGCAGCGCGCTCCAGTTGGTCCCGTCGTAAATCCGCGCGCGCAGCGTCACTGTGCCGTTCATCGTGACATTCTTGGAAACCGTCCCGCCCGCAACGGCCGTCGAATTAATAGACCCGCCGACTTTGCGCGGATCAGAACCATCGGTCGTGTAGTAGATCGTGCCCGTTGCGTTCGGGTTGCTGATCGTGCACACAAAGCCGCTCGTGATGTTCCCGCCGTACTGCGAATAATTCGGCGCGCTCAGCGAGGGATACAATCCCGCTGCGATGAACTGGTTGATCACGACTTGGGTGCGCCCGGGGAAGAAATTGTTGAGGACAGTGTTGCAGGCGGCGACCCAATCGTCGCGCGTGCAGGCCGGCGTGGTCTTGGAATCGCCCCAGCGCGCCGATTCGCCAACCACGGCGCGGTCAAGCTGCGCTTTGCGCGCATTAAAGCGCGCGATGCACGGCGCCGGCGTGAACGCGCCGCCGTTGAAGAAATGTTTGCGCATGTGGTCGGCGACTCTCATGCGGAATTCGGCGTTCACCTCGCACTGCTGGAACATCCACTGCGGATTGCTATACTGGACCGTGTCGCCCGCCGGCCACGGGCCGAGGCGATTGGCGTTCACATCCAACAGTGTGTGCTCCGCGTCGTGGATGGTGAACCGGAAGCCGGCATTTCCATTTCGATTGCGCTGTCCGAAGAAGTTATTCGGCTCCTGGTTGTTCAGGAATTGCGAAATCGGCGAATCCAGATTCCCGCCATAATAAATCACCAGCATGTAGTCGATCAAGTCGTCGATTTCGAGCAGGTTTTCGTACGTTGGATTAGGCGTGCCGTCGGGATTCTTTCCCTGAATTTTGTAGTAGGCGGCGTTCGTGGAGAGACCATCTTTGCACGCCTTCCACAGCCGGTTCCAGGCGTTCATGTCGCCGTTTGATGCGAAGATGGTATAGCCTGTGTCCGTCTGCGACTTGATGATGTCGTAATCCGCTTTGTTGCCGCCGAAATAATTCGCCGCCCAGCCCTGTTCGCCGCGTTCGTCTGAATTGTACAGGCCCCAATAAATGCCATCGATGTAAAGATGATAATAATCGCCGCGGCAGCCAAACCCGCTGATCGCCAACTGCGAATCGCGCGAGAAATTGTCGCGCATGAAGCACTCCTGGGCCCGGTTGCCTTCGAAACTCCACGAATAATTCTGGTCGCAGCGGATGTCGAACGCATCGATCTTCTGCTGCGCCGGCGGCGGGCCGAAGATGGGTTGCTGCAGCGTGCCCTTGTTGTAATCGCTGCGGAAAAAGATGCGGAACGCATGTTTGGGATTGCCCGGATTGCGGCTGTAACCGCCACGGATGCGGATCCCGCACAACTCGCCCCAATTGTTGGCTGAGTTGTTGGGATCGACCAGTTCAAGCGCGCAGGGGCGTTCCCAAACGAAGCTGTCGCCCGATGGATTGGCGTAAATGCCAGTGGTGGAATCGAACAAATCCCCCAACTTCATCGACACGCAGAACGAAGGGATTGTCTTCAAGTCGTTTTGAATCGTGCCGCTCCACTCGGCGTTGTTCACAATATTTGGATCCATGCCGTAATTAATGGTCTGGCCGACGGGCGGAATCGTGCCTGCCGCCGGCCAGTTCGCATTCGGCGCCGCGCCCGTCGGGCACTGCGTGATGATGTCGGCTGTGTACAAATACGTTTGCGTGTCCACATTGGTCGGGTTCATCCCGGCTTTGTAGGCCATCGCGCGCAGCGTCGTGGTGCCGGTGATGTGAATCGGTCCAGTGTAGACTATGCCGTACACGGGTGTGGGCATCGTGCCGTCCAGCGTGTAGCGAATGGACGCGCCCGCGGTTGCGGTGGTAATCGCCACGTCAATCGGTGCAGTATAAAACCCGCGTTTGACACTGAAGCTTGTGTCTTTGACCGTGCCGGACGTCGCCGTTTCGTTGTCCGCAATGGTGACCGTCGCCGTGGCTTGAGCCGGATTCACTTCGAAATAATCGCTGGGTAAAAAACTCAACACAACCGTGACGGGGCCTTGGTACATGAAATTATCAACCGGGGTGATGGTCACCGTGGCAGACGTTTGCCCCGCGGAAAATGCGATGAAATCATCCACCGGGCGCAAGTAATCGATGCTTTTGATCGCCGTTCCGTCCAGACTGAAATTGCAATAGAACGCGGCGCTGGTGTTGCCCGTGCGCGTAATGGTGAACACGCCGCTGACCGGCCCGGTTTCGCTGGCATTGGGCGTGGTGGCCACGACCGAAAGCACCGCGCCCGCCGAAATGCTCAGTGTTGTGTTCCCTTGAGCGCCTTGCAATCCGTCGATGGCAATGTAATAAGTCGTGCCGGCGGCCGCCTGTATCGCGACCAGACTGGTTGAACCCGTGCCCGGGTTGGGATTGTCGCCGATCGCATCGTCGTTTTGCCCTACCAACGTCAGCGCGTTCACCGCCGTGCCCGTATAAACAGCCAGCGTCGTATCGAACGCGCTGCCCGCCGTTGAAATATAAACGCTGCCCGTTGACGGCGCGATCCACTTGTACCAAATCGAACTCTGCCCGTCACCGTTGCCATGATTGGGCTCGCCTGCTTCCCAGGTCGCGTTCAAATTCGTTCCGTTGACCGTGAGCGGCATTGAACTGCCAAGGTTGACCGCGTTGGCGAAATTATCGTTGGCCGGCGCTGCCGACGTGACAAAGCTGGTCGTCGCGACAAAGCTATTATCGTAATTGGCCGCCTTTGCAATCGCATTGACCGTCACTGGTATGGACAACGTCACCGGCCCGGTGTAAAGCGTGGACGCGGTCGTCGGCGTTGTGCCGTTGGTCGTGTAGTACATCGCCGCGCCCGGCGTGGTGTCGGCCAGCGACATTTGGAAAGTGGGCGTGCCAATTTTGTTATTGGCGGGCGAGATGGTTGGAGTGGCCGTCGGCGGAATGTAATACAGCGCCGTATTCGGAATCGCAACTTCGCTCGGAACGCTTGAACCCGCCGGGCCTATGTACGTGACCGCAAGGCTGTACGCGCCGCCGCCCTGCCCATATTGAACTTTGATCGCGTGCAAGCCCGCGCCGATGTCGATGGTCCCCGATCTTCTTGTCGCGCCTTGCGAATAGTTATTCGCGACGACTTGAATTCCGCTGATGTACAGCACGGTGCCGTCGTCGGAATTCGTCGCGAACGTCCACACGCCCGCCGTGGGAATGTTGACATACCCCGTGTACTCGAAGCTGAAATTGGTTGTGACCGATCCGCGCGGATCGAGCAGAAAATTGCTCACCACGCCGCTGCTGGTTGCCGTGAGCGCCTCCATCGCGGTAGGCGTGGGCGTTGGCAGCGTGCCGTCGGTGCTGGTGTTTGTGTAGAATTTGTAAAGCAGGCCCTGACTTTGAAGCGCGCCCGACGGATACTCCGCGGGAGTCTGTCCAAATAGTTGCGCCGCCGTGCACGCCAGCGCAAGAATTACACCGGTACGAATGTTGGCCATTTGCGGTGTCCCATAAAGGAAAGTTAGGAGTGAACTTTACCCGTGCTTCACACAATTGCAATACTCCATTATATGATAGGAACCGGACTTTAAGCGGCCAAGTTTTCTCAACTTGCGCCGCATTTAAATTCATTTCGTTCAGCCGAACGCGAAATAATTCATAAAGTGCCAATCACCCCCGATCATCCATAAGCGAATAAATGGCTACGTTTCGCCTCGAAACGTTCGCTGATATAGGCCATTTGGCCTATATGAATTTTTGTCATCCAGCATATTTGCTTGCACGTATTCTAAGAAAGTGTAGTCTAGGACCAATCATCGCAGTCACTGTTTTGGATTTATCTCAGTATTTTGCTGCCGCACAGGGAAGCACAATGACACCTCGCGATCTGGAAAGTTTACGCAGACTTCACGAAGCGTTAAGTTTATCTGGAAAGCCGGATGGCGGCGCAATCGAAGCGGCGCTCAATCAGGCTTGTCATGATGGTGATTCCACACATCGCTCCACCGCGGACAAAAGCGATGCGCTGGGCACGCGCATGCGCAGCATGTTGGCCATGGTCGCTTTTGTCAAAGATCCTCTCGCCGTCGTCAAACTCGATGCCATCGCGCCGCAACTGGTCTTCGCCTCCGGCGGCGCGGCGAAATTAATCGCGGCGGCAACCGACCATACTCCGCAAGAAGAACGCGTGAAGGATTTTTTGAAAGGCTGCAATCGAGCCGCCGCATCCGCAAGCGCGGAAACCTGGCAGGCGCGCGCGGGCGAAGTTTATCGCCTCAATTGTACGCCCATCGCCGGCGATCACTCCGATTCGCTGGTCCTCGTGCGCTTGACTCCTGGCAACCCCATCGCCACCACCGAAGCTGAACTTGTCGCCACCGCGCTGCGCCACGGATTGACTCCCGCTGAGACGAGAGTGTACGTGCTCATGGCGCGCGGCATGAGCAACAAGGAAATCTCGCGCCAGTTGAAAATTTCGTACCACACCATCCGCGCGCATTTGCGCAACATGTTCAAAACCCTGAAAGTGTCCAGCCGCGTCGAAGCCATCGCCGCCCTGCGCGATTAATAGATGCTGGTCCCATAGAGGCCCCATTGTCGGCATTTACAGGGCAAATTAGAACTGGCCTGGCGCGACGGAATTGCCTGGCGCTTTCGTCGCGCTTGGCGCCGTGGGCGAAGAGCCGCTGCTGGTTTTTGCGGCGCCGCTTGTTGTCGTCGAAGTCTGAGTCTGCGGCACCGGCGTCGCCGCGCTCGCGCGCGAAACCGCTTTGGCGAAGACCGGCATCGCCGGATCGCCGAAGAGTTGCTCGGTGCGGCCGAGGTCGGCGTTGAAGCCGCCGGATTGGGCGAAGGCCCACTGCTGCGTTTTCATCAGCACGTTGCCCCAGCGTGGATTGGTTGCAGCGTTGGCGCTGCCGCTGAGCAACTGGTCCATGAACGCCGTCGCGTTGGCCGAGTTCATGTACGAGGACGTGCCGATGCCGGCGCTGATGCCGCCTTGCGGCTGCGTGAGCGCCTGGATCGCGAGGCTCTTGTAGCCGGCCACGTCGTTGGCCATCCAGTTGGCGGTGCAGGTCGATTGCAGCAGGACCACGTTGCCGGTCCAGTTTTGCAGATCGTCGAGGCCCAGAAGCTGGCGATTGGCGGCGCCCAGATGCAGGGCGTTGCCGTGGCCGATGTAGAGCAGCCAATCGGCGCCGCCGTTGGCGGCGGTGGTCATCGCGGCGGTGACGTCGGATGGATTCTGCGCGGTGACGCCGAGGTAGTTGCGCTGCCACGCGAGATCGGAGTGGGCTTGCGCGAGGCTGTCTGCTTGCGCGGGGAAATCGCCGGCGTCGGGATCGGGCTGATCGGCAACGGCGTGCATGCGGACGCCGGACGCGGGCGCGCCGGAGTAATTCAAAATGTGGCTGACGGCGCCGCTGAGTTCGCCGGTGTCGTTGACCGGCAAGCGTCCCACGGCGACTTCGGGAATGCCGCGGCCGAGATCGCCGAAGAGCGAGTCGGACGTGGCTTGCGCCCAGAAGCTGGTCGAGACGAGGAACGTCGGGCACATCGGATCGACGTTCGCGCCGCTGTAGTTGTGGTAGTCGTATGTGGTGCGGCCGACAAGCAGCAAATATTGCGGGCGCGCGGAACGGACCATGCTCTGAATTGCGGTCGGGCCGTAGCGTCCGTAATTGTAGTAATCGAAGAGTTGTTCTTGATCGACGAACGCGGCGCGCAGGCCTTCTTTGGTGTGCGACGCGAGCAGCGGCTGGACGCCGGCGCTGAATTGGTTCGGGCCGGTGGCGATGTATTTCAAGCCGCCGATGACGGGTTTGACTTGGCGCTTGGTGACGGAGAGCGGCGCGTTTTCCTGGCCGAAGGGAACGACTTGATAATGGCCGCTTCCGCCCGGCGCGGCATCGAAGCGCAGGCGATACGTGCCGTCGGGCTGGGGTTGCGATTCGAAGGGAATAAGCGCGGCGCGATCGGGGTAGCGTTCATCGACGACCCAGACGTTCGGCGCGGAGACGGTGCTCAATTCGAAAAGCTTCGAGACGAGCGACGGATTGTAGATGTCGGCGGCCGTCGATCCATCGAGCGCTTTCGTGTAGCCGATGGTCAGCGAATGCAAGAACGCGATCTGGCTGTCCACGTTCGGCAGCGGCGGCGTCACCAAATCAATTTGATTCGAACCGGCGTTGAGCGCGCCGGCGGGCAACTGGAAGCTGAGCGTCATGGCTTTGTCGCCGCCGCTCCACGAGGCTTGGCCGGCGGGCTGGCCGTTGACGAGGACTTGCAGCGCGTGGTCTTGCGGCGCATTGTTGTTCTGCGTCAAGCTCCACAGATTCACGGTCAGCGACGCGGGGTTGCTGTTGGCCAGCGGCGTGTCGAGCATAAACGTTTGCGTCGTGCCCGCGGCGGCGCTAGCGGTGAGGTATTGGCTGGAGAACCACGGCGTGAAGGTGTACGGGCGGTAAGTGTAATCGAAGTACACGTCGTGGTATTCGGCGGCGGCCGTCGCGGGCGAGGAGGTGTCGGCGAGCCCTTCGAACAGGCCTTGCGCGTGTTGAATTGTTCCTGCGGAAGTTGCTCCATTCGTCGAGCGCAGGAAGAGCGCATCCTTGTCTGTGTAATCGTCGGAATAGCCAGCGCCGTAGACGATCAGGGCGTCGGAAGTAACGGCGAGCGCGGGAAGCGAAACGCCTTCGCGCTGGATAGAGAGGCGATTGATGTTGAATCCGGCGGGAAGTGCGGATTGAGGGATGCGCATCACGCCGCTCGCGCTGTAGAGGACTTTCGCGCTGGTGAACGACGGCGACTTCGCGGAACTGGCTGTGAACCAGCGCGCGCCAACGGCGTAGGACGCGTCTCCGGCGTGCGCGTCCAAAGCGGGCTGACTCGACGCAGCACCGTTCGCTTCGCGCATCGCGGTTGCGCTGGATTGGACGGGCTGGACGGGCTCGGAGGCTCGTCCTACGGCGATTGTCGCGGGCATAACCAGCGAGCCATCGATTTGGCGTGCCAGCGCAGAGGCCGCGGACGGAGTGCCTGGGATTTGCACGCTGCCTGGCAGTGCCGCGAATTTTGCGCTGGCTTGTTGCGCACGCGCAGTTGCAAGAGCGACATCGAGACTGGCGACCGCCGCATTCAGGCCGTCGGCATTCACATCGGATGTGGCGTTTTCAATGCGGATGTTCTCTGCAAGCGGCAACTGCGTTTCGATTTCGCCGGAGAGACTCATGCTTTCGAGCTTGTAATCGAAAGCGCCTTCGGAAGCCCAATCGTAGAACGCGTATTCTTTGCTGGCGGCATTGGTGATGCGGCCGGCGATGAGCGCGGGGTTGACTTTGGTCCACGCGCTTGCAGCCGCGATGCCGTCCCGCTCCCTTGCGGTCGCGGCTCGTCGGGTCGCGGCTCGTCGATAAAGGTTGAAGCCGGCGTTTTGGTATTCGGAGATGGCGGTCCACGAGAGAAGCACGCCGGCGCCGGAAGGCTTGGCGCTGAAATTGGCGATCTTGGCCGGCGTAACCGAGCCGCCTGTGTACGCGAGCAGAACGGTATCGGCCGGGAGCGGCGCGAGCAGACCGCCGGCCGTGGCGGAGGAGACTTCGGTTCCAGCGGCGCCGCCGTTGAAGTAGTGGACGGTGAACGGCGGCGAAGTACCGGTGACCGCCGTGCCGAAGAGCGACGCGAAGGAGTTGGTGATGGATGCGGTGGTTTGGGTGATGACGACGTACTGCATACCCGTAGGTCCGTAAGTGTTGGTCACGCCGGCGTCCTGCGCGCCGACGGAGAGAACGGAGGCGCCGCCGAGTTTGACGGTGCCGGTGGGGACGGACAGTTGCGTCACAAAACCGGCGCCCACGCCAGGGACGAGCAGCACGCCGAAGCGTCCGGCGCTCAAATCGACCGTGGACGCGCCGGAGACATTCAGGATCTGATTGGCCGCGAAGGCTGGGTTGGCGTCGTGGTAATTGCCGGTGCCGGGGAAGAGCGTGCCGCCGGCGGTGGTGACGTTGGCGACGGTGCCCACTCCGCGCAAAATCGCTCCGGTGTTGACTGTCACCGCACTGTTGGAAATCGTTCCGCTCAGTCCGACGATCAGTGTCCCCGCGCTGACGGTCGTCGCGCCGGTGTTGAAGGTGGTGCCGTTGAGCGTTTGCGTGCCGTTGCCGATTTTCGTGATGGCGAGCGTACCCGTCGTGGCGTTGTTGTTGTCGAAGATTGCGCCGCTGAACGAACCGCCGGTGGCGTTGTTGCTGCCGATGGTCAGCGTTTTGTTGGTCAAATCGAGGTTATTGACAATCGTGCCGCTCAGGCCGTTGAAATTGCCCACGATGAGGTTGTTGCCGTCGAGATCGAGCGTGCCGTTGCTGGCGGTGAGCGTGGCATTGACCGAGCCGAGCGTGCTGCCCGGCGCGATTTGAAGCGTGCCGCCATTGATGGTGGTGCCGCCCGTGTAGGTGTTGGTGCCGTCAACGATCAAGGTGCCGCCCGTGGACTTGCTCAGCGGGAACGCGCCGGCATTGATTTCCTTGATGTTCCTGACCGTGCCGCTTTGGAAATCGACGACGTTGATGGGGGTCGCGCCGCCGATGTTGTGGCTGGTCATGTCGAGCGTGCCGCCGTTGACGGTGATGGTGGAGGTGGTGGTCCCGCCGCCTTGAGTGATGTCGGCGTTGGAGGTGAACGTTCCGCCGTTGACGTTCAAGGTCGCGGCGGCGGTACCGGCGGTGGCCTGAGAGCCGAGGAGGAAACTGCCGCCGGTGTTGATGGTGAAGGCTCCGCCGCCGACGGTCAATGTGCCGGTCGCGCCGCCGGTTCCGGCGGCGGTTTTCGTGCCCATGCTTAGCGTTGTGACGGTGAAGGTTCCGGTGTCAAAATTGACGGTGCCGGAGACGCCGCCGGTGTTGCTGGTCATGTTGTTGCTGCCGACAACCATCGTGCTGACGGAGACGGTAGAGGCGTGGCCGCGCAGATCGAGCGTACCCACTGCGCCGCCCGCGGTGGCAGTGCCGTTGTTGAAGCCGACGGTGAGGACAGTCGGGCCGGTGCCGGCTTTGTTGGTGACGGTAACCGTGCCGGGACTGCCGGCGGTTTGCGAGGCAAAATTGACCACGCCGGGGCCGGTGTTTTTGCCGCGGCCGATGTTGAAGGCGTCGGCCTGAATCACGTTGGTGCCGGTGCCGAAGCGCAGCGTGCCGGTGCCGCGGCCGTTGTTGCCGCCGGTGTCGCCGACGGTGAGTGTCGAAGCAACGATGGTATTGGCTGTATTCGAAAGCAGAACGGTGCCGGGGCCTTGCGATGTGGTGCCGACGCCGACATTGAAGGTCGTATTTGTGGACGTAAAACTAGTAAGGGCGGTCACGTCCAGCGTCGGGGCGCTCCAATAGGCGGCGTTCGTGGCGGCCTGATTGACGCCGACCGTGACGGTGGGGCTGGTCAGCGACAAAGTGCCGGCGCCGGAGACGGTCAAATTGGAGAAGGTCGCGCCAGTGCCGCCGCCGGCATCGTAGCCCATCGTGAACGGCCCGGTCACCGACAGTGTTTTGCCGGTGCCGATGGAGATGGTGCTGGCGACGGCATTGTTGGTGACGACCAGCAGGCTGGTGGCGGTCATGTTGGCGTTGCTCAAATCCAGATTGGAGGTGTTCACACTGCCGTTGGCCGCGCCAAATTGAAGCGTCTTGATGTTGGGCGCATCGACAAGGTAACGCAGCGTGCCGCCGTCCAAAACCGTGTTGCCCGTGTAGGCGTTCAACGCGCCCAAGGCCAGCGTGCCGCCGCCGGATTTGGTCAGCGTAATGCCGCTGATGACGCCGCCGACGGTGAGCGTTCCCGCGGTCGCGTTGACGTTGGTGCTGGGGTTCATGGTGACCGCGCCAGTGCCGAGGTTGAGGTCGCTGGCGCCGAGGAACGTGAAGGCCGTGCCCCAGGACTGAACGTTGTTGGCGCTTAAAAGATGCGCCGAGCCACTGGTGTTGTTGAGCGTGGAATTCGTGCCGATCGTGAACGGATTGACGCCCAGCACCGAATTGGCGTTGATGTTGATCGTGCCGCCGGCGAGCGTGACACCGGTGCCGATGGTGTTGGCGCCGGAGAGGGTGAGTGTGCCGCCGGTGTTGACGGTGACAGGGCCGAGCGTGTTGTTGCCGTTCATGGAGAGCGTACCGCCGTTGACGGTCAGGCTGCTGCTGAGATTATTATTGCCGTTGGCGATGAGCGTGCCGCCGCCGGCCTTGGTGAGGCTTGTGCCAGTGATCACGCCGCCGACGGTGAAATTGCCGCCGTTGACGGTGACAATTGGACCGCCGTTGGCGGTGACGGCGCCGGTACCCATGTCCAAATCCGCTGAGCCGGCGAAAGTGAAGCTGCCGTTCCATGTCTGCGGGTTGTTGGCGGTCAATGCGTTTGGCGCTCCGAGGGTATTGTCGAGCGTGGTGCCGGGCTGGATGATGAGCGTACCATTGCCTATCGCCGTGGGGCTGTTGAGGGCGAGCGTGCCGCCGGCAAGCGTGACGGTGGCGCTGCCAGTGCCGTTGCCGCTGAGCGAGACCAGGCCCGCGCCGGTTTTGGTGAGCGTATTGTTGAAGGCGAGATCGCCGGATTGATTGTAAGCGGAGCCGTTGGATCCGGTGCCATCCACGAACCAGGTTTGGTTCGCGCCCAGCGTGACCGGCGTGAGGTTGTTGACGATGCCGGCGCTGGAACCGACGGAAAGGCCGTTGGCCGCGCTGCTGGGCGTGAACGTCAGGGTCCCCGCGATACCGGGCCCGATGTTGACTTGCGTCGCCAGTGTGCTGATGAATTGCATGCTGTCCAAGACGAAGGGCGAATCGACCGTCGTGGTGATGACGAGGTTGGTGTTGGAACTGGCGCTGAAGATGCCGGTTTTGCCGGCATTGGGCGGCGTGTCGGCGATTAAACCTGCCGAATCGTCGCTCCAATTGGTCGGGCCAGTCGCGGTCCAGGAGAAACCGTTGTTGCCAGTCCAGTAGCGCGTGACCAATTGGTCGGCTTGAAGCTTGACCAGCGTGTCGGTGGCGGTGATGGTGTAGTTGAAGCCTTGAGGCGCGGTGCCCAGAACATAGTTCACGCCTGCCGGTTTGAGGCCGCTGTCAGCGGCGAGCAGATTGAACGACCCGCCAGCGAAGCCGCTCACCGCGATGAGGTCGAGCGTGATCGTGCCGCTGGTGACGGCGGTGCCGCCCGGCGCAACCACGATTTCGTCGTTGGTGCCCGCGGCGCCCAGTTCAAGACCCAGGTGCGCGCCGCCGCCGACCGTCAACGCGCCCGGCGTTGCGCTCAAGGTCAGCGTGACGGGCGTGGGCGTCGGTGTGCTGTTGGCATCGATGAGCTTCAGCGATGCGCCGCCGGCGACGTTGATGGTGCTGGTGCCATTCGTGCCGAAACTGGCTTGAAGCGTTCCGCCGCTGACGGTGGTTGAGCCGCCGTTGAGGTTGACGTTGCCGGTGACAGCCAGCGTGCCGGGGCCGGTCTTGACCAGGTTGCCCGTGCTGCTGTTGGCGATGCCGGCTGGGAGCGAGAGCGTGACGGTGTTGGCGACATCGAGCGTATCCGTGCCGGCGCCGAGCGTGATGACGTTGTTGGTGTTTAGCGTGCCCGAGGCGGCGCCGGTGAAGCTGAGTTTGCCGTTATTGACGGAGACGGTGTTGGCCGCTCCGCCCGCGCCCAAGTTGGAGGCGAACTGCAACGCGCCGCCGCTGTTGACGGCGACAGCGGCGGGCGTGGCGAGCGTGCCGGAGAAGGAGAGCGTGCCGGCGTTGACGGTAATGGGACCGGTGAAGGTGTTGGCGGCGGCAGTGACGGACATGGTGCCCGCGCCGGTTTTGGTCAGGCCGCCCGCTGCGCTCGCGAAGTCGCCAGATTGGTCGATGAGCGGAGTGTTGACGATCAAATCGGGGTTGGAATCGCCGGTGACGTCGGCGACGCTGAAGACTGTGTTGGCGGCGAGATGATTGCCTTTGGCGTTCGTCGTCGTGATGGACGAGGCCGCGGTGCCGCCGACGGTGACGCCGCCCAAAAATTGGAAGCCTTGATAGATGCCTGTGTCGGTCGAGGCCTGCGTGAGCAGCGCCCCGTTGAGCGTCAGATTGCCGAGGACGTTGTAGCGGGTGGAGGTCAGCGTGCTGGAGACGGTGACGGCGGGCAGGTTGGCGTTGCCGATGCCGTTGCCGAAGACGTTGTTGGTTGTGAAGCTCAAAATGCCCGGGCTGTTCACCGTGACAGTGCGTCCAGCGACGGTCGGATTGCCGAGCGCCGTGCTGGTGACGTTGCCGCCGGCGACGAGCGTACCGCTGTTGACGGTCACGTTGCCCGTGTAGGAATACGTTGGACCGGAGAAAGTTTGAGTGTTTGTTCCGTTCTTGACGATGGCGATATTGCCGGTGATGTTGCCGCCGGTGATGCCTGTGACTGCGCCGTAGACATAGTCGGTGGCACTGTTCAGCGTCAACGTAGACGGTGTTGCGCCAGTGTTGCCAACGCCGCGCGCACTGTTGCCATTTCCCGCGGTCCAAGTGAGTCCGTTGACAGTCTGATTAAAGCCATTCAAGTCAAAGAGCGAGGCGGCGTTGTCGCTGCCTTGGCCAATGTTCAAGAGGGCGTTCGTGGCGAGCGCATCATTGGCGCCGATTTTCACGCTGCCGGTGCTGAGCACGCCGGTCGAGGCCCAGTTGCCGCCGGGCGTGTTGAACTGCCAGGTCGCGGCGTCCGTCTTGTCGACATTTCCGCCGGGCAGGTTGATCACGCCATTGACGAAGCCGGTGCCGTTCCCGCGCACGAAGAAGACCGAACTGGGGCCATTGAATCCACCGGCTCCGGCGGTGACGTTGCCGTTGATGTTCATCACGCAATTCGTATTCGGGCTGAATTGAATAATCGCGGTGCCTGAGCAGACGAGAGGGCCGTTGAGATTACAGACGCCCGAATTGCAGGTGACCTGCGTGCGCAGACTGACGGCCCCGTTGAGGAAGCTGGTCAGATTCAACGTGACACCGGCGGGAAGGGTGGTACCGGGCATATCCAGCGTGGTTGCGTTTCCGCTGGCGCCGTTGGGCGGATAGTTGACGGTGATCGAGCCGCCGCCGGGCGCGGATTGTGGGTAGAGGATGCGCAAGGTTGTGATGCCCGTGCTGGCCGCATCAACGGAGAGGCTGCCGGCGAAGGCGGAATTGACGCCGCTGAGGATATAGGTGCCGGCGGCAGTGCTGGCGCTGGCGAACGACAAATTGTCCGGACCCGTACCGACGAGATTGCCGGAGATGGTGATGTTCTCAGCGGTTGCGTTGTTGAACGAGATGCTTCCGCCGCCGGTGCCGACGGTGATGTTGCGGTTGACGCCGAAATCCAACGCGCCAGCCGTGGTGTAGCTCAGTTTTCCGCCGCCGCTGATGATGAGGTTGTTGCCGGTGTTGCCGCTGCCCAGACTCGTGGCGGCATTAATTACGACCGTTCCGCCGCCGACGGTGGTTGGGCCGTTGAAGAGCTCGGGGCCGGTCAAGGTCAGCGTGCCGGTTCCCGTTTTGATCAAGCCGGTGCTGCCGGAAAGCTGATTGCCGGCAGACGCGGTGAACGTGTAATTGGTGGTCGTGTTATTGACGGTGACGCCGAAGGGATAGAGCGTACCGGCAAGCGCGATGGCGGGATTGAGGCCGCCTTCGGGGAACGTGACGGAATCGCCGTTGAAGAAGACAGTCTGCGTTGGCGTCGGATCGACCCAGTTGAGCGCGGAATTGAGATTCCACGCGGTGCCGGCCGCGCCGGTCCAGGTCAAATTCGAGCCCGCAAAAGTGATGGTGATCGACGTGCCCGTGTCGGTGATCACAGGCGCGCCGCGGTAAGTTCCGGCATTAGCCGCAACAAACGTCCCGGCGCCGGATCGCGTTGTGTAGTTGATCACGGTGAACGGGCCGAGTCCAGTCGGGAGCGCGGAAACATCGAGGGCGACGGTGCCGTTGACGACCAGTGAACTGGTCGTGATCGCGCCCGCGGTGGTTGGATCGTAGAAGAGTGTGCAGCCGGTCGTCGCGCCGAGCGTCAGCGTGGTGACGTTGACCGGTTCGCCACCAAGGCTGGCGGTATCGGCAACGGTAATGGATCCCGCGCCAAGATCGTTGGGAACATTCAACCGGCCGGCGGAGACGGTGATGTTACCCGTGTAGCCTGCGCCGGAGCCGCTGATGGTCGTGATGCTATTGGCGGTCGTGGCGAGTTTGACGAGATTGACTGATCCGGTCAGTTTCGCGGCGATGTTCTGAGTCGCGGCCGTGGGATTGAAATTCAGCGTGCCGCCGCCGATCAGCGCCAGCGTGCCGGTGCCGCGGATATCGCGGGTAAGCGTGAAAGCGTTGCCAGTGTTGACGGCGGCGTTGGTGTCGAGAGTGGTCGTGCTGCCGGTGACGGTGTCGATGGTGGCGTCGAGCGGGACGACGATGTTGGGACCGGTGTTGTTGGCGGGGCCGCCGGTGCCGGAGTTGTCGATGCGGATCGTTCCGCCGCCGAAACTGACGGCAGACGACGGATTACGCTGGATCAGGCCCCACGCGCTGCGAATGGCAAGCACGGAGCTTGCGCCGCTGAGGTTGTAGCGGTCAATGCCGTCGGGCATATTCTGGCCAGCGGGGGTGTCGGTGCGGTTATCCATCACGAGCCAGTTGGTGGTGACGGTGCCGCCGGTGTGATTGAAGACGCCGGTGCCGTCGATGCCGACGTAAATACCGCCGCCGACGACCGCGGCTGTGGCGAGAGTATTGAGGTTGTTATCGCCATTGGTGCCATTGCCGCCGGCGGCCGCCACGGAGGGTGTATTGAGCGACGAGGGGCCGATTAGCGTGAGCGTTCCGCCCTGCATGTTGTACGTGGAGGTTTCGGTAGCAAAATGTCCGACGCGGACCTGGCCGATGACGTTGACGACCGAACCGGCGACTTGATTGACCGTGCCGTTGCAGCTTGCATTGTCGCCGACGTACAATTGATTCACGGCGATAGACGCCTGCGAGCCGATGTTCAGGATGCCGCCGGTGGCAACGTTGGCGACGGAGAGGTAGCCGCCATTGGTGCCATCCGACAAACCAATGGTGTTGGCGCCCACCGTTCCAATGTTGAAGCCGGTGCCGGTGGTGTTAATGGTGACTTTCGTGCGCAGTAGATCGGCGGACGTGGCCGCGCCGCCGACGATGGTCTGGCCGGAGGCCATGGTGTAGCCGTCGCTGCGGCTGAAGCGCAATTCGGCGGTGCAGGCGGACTGGCCGAAGAGGACGGTTTCGGGCGTGGAGAGCGTGCCTGACGCGGTGTTGTTGCCGATTTGGAGCAACTGCGTGGTGGCGGTCGCGGCGGAGCCGGAGTTGACGGTGACGTGCGCGGCGTTCAAGTTGCCGGTGATGATGTGGGTTGAAGTTGTGGTGGTCGTGCCGCCGCCGAAGTAAAGGACGTCGGTGGTGTTGGTCGAGGTAATGGTGCCGGATAGTGTGCCGGTTCCGCCGAACGCCATGACTTTTGCGTTGCCGTTGGTAACAATATTGCCGGAGAGCGTGGTGCCGTTGTCCATGCGGACGGCGCCGATTCCGCCGTAGCTGAACGGGGTGGTGCCTGTGCCGACATAGACGCCGTTGGCCAGAGTGGTCGGCGCAGCGGCGGGAGTGCCGCCGCCGGTTTCACTGAAGCCGGTGCCGGTGATCACGATGTTGTTGGTGAGCGACGCGTTGTGCCACAATTGGCCGCCGGCGTCTACTTCGATGTTCGCGGTTCCCATCGTGGTTTGGTTCGTGGAGCTATCGACTGTGCGGAAAGTGCCGCTGGCTCCAGCGCCGGTGGGGGTGAGTTTCCAGAGGCCGGTGAAGCCGGTGTTGGTCCCCGAAATCGTGACGCCGTGCGCGGCGGCGGTGCCGCCGGTGGCGGTGTCGATCAAGACCGTGCCCGTGCCGCCGATGTTGCGGTCGAAGGTGAAATCCACGTTGGCACTGTCGAGTTTGAGTGTGCCAGGCGCGGCGATGGTCACGCCGCTGGTGTTGACCAGCGTGTTCGCGGCCGTCGTGCGCACGACTTCGAGCGTTCCGGCGTTGATCGTGGTCGCGCCTCCGTAGGAGTTGACGCCGTTGAGCGTCACCAGGCCGGCGCCGTTGAGCGTGAGGCCAGTTGAGCCGAGGATGCCAGAAGTTCCCGTACCGGTTAACGAGTACGCGGTGGTGGCATTGTTAAAGGTGATGCGCGAGGGCGTTACGTTGTTAGGGATGGTAATCACGGGGTTGGTCGGGTTGTCATTGAAAACGACGTCGTCACCGTCAATGTAGTCGGTGGCGGTCAGCGGGGTGGCAAGTTTCCAGTTGCCGGTGACGCCGGTTTGCCAATTGCCGGAATTGGTGCCGTCCCAAATGACTTGATCGTTGGCCGTGACGCTGAGCGCGATGGCGGTGCCTGTATCGACGAGCGTGCTGGTGGTGTGACCGACGGGCGCGAGAGCGAATCCGGAAAGTCCGGGGCTGGTGCCTGTGTATTTGATCAGCGGATAAGTGCCGGCCGTCAGATTGCCGCCAAATTGGGTCAGATTCAACGTCGTTGTGCCGCCCGTGACCAGCGGGCCATTGACGGTGATCAAATCGGTGTTGGTCGCTCCAATCTTCATGCGCACGTTGGACGCGCCGGTGAGGAACGTCAGGCCCGTCGTGGTCAACGATCCGTTCGTGTTGAATTTGCCGGTGGCGAGCGTCGAGCCGGCGCTGACGGTGAGGATGCCGTTCATGTTGACGCCGTTCATGGCGAGCGTGCCAGCGCCGCTTTGGGTGAGTCCGCCGCTGGCAGTGATGTTGGCTCCCGAGATGACCAGATCGTCCTGCGCGGGCGTATCGTTGATCACTAGATTATGCGGCGTCGCGCCAAAGGAGAGCGTGCCGGTGGTGGCATTGATCGCGTGCGCCGTGACGCCAGTGGTCTGGGCCACGGTGTTGATATCGCCGGTGAGGGTGAGCGTTCGCGCGCCGATGGTGGCGATGCCGGTATTGGCCGTGGCCGCTGTACCGAACGTGAGACCGGAGAGCGATTGGTCGAAGCCGTTCAAATCGAGCGTGCCGGTGCCGGAGCCGCCGAGCGTCACGGCTGCGGAACTCGACACACCATTCGTCGCGCCTGCGAGGGCTGTGCCCGTCACTGACAGGCTGGAGTAGAGCGAACTGGGGCCGGCGTAAATCACGCGCCCGGCGATCTGCGTTACCGGAACGGTGCCCAGAATCGAACCGCCCAGAACCAATTCGTTTCCGACAGTGGCCGAGCCGCTGAACGTGCCTCCGGTTGTCGGCGTGCCGCTGACGGTCACGCTGCCGTTGATGCGGCTTTGGCCGGTGCCGGTTTGAGATATCACGCCCGAGGTAGCCGACGCACCGGTTACGTTTTGCGGGATGGTGACGGTGTTGGCAATCGTCACGCCGCCGTTGATCTGCAATCGATTGGCGGTGGTGTTGGTCGGGCCAAGTGTGATCGTTCCCGTCCCGGCGCCGGCGGCGCTATTGAGCTGGAGGACGCCGGAACTGATGGTCGTGCCGCCGCCGTAGGTGTTGGCGCCGCTTAAGACGAGCGTGCCCGCGCCGACTTTGGTGAGCGTGGAAGACGCGCCGGAGACAACGCCGCTGACGGTGCCGGTGCCCGTGTTGCAGCCGATGCTTGCGTTGGAGGCGAGAGTGACGGCGCCGCTGATGACGCCGCTGCTGTCAATGCGCAGCGCGCCGAAGGGCTGGCCGGCGGCGGTTTCGGCCCAGCCGTTACCAGTGATGTTCATGGCGTTGGCGACGGTGATGGCGGAATTCAAGAAAACTTGTCCGGTGGCAGTGACTGTGCACGCGCCGGTGCCCAGGCCGGCGGCGTTGGTCGCATTTACGCGCACATCATTAATGGTCGTTGTCCCCGTGTACGTGTTGGCGGCGGACGCGATGAATTGGCCTTGCAGCGCGGTTGGGCCTATTACTGTCACGCCGTCGTCGTTGTCGTAGGTGACGCTGAATGCGCCGGAGATGACACCGGAGAGTGTTTGAGGGCTGGCCAGGGTTGAGTAGAAGCGCGCGTTGCTGGCGAGTGTGATGGTGGAGGAGATGCTGTTAGTTGTGGCAGTGGTGATGCCGGGCGCTCCAAAGCGGAAGAGCGCTCCGCCGGTTTGGTTGAGCGTGAGCGCGTTGCCGGTGAGGGCGAAGGTGTTGGTGCCGTCAGCGTCGCCGAGCACAATCGTGCCGGCGGTGCGATTGGCGTCGAGGGTGATCGTCGCTGTCGCCGTGATGTTGGTCATGATGTTGATGATGTCGCCGGCTGCGGAGCCGGGGACGGCGGCAGGGTTCCAATTTGATGCGGTACCCCAACCCCCTCCCGCCGCAGGGACCCACGTGCCACTGGCGGCGTATGCGCCGGCGGCGCACAAGACGCTTAGGACAAACGCGGCCTTTAACGCGACAACTTTGGACTGTGCGGTTGAAATGCGAATCATGGCAAGCTCCCTCTCTGGCACGAAGTGGATGAGACTGCGCAGAAACGGCCTTACTAATAAATAGGAGGCGGACGCAATCGATTCGATTACTTCTTTTTAATAAATGCCGAACAAGTGCGAATGACTTGTCAAGAAAGATGGGAACACCGGCAGAAGATTATTAAACCGCGATCAACGTTTTGTAAAGCACATTCGCTCATTTATTGCCGCTTACTTGCGTGCGCGGTTCTGGAAAACTGCCGCTTACTTACGTGCGCGGCTCCGGGGATCCGTTCGGCAATTCCGCGAAATTGGGCGGTTCGTAGCGCGTGACGGCGCAGGTCAGATTGTTTCCCGTCGTCGCATCGAAGACGTGCACTTTGCTGGCGTTGAAGACGATCTCCATGCTTTTGCCGGGAACGGCCGGGACGTGCGCGTCGAGCTTGCCGATGAAATTGTTTTTGGCGTTTGAGAAATAGACGGTCAGGTGGTCGCCGAGCGCTTCGACGACGTCCACTTTGGCCGTGACCGGCGTGGCGCTGGGCCAATCGTGCGCGGAGGAACGGTCGCTGATCATTTCAGGACGGATGCCAAGTTTGATGGGCTGGCCGATGAACGCGCCGACTTTTTTCTCAATATTTTCGCTGAGCGGAATTTTCACGCCCGCGCCGTCGTCGAAGAGTAATCCGCCGGCGGTTCCGGCGAGCGTGCCGGAGAGGAAATTCATCGGCGGCGAACCGATGAAACTGGCCACGTATTGATTGAAGGGCTGATCGTAGAGATTCAGCGGGCTGGCGACTTGCTGAATCACGGCGTGGTTCATGATCACGATGCGGTCGGCGAGCGTCATGGCTTCGACCTGGTCGTGCGTGACGTAAATCATGGTCGTGGCGAGGCTGTGGTGCAGGCGGTTGAGTTCGACGCGCATGTCCACGCGCAGTTTGGCGTCGAGATTGGAGAGCGGTTCGTCGAACAAAAACGCGGCGGGCTTGCGCACGATCGCGCGGCCGACGGCGACGCGCTGGCTTTGGCCGCCGGAAAGTTCCTTGGGTTTGCGCGCGAGCAGTTCGGTCAGCCCCAAAATGCGCGCGGCTTCGTCCACGCGCGTTTTGATTTCGCCGGCATTGAAGCGGCGCAGTTTCAAGCCGAAGGCCATGTTTTCGAAGACGGTCATGTGCGGATAGAGCGCATAATTTTGGAAGACCATCGCGACGTTGCGGTCTTTGGGCGGCACGTTGTTGACGACGTTGCCGCCGATGCTGATGGTGCCGGAGGTGATGTCTTCGAGTCCGGCGATCATGCGCAGAGTCGTCGATTTCCCGCAGCCGGATGGGCCGACCAGCACGACAAATTCGCGGTCGGCGATTTCGAGCGACGCGTCGATGACCGCTTTGACGCCGCCGGGATATTCCTTCGAGACGCTGTTCAACAACACGTTTGCCATGCAAGCAACCTCTGGTTCAATACGCTGGGGGCTGGATTTTTAACACAAATGTGGCGCGGGCACAAAGGCCGGAAGTGCTGAGTGCGTAGTTCTATTGTGATACGCCAACTGTCCCACTGTCCGTGGAGTTGCTTGCCACCACCTTCAGGTTGGTGGTTGGCCAGATTTCTGGAACCTCCAGCCGGCTTCAGCCGGCTTCAGCCGGCTTGCGCGGGCTTTAGCCATTTGACCACCGCAATGGCTAAAGCCAGTTCAAGCAGGCTGAAGCCTGCTCATTGCATACCTTCATTCAGCACACCACCAGCTAAAGCTTGGTGGCAAGCAACAGCCACGGCCGCCTTTAGTTGTCACTGAGTGGCGAGGGTGGCCACCCCATCATTGCCAGCGCCACACTATTCCGCGCTGACTCGCTTATTGTGGAACTGCGGGCTGGTCACGATTGATTCGATCAGGACATCGAAGCGATAATTGCTGGCGGCGAGTTTGGCGCGCATGTCATTAATGGTGGCGTCGTCGGAAAGTATCAACGAGCGGCCAAGGCCGTAGGCGAGCAGTTCGCGGCAGAGGTGGTTGAGGAAATCGTCCTGGCGTTTTTGGCGGATGTAGCTGCGCAGGCCCTCTAAGCCGGCGCCTTCGCTGCCGTCGGGGAAGGTGGCGCGCGTATCCACAACGTGGCCGGCCAAATCTTTTTCGCGGCGTTCGCCGATGGGGCCGTAGTTTTCGAAGACCAAGCCGAGTGAATCGAAGCGCGCGTGGCAGGCGGCGCAGTTCTTGTCTTCGCGGTGTTTGGCGAGCGCGTCGCGGAGGGTCATGTCGCCGAGTTTGGCTTCGTCGGCGGGGAGCACGGGGACGTTGGGCGGCGGCGGGGGGATGCGTTCGCCCAGCAGGCGGCGCACGATCCAGTAGCCGCGTTTGACGGGGCTGGTGCGCAGGCCGGGGGCGTTTTTGGTGAGGAAGACGGCCATGGGGAGCAGGCCGCCGCGGCCGTATTTGGCGGCGTTATCGATTTTGTAGAACGGAGCTCCCGCTCCGTTCGATTCGGCCGCGGAGTCGCTGGATTGAACGGAGCGGGAGCTCCGTTCTACTAACTCTTTTGGAATGCCATACGCGGTGGCGAGTGTTGCATTCACGAACGTGTAATCGCCGTAAAGCATGTCCAGCACCGAGCGGTTGTTGCGGATGGTGTCGAGCAGGAAATGGATTGGTTCTTCGAACATGGCCGCGCGCAGTTCGTTGTCGAACGACGGGAAGCGGGTGCGGTCCACGCTGTTGAGTTCTTCGAAGCGGCGGAAGTCGAGCCAGTTGCCGCCGAATTCGACGGCCAGTGCGCGGGCGCGGTCGTCCTGCAACATGCGGCGGGCTTGTGCGACGAGGATTTCGGGCTGGTGCAACCTGCCTGCGGCGGCGCGGTCGAGGAGTTCTTTGTCGGGGAGGCTGGACCAGAGGAAGTAGCTGAGGCGGGAGGCGAGGGCGAAGTCGGAGAGGGGTAGAACGGAGCTCCTGCTCGGTTCAGCACGGGGTTTCGTTCCATCTTCTGAACGGAGCGGGAGCTCCGTTCCACTTTTCTCTGAACGGAGCGGGAGCTCCGTTCCACTTTTCAGATAGCAGAATTGCGGGGAGACTAGGATGCTGACGAGGGAATCGCGGATGGCGTCTTCGTGGTCGAGGCCGTCTTTGTCGCGGAGTGTGCGATAGAAGGAGTCGATGTCCGCGCGTTCGCTCTGACTGAGCGGGCGGCGGAAGGCGCGTTGGGCGAGATCCTTGAGCGCTTCGAGCTGGCTGGGTTCGGCTTCTTGGCGCGTGCGTTCGATCCAGCGGATGCGGGCGCGGATGGTGTCGAAGTGTTCTTTGATCGCGGCCAAAGCCTGCTCGCTGGCGCCGAGTTCCTGCGCTTTGTTGTAGTAAAGCTCAGCAAGTTTGATCATTTTGGCGTCGGCGATGCAATCTTTGTCTTCGGGGCGGGCGAAATCGAATTGAGCGTCGCGCAGATAACGCGAATCCGTGCGTTCGGACCACAATTGGCCGGTGTATTGGCGGATGGGCGCGGAGGCGACGAAATCGAGTTCGTCCCAGAGTTCGTCGAGTTCCTTGCGGCTCGCATCGTCGAGAATCAACGCGCAGAGCGGGCCGTCGTCGCGGAAGTAACCCATCATGCTGTGGAAGCCGGCGCTTAAAGGGCGGTACGCGGCGTTATCTTTTTCTTTCTCAGGATTGAGGTAGACGCGGCCGCGTTCGGCGACGTAGAAGGCGTCGGGGAAAATGGCGCAGAAGCGGCTGCATTCTTTTTCGCCTTGCGTCCCTGCGGCGGCGCGCGCATCCTCTTGCTCAGGGGTAAGCGGGCCAATGAAGCCGGCCCACTGGGAGAGCGCGAGGGCTTTGGCGGCGAGCGAGCCATCGGGCAGGCCGGTGGATTTGACTTTGAGCGCGTTGCCGCCGTAGCGCAGGCGGTTGGCGGCAAGTTGGCGGTCTTTCCAGAGCACAAACGCCTGCGCGCCGGAGTCGATGTTTTTGACGCTCATGTTTTTGACGTCGGGGATGAGTTGGGCGCGGAGTTTGACGACGAAATCGCGCATGGCTTCGCATTGCGTGCGAGCAGCGACCGGGGCGTGCGCCACCAAAACTTTCCCCCCGAATGGATCAACCTCAATAGCGGGTCGCACCTCGCGCCAGAGAATTTGCAATGCGGCAAGCGCGCCGCGCTGCTCGTTCGCTACCGTCAAGGCCTCCCATATGGTGGTGAGATACTTCGCACTGATGCCTGCTTCGGCGGCAAAATCGTTGAGCGTTGCATTGGATTTACCCAGAGCAGCGCGGTTTTGGTATTTCCATGCGGCGAAGAAGAAGTCGGCGTAATCGGTACGCTGTTTTTTGTAGAAGGCGAGGATGCGATTCACGCAGTATTTGTCGCGGTCGGTGTCGGTGATTACGGCGTGCGGGGCGAAGGCGAGGCCGTGCGGATTCAGGACGAGGTGATCGGCGACGAAGCGGGCGGCTTCGAGGTATTTGTTGAGCAGTTCCGGCGACATCGAGAGCGATTCGCTGGAATTGTCGAAGCCGGCGAGGTTGGCCGGATCGACGGGGAACGCATTCGCGGGTTGGATGTCCACGCCGGTGAGGTCGCGGATTGTGTAATTGTATTCGGCGGTATTCAAGCGGCGGGCGTAGACGGGGCCGGGGTCGCCGGCATGAACGGTGGATTCATGCGCACGCAGCGCTTGAATCCACACGGTGATTTCCCGACGCTGTTCGGGCTTGGGATGAAGCTTGGCTTTCGCGGGCGGCATCTCGTCGCTCTGGATTTTTTCGAGGACGGTTTCCCATTGTTTGAAATCGTTGGCGATGGCCTCGACGGACGAAAAGGGTTTGAGGTCGAAATCGCCTTTTGGTTTTGCGGTGGCGTGGCAATCGGCGCAGAAGGTTTTGAGAAAGGGCTGGACGGTTTCATGGAAGGAGCGCTGCAAGTTGGTTGCGTCATCGGCGGCGGGCGCGAGGATTGAGAGCGCCAGAAGCAGCGCGGCGAAAAAGAGCTTGGAGTGAGTCATAAAATCGCGACCGCCAGTTAAAAAGCCTACACCAATAGAGAGAGTAATAAAGAAAAAAGGCGGCGGGGCGACAATCCCTTCTTGTGGCTAAAACTGCGAAATTCGAGGTGTTAGGAGAGTAATTCTTATAAGGCTTGGTTCCTAATAGTCGCCCAGCTGGGCGGCATTATTTCAAGAAACTTGACCGAAAAACGGAATTTTTCTAGCGCCGTTCTGATTTAGGCGATAGTGCACAAGTGCTTAATCTTGAACAGCATACATGCGAAATTGAAAGAGCTTAAGTCGGTGTAGCCCTACGTTCTCCTAAAAAAGCGGGAAAAAGATGCAGCAAATTGTCAAGTATCGCTGTCGTACTTTTCAGGAATTCCTGTAACTATTTTTCGAAGGACCGTCGAAACGGGTTATAGCGTTTTGAATTCGCCCGATTAGGAGTGGTTTACGCAAATTTAACAAGCATCGGGATTAATCAATTTTGCGGTGAAAAGATATATTTACAATTTCGATCCTTGGTGTAGCATACAGTCGATTACGAAATGAATTGAAGATTTGGTCTTAGGCCAGTCAGAAACAGTCTGCCGCAACGCGGCGAGGAGGGGGAACTGATCTGGACACTATGATATTTTATGACGCCGATTGCACACGTGCACCCGATTTTTTCTATGTATTTGTGCATCGGTTGAATTAATTCATTCTTCACGCAAAACCGATTTGACTTGCAGAAGCATCCGTGTAAAAGTGTGCTTACTTCTCTCGTCAAGCAACGTTTAAAGCCCGCAAAATCGCGGGATTGGGAAATATCGAACGCGGCATCGTATTCGAGCGAACGATAGACAGTTATTGCAGCACATTATTTGAAAAATCTCCGGCGCGCGTGGGCTTGAATTGCGGCGGAGAACAGAGCGCTGTCATGAAGCACGGAGGGGAGCCTTGAGTGGTTCCGAGGAGCTGAACATGTTGAATGACTCACCCAAAACGACGGGCTTGAAGGTTTGCGCGGCGCTGTTGTTCCTGGCTGCCACGGGAGCGATGGCGGCGGCGGCGCCTATTCTGCAAATCGTCCAGCCTCACGGCGGCGAAATCTATGTGATCGGGCAGACACAGCAGATTTCGATTAATTGCAAAACCAAAACGTCGGTGAAGCTCGAGCTGAGCCGCGACGGCGGCACGACCTACGAGCAGTTGGGCATCATCAACATCATCTCGGCCACCAACAATCTTTTTTCGTGGAAAGTGTTCGGAGCGACGACGCCCAACGCGGTGATTCGCGCGTCGGCGACGACCAGGCTGGGCGTGTTGTCGGTGGTTTCGTCGGCGTTCGTGATCGACGACGGCACGTTCATCGGGACGTCGGTGGCGGGCGGGATTTTCACGACAGCCAATTACGCCGACGGATCGGTGACCACGCCCAAGCTGGCGGATGGCGCGGTCACGACGGCGAAGCTTGCCGACGGTGCCGTGACCACGCCGAAGCTGGCCGATTTGGCGGTGACCAACGCGAAGATTGCGGATTTGGCGGTGACGTCGAACAAGATCAGCAGTTCGCAGGCATCGAACGATTTTGTGCTGATCTCCGACGGGCTGGGCGGCGCGTTGTGGTCGCCGCTGGTCAGCATCCTGCCGCAGAACATCGGCGCTCAAAACATCACCACAACGGGGACGATCACGGCGGGGAATCTGGTTGGAAACGGTTCGGGGATCACCAACATTTCGCCGAGCGCGCTGCCGCTGGTGGGAGCGCCGTATGTGTTGAAAGCCGGCGACTCGATGACGGGGTTGCTGACGTTGAGCGGCGCGCCGACGGCGAGCCTGCACGCGGCCACGAAGGCCTACGTGGATGCGGAGACGACGCGCGCGCAGAACGCCGAAGCGGGCTTGAGCACAAACATTACGTCGGAAGTGACGCGCGCGACGGGCGCGGAGAACGCGATTTCGACGTCGCTTAATAACGAAATCACGCGCGCGATGGCCGCTGAAACCGGGAAGGTAAGCAAGGCCGGGGACACGATGACCGGCGCGCTGACGGTCAATTCCGGCGGAGCGGGAAACGTGGCGCTGAGCGTGAAGGGCGTGATCGGGCAGACGGCCGATCTGCAAGATTGGGTCAACGGCTTGGGCACGGTGGTCGGGTCGATCAATGCGTCGGGCGCGGCGAATTTCAACGGAATATCCTTGAGCGGACCGACCGTGCTAGCCGGCACACTGAACGTGAGCGGGTTGACGACTCTGTCCGGATTGAACGCGGGGGCCACCACCCTTTCAAGCTTGAATGTGACGAATGCGGCGACGGTCGGCGGGACACTGGGTGTAACGGGGGTGACGACGATGGGCGTGGTGAACGCGGGCGCGACGACGCTCAGTTCGCTGACGGTGACGACCAACGCGACGGTGACGGGCACGCTGACGGTCGGCGGGAACATCGCTTCGACGGCCGGCAACGTGGGCATCTTCGGACCGACGGCGGATGCGCTGAAGATTTCGATCAAGAATTCGAGCAACGACCAGTTGGCGCCGGGCACGACCAAGTATGAATTGCTGGATTTCACAGGCGCGACGCAGTTGTTCAAAGTTCAGTCCAACGGCGCGGTGACGGCGCTAAGTTTCACTGGAAACGGCGCGAATCTGACGGCATTGAACGCGAACAATATCACGACGGGCACGATCACCAATATTCCGTTTACCGGCGGCGCGATCACGGGCTCGGCGATCAACAATTCGGTGATCGGCGGCACGACACCGGCGGCGGGCACGTTCACGGCGCTGGCCGCGACGACGTTGACGGGCGCGGCGATTTCGGGCGGATCGATCAACAACACGCCCATCGGCGGCACGACGCCCAGTACCGGCGCGTTCACCGCGCTGAGCGCGACGGGAATCACTTCGACGGGCATCGCCAACGAAATTCTGTCGAAATCCGCGCCGAGCGAAACGGGGACGAACAAGAAATTCGAAGTGCTGGATAAGAATGGGCTGACGACGTTCGCGGTGACATCGGCCGGCGACGTGACGGCCAACAGCTTCGCGGGCATCGGCACGGGATTGACGGCGTTGAACGCCAGCAATTTGACGAGCGGCACGATTCCGCCGGCGCAGTTGCCGCTGGCGACCACGACGGTGTTTGGCGCGGTGAAATTCGACGGATCCACGATTGTGCTCAATGGCAGCAACCAGTTGTCGGTTGCGCCGGCGAACGTGAACTTGGGCGGCGACGTGATTGGCGCGGCCAGCAACAACACGATCGCACAGACGCCGGCGGCCGGCGCGGACGTAATCGGCGCAGCGAATCTGGCGGCGGTGGCGCAATTGAGCGGCGCGCGGGTGAATCCGGCGTTTGGCGCGCAGAACATTTCCACGACCGGCACGCTGGCCGCGGGCACTTCGACGCTGGGTGTGGTGACGGCTCAGTCGCTGAGCGCGACCAGCGGCAACATCGCGATTTCAGCGCCGGTAGCGAACGCGTTGAAGATTTCGATCAAGAACAGCGTGTTTGACGACGCGAACGCGGCGACGAAACTGGACGTGCTCAACAGCAGCGGGACGGCCTTGTTCAAGGTCGATAATTTGGGCGCGGTGACGGGCACGAGCTTCACGGGCAGCGGCACGGGCTTGACGGCGTTGAATGCCAGCAATTTGACTAGCGGCACGGTGCCGTCGGCACAGTTGCCTCAAGCGACCGCGGCGGCGTTTGGCGCGGTGAAATTCGACGGCTCGACGATTGTGCTCAACGGCAGCAACCAATTGTCGGTCGCTCCGGCGAACGTGAATTTGGCGGGAGATGTGATCGGGACGGCCGGAGCGAACACGATAGCGCAGACGGCCACGGCCGGCGCGGACGTGATTGGCGCGACGAACGCGGCCACGGTCGCGCAGATTAATGGCGCGCGCGTGAATCCGAATTTCGGCGCGCAGAACATTGCCACGACGGGAACTTTGAGCGCGGGCACCTCGACACTGGGCGCGATTACGGCCACCTCGCTGGCCGCGACCGGCGGAAACATAGCGATCGCCGCTCCGACGGTGAACGCGCTGAAGATTTCGATCAAGAACACGGTTTTCGACGACGCCAATTCCGCGACCAAATACGAGTTGCTCAAGAGCGACAACAGCACGCTCTTTAAAGTGGACAACACCGGCGCGGTGCTCGGCACGAGTTTCTCCGGCATCGGCACGGGATTGACCGCGTTGAACGCCGGCAACGTTACCAGCGGCACGCTCAGTCCAGCGCGCCTGCCCGCGGCGACCACGGCGTTGCAAGGCGCAGTGACGTTCGACGGGACAAGCATTGTGCTCAACGGCAGCAACCAATTGTCGGTCGCTTCGGCGGGGATCACACTGGCCGGCGACGTGATCGGGACGGCGGGCGCGAACACGATTGCGCAGACGGCCAACGCGGGCGCGGACGTGATCGGGGCGGCGAATCTGGCGACGGTGGCGCTGCTTAACGGATCGCGGGTGAATCCGACGTTCGTCGCGGACGTGACCACGACCGGCGGGGTGCTTTCGAATGGCAACGGCAAGGAGATCCTATCGAAAGCGGGCGCGACGGACATCGCCACGCAGCTTAAGTTGGAAGTGCAGGACAAGTTGGGGAATTCGAAATTCAGCGTCAATGCGCAGGGCGACGTGGTGGGTTTGAGCTTTACCGGCGCGGGCACGGGTTTGACAGCGTTGAACGCGTCGAACATCACCAGCGGCACGCTGACGAATATTCCGCATACTGGCGGCGCGATCAACAATGCGATCATCGGCGGAACGACTCCGGCGGCGGGCACGTTCACAACTCTGGCGGCGACGGGCATTGCCTCGACGGGCTTGAACAACGAAATTCTGTCCAAAGCCGCCGCGGGCGAAACGGGAACGAACAAGAAATTGGAAGTGCAGGACGGCACGGGCACGACGACTTTCGCGGTAACGACGGCCGGCGCGGTGACGGGCACGAGCTTTACCGGCGTGGGCACGGGATTGACGGCATTGAACGCGAGCAATTTGACGAGCGGAACGGTACCTTCGGCGCAGTTGCCGATTGCGTCCACGACGGTGCTGGGCGCGGTGAAAGTGGATGGGACGACGATTACGGCGACGGTCGGCGGCGTGATTTCGGTGATGCCGTCGAGCGTGGCGTTGGCCGGCGACGTGATCGGAACGGCGGGCGCGAACACGATTGCGCAGACGGCGGCGGCGGGCGCGGATGTGATTGGCGCGGCGAACGCGGCGACGGTGGCGCAGATCAACGGCGCGCGGGTGAATCCGGCGTTTGGCGCTCAAGCGATTTCGACGACGGGGACCTTGAACGCGGGGACGACCACGTTGGGAGCGACGACCGTGAATTCGTTGAGCGCGACCAGCGGGAACATTGCGATTTCGGCGCCCGCGGTGGACGCGCTGAAGATTTCGATCAAGAATAGCGTTTTCGACGACGCGAACACCACTAACAAAATCGAAGTGTTGAAGAGCACCAACGCGGTGGCGTTCAAAGTGGACAGCACCGGCGCGGTGGCGGGGACGAGCTTCACGGGAATTGGGACAGGCTTAACGGCGTTGAACGCCAGCAACATTTCGAGCGGGACGCTGACGGGCATCGCGATTTCGGGCGGCACAATCAACGGCGCGGTCATCGGCGGGACGACGCCGGCGGCGGGAACGTTTACGACGTTGACGGCGACCGGCGCGGTGACGGGCGCGAGTTTCAGCGGCGTGGGCACCGCGTTGACGGCGTTGAATGCCAGCAACCTAACTAGCGGGACGATCACGAGCATTCCGTTCACGGGCGGGACGATCAACAACGCGATTATCGGCGGAACGACGCCAGCGGCCGGCACGTTCACGGCGTTGAACGCGGGAACATTGACGGCGAGCGGCGCGGTGACCGGCGCGAGCTTCACGGGCGTGGGCGCGGGCCTGACGGCGTTGAACGCCAGCAACATTACCAGCGGCACGCTGACGGGCATTCCGGTTTCGGGCAGCGCGATCACGGGCGGCACGATCAACAATGCGGTGATTGGCGGAACGACGCCGGCAGCGGGCACGTTCACGGCGCTGGCCGGCCAGGGGATTACATCCACGGGCATCGGCAACGAAATTCTGTCGAAGTCGGCGGTGGGCGAGACGGGCACGAATAAGAAATTGGAAGTGCAGGACGGCACGGGCGCGACGAGTTTCAGCGTGCTGGCCAACGGCGCGGTCACGGCGGGAGCGGTGACGGGCGCGAGCTTCACGGGCAGCGGCACGGGATTGACGGCGTTAAACGCGACTCAGTTGACGAGCGGGACAGTGCCTTCGGCGCAGTTGCCGATTGCGTCCACGGTCGTGTTGGGCGCGGTGAAAGTGGATGGGACGACGATCAACGCGAATGGTTCAGGCGTGCTGTCAGTGATTCCGAGCGGCGTGACGCTGGCCGGCGACGTGATTGGCAACGCGGGCGCGAACACGATTGCGCAGACGGCAGCGGCGGGCGCGGATGTAATTGGCGCGGCGAACGCGGCGACGGTGGCGCAGATTAATGGTACGCGCGTGATTCCGGCGTTTGGCGCACAGGCCATTTCCACGACGGGGACATTGAATACGGGCAACGCGACGGTTGGAACTTTGAACGCGGCCAACACTATTTTGGGGACATTGAACGCGACGACTTCGACGCTGGGCGCGACGACGGTGGCGGGGCTGACTTCGACGGGATTGGCCAATGAGGTTTTGTCGAAAGGCACGGCAGGCGAAGCGGCGGCGAACAAGAAAGTGGAAGTGCAGACGAGTTTGGGCGCGACGACGTT
>Ga0070731_10000313_pt1 | contig 74708 bp, 60 predicted proteins | sample Coa_R1_2_FD_66448 | JGI IMG/M metagenome (GOLD analysis project Ga0070731, IMG submission 66448) | Surface soil microbial communities from Centralia Pennsylvania, which are recovering from an underground coalmine fire - Coalmine... | ecosystem: Environmental > Terrestrial > Soil > Unclassified ... | reverse complement strand
GCTACATCTCCAGCCGCGGCTACGGCGACGCTTTCGTGCACCGCACCGGCCATTCCATCGGCGAGGACGTGCACGGCAACGGCGCCAACATGGATAACCTGGAAACCCACGACGAGCGCCGCATCGTCCCCTGGACCTGCTTCTCCATCGAGCCCGGCGTCTATCTCAAAGACTTCGGCATCCGCTCCGAAGTGAACATGTTCGTCGGCGAAAAGGACGCCCGCGTCACCGGTGAAATCCAGCAGGAACTGCTGATCCTCTGATCGGTAACTCAGTCATTCATACCGCAGCGCCACCACCGGCGAAATCCGCGTCGCCCGCAGCGCCGGCGCCAGCGTGGCCAGCACCACCACCAGCATGATCCCCACCCCAGCCGCCGCAAACGTCAGTGCGTCCGTGGCCCCGATACCGAACAGCATCGTGTTCAATAAACGCGTCAGCCCAAACGCCGCTACCAGCCCCGCGACAATTCCGCATGCCGCCAGCCCTGCGCTCTCCCGCAGTACCATCCGCAGCACATCCGTGCGCGCCGCGCCTAACGCCATGCGCACCCCGATCTCGTGCGTGCGCTGCGCCACCGCATACGCGATCAGCCCGTAGATTCCTACGGCCGCCAGCAGCAGCGCGATTCCCGCGAACAACGACATCAGCAAACCATCGAAGCGTGGCTGCGAAACCGATGACTGCATGGCCTGCTCCATCGTCCCGATCTGCGCCAGGGTCACCTGCGGATCGATGCCTTGTATATCGCGGCGTAGCGTCTCCGCCAGCCGCGCCGCATCCCCCTTTGTGCGCACCGCCAAAGATATCTGCGGACCGTACGACTGCGCGAACGGCATGTAGTAGGCCGGGTCCGTGTCCACGGTCAGACCCAGATATTTCAGATTGCCTACCACGCCCACGATCTGCATCCAGTTGTCGCCGAACCCCGGCCCGCTCTGCTTGATGCGCTTTCCTATGGCCTCCTGGCCTGGGAAGAAACGGCGCGCAAAGCCTTCGCTGACGATCGCCACCCGCGTCGAATTCTCGACGTCATGCTCCGTGAAGTACCGGCCCTTCATCAGCGGGACCCCCATCGTTTGGAAGAAGTCCGGACCCACCGTGGCGTCCGAGACGATCGGGTTCAGCTCGCCCGGCGCCAGCGCCTGTCCCTCGATCACGAACGTGTCGGCGTCTCCCTGCCGGTCGGGCGGCAGCGAGTCCGTCACCGCGGCCATCTCCACCCCCGGCACATTGCGCGCGCGCCGCAGCACTTCGTCGTAAAAGGCCAGGCCCATGGCGGTGTCTTTATATTTCTGGTTGCCGGGCGAAATCAGCATGGTCAGGATGCGCCCCGGTGGCGTGGCGAATCCGCCGGTGATTCGTTCGATGTTCGCCAGGCTGCGCAGCAGCAGTGCCGCGCCCACCAGCAGCATCAGTGAAACCGCGATCTCCGAAATCACCAGCGCTGCCCGCGCCCGCCCGTGGGAATGGCTCCCGGCCCCCGTGCGCCCGCCTTCTTTCAGCGTCGCGTTCAGATCCGTCCGCGCGCTTTGAAACGCCGGCGCCAGGCCGAACAGGATTCCGGTAAGCATTGAAACCGCCATCATGAATCCCAACGCGCCCGCATCCAGCCGGACCGAATCCATGAACGGCAGATCGCCCGGATTCGCCGCGCGGATCAGCGCGAGTCCGCCCCATGCCACCGCCAGTCCGGCGGCGCCGCCCATCACCGCCAGCAGCACGCTCTCCGTCAGCAACTGCCGCACCAGGCGGCCGCGCCCCGCGCCCAGGCTCAACCGCAACGCCATTTCCCTCTGCCGCACCGTGGCGCGCGCCAGCAGCAGGTTGGCTACGTTCACCACCGCGATCAGCAGCACCAGTCCCACCGCCCCGGCCAGCACCAGGATCGCCGGCTTCAGCGACGGCCCCAGCAACGCGTCGCGCAGCCCGCGCACCGGGAGCGTCAGACGCTTGTAATACGGGTTCTGCTGCATCATGCGCAGCCCGATTTGGTTGGTCTCGGCCTGCGCCTGCTCGAGCGTCACGCCACGCTTCAGGCGCGCGACTCCCCGATAGAACCACGGCCCGTACCGCGTCGGCGGATTCAACACCAGGTTGGTCCAGATCTCCGTCGTATGATTCGGGAACCGGAATCGATCCGGCATCACGCCGATTACGGTAGCCTGGGTGCCGTTGACCAGGATGGCCTGCCCCAGCACTCCCGTGCCGGCGCCGAAACGCCGCCGCCAGATGGATTCGCTCAGCACGGCCAGCGAATGGCTGGCCGGATGATCCTCCCCCGCCGCGAAGGTTCTCCCGATCACCGGCTGCACTCCCATCGTGGCGAAGAATCCCGCCGTCACCGACGCGCCTTGCACCTGCTCCGGGAAGCCTTCCTTCCCGCCGATATCCATGCGCCGCATGGTGAATAGCGACGGATCCTCAAATGCGCGGTTGTTCTCCTTCCACATCTGGTAGTCGCGCAGGCACATCGTGCCGAACTCAAAATCCCGTGGGAAATAGCGCATGAAGACCACTGCCACGCGGTCCGCATTGGCGTACGGCAAAGGCCGCCAGAGAATGCCGTACGCCACGCTGAACATGGATGTATTGGCGCCGATTCCCAGCGCCAGTGCCAGCACCGCCATGGCGGTGAACGCCGGACTCTTGCGCAGCATGCGGACGCCGTATCGCAGATCCTGCAGGAGCTGTTCCAGCATTTGACCCGTCCTCACTTGTCTGACTTCTTCTTTGATTTGCTCCACGCCGCCTGACTCGATGCGAGCCGCCCGCCGCGCCTCCGCCGCCTCCATGCCGGACGCGCGCTTCTCGTCCGTCAGTTGTGCGACGTAAGTCCGCAGCTCCTCGTCGAGCTCCCGTTCCACGCGCGGCCGCGCGAAGAGATTGCGCCCCAGGCTGGCCAGCCGGTTCAGTAGCGGCATCCCATTTCCACGGTCAGCTCGCGCGCAAGGCGTTGGCCATGGCCAGCGCAATGGTTTCCCATTGCTGCGTTTCCGCGTGCAATTGGCGGCGGCCCGCCGCCGTGAGCCTGTAATACCTGGCGCGCCGCTTGTTTTCCGAATCGCCCCAGGTAGCCGCCAGCCATCCCGCTTCTTCCATGCGGTGCAGCGCCGGAAACAGCGATCCGGGCTTCACGTCGAACGTGCCGCTGGTGATTTGGGCGATGCGGTGGGAAATTCCCAGGCCGTGCAGCTCGTTGACCGCCAGGGCTTTCAGGATCAACAGATCCAGGGTTCCTTGCAGAAGATTGGTAGCCGGCATATCTCGTATAGAAATTCTATACGAGACTCCTATAGAATGTCAATAGGTGGGGGGGGGGTTAACTGATTGCCGGCCGGATCTCCGCGATCAGCGCATCCACCTGGCGCATCACCTGGCCGCTCGGCGTGATGTGGATGCCGCACTCTTTCTCGGTATCCTGCTCCCACCACCAGCGCCCCGCGCGCTCGTCCTCGCAATCGAACGTGGCCCGCGTGCACGGCCCGCACCCGATGCTGGGGAACCCCTTGGCGTACAGCGGATGCACTGGCACGTCGTGCCGCCGGATGTAGTCCTCCACATCCTGCTTGCTCCAGTCCGCCAGCGGGCTGACCTTCACCACGCCGTCCCGGGTCTCTACCTTGCCGATGTCCGCCCGCGATTCCGTCTGCGTCCGCCGCAGCCCCACCACCCACGCGCGTAGTGAGGCCAGCTTCCGCTCCATCGGCCGCACCTTGCGCACATGGCAGCACAGCTTCCGCAGCGCCACCTCTCTGTAGAACAGGTTCGGCCCGTGCGCCGCAATCATGGATTCCACCTCGGATGCTTCCGGGAACACGATCTCCACCGGAATCCCGTACCGCTGCCGCACGGTCTCCATCATCTGGTGAGTCTCCTCCGGCAGGCGGCCTGTGTCGATGGTGAACACCCGCACTTTGGGATCGATCCGCGTCGCCATATCGACCACCACCATCCCTTCCTTCTGGAAACTGGTGGAGATGGCCAGCGAATCACCGAAGGTGGAGAGCGCCCAAGCCAGCACATCCTCGGCGAAAGACGACTCGAAATCGGGTAAATGTACCAATCTCTATCAAGATACACTAAATTGAAGAAATAGTCAAGACCCGGCTGCCAACCCGTTACAAGACGAAGCCAAACCGAGGGTGTTATCCCTCGGCTTTACCGGCTAGAATGAAGGAGATACCGATACTCCCCAGCTTGGCGTCAAGGACCCAGTCGTGGTCGCCCTGCTTGCTGAGGTTGGGGTATTTGTCGGCCGAGGAGCCCCAGATGCTCAACACGGCGGGATGCGGCGTACCGGACGCTTTGGCGCTCAATGCCACCAGGGCGTCAAAGCCGGGCGTGGAGCTGGCATCCTTGTCGTCTTCCGCCCGCACGAGCAGGGCAAAGTCCCGTTGCGGGGCCACCCCCTGGTGGTCGCCGTTCACGGGATACTGGCTGTAGCGCAATGTGTAAGTGCCGGCCTTCAACGGCTGCCCGCGGCGGTCCTGAGCTGGCCCGGCAAAGCGGATTACTCCCAGCAGCGCTCCCTGAGGGAACGTTGGCAGCGTAATGGCGTCATCGGTCACCTTGGGACCGCTGGGTGCCTGGGTCCGCAGCCACACTTCGCAGTAAACCGAACCGCTGGGCCCCAGGATCTTGAAGCCCTGCGGTTGTAGCATCGCGGTGAACGCCGTCGGCAGGTCGCTCGGAGGAGCGCCTGCCGGTTCCATCTTGTATTGCCCGAAAACCACGCTGGCTGAAAGCAGGAGTGCTAAGGCAAAACGTTTCATAACTGAACTTGGAAGAGCGCGAATGGCTTGGAGCGGGAGACGGGATTCGAACCCGCGACATCGACCTTGGCAAGGTCGCACTCTACCAACTGAGTTACTCCCGCCCGACAGGAAGTACTATTATCCTGAAGTCGTGGCACTCCTGTCAAACGGCTTGTAACTGTAAACAAACACACGTGTTATTTTTTTGCTGGAAACCACCGGGGGTATGCTAGACTACTGTTCGGTCGGTGGCCTACCCTATCGGCACTCCTCGCAGGTCAGCTGTTGAAATGAATCCTTGGGATCGCATCAAAAAAGTCCTCGAAGCCAAATTAAGTCCGCAAAGCTACCAGAATTGGATCAGCCGCACGTCTTACGTCGGGCTGGATGGCGCCACGCTGCTGGTCAATGTCCCTGACGAAGGCGCCCGTAGATGGATGGAGACGGAATACACCGCCGAGGTGCTGCAGGCCGCTCGCGAAGTCGGGTTGCCCGTCGAACGGATCGAATACACTGCTCCTCAGTCGCGTGATCTTGGCGATATAGAAACCGCGCCCGCCGGCTCCCTCAACCCCAAATTCACCTTTGAAAGCTTCGTGGTCGGCGCTTGCAACCAGTTTGCGCACGCCGCGGCGCGATCCGTGGCCACCAACCCGTCGCGCAGCTACAACCCGCTATTCATCTACGGCGGCGTAGGCATGGGCAAAACCCACCTGATGCACGCCATTGGGCGCTCGCTGATTAGCAATCATGAATCCATGCGGATCATCTACACTTCGAGCGAGCGGTTCATGAACGATATGATCACCTGCATCCGGCTGGACCGCATGCCTCAGTTTCACGATCGCTATCGCTCCGCCGACGTGCTGCTGGTCGACGACATCCAGTTGATCGGCAACAAGGACCGCACGCAGGAAGAATTCTTCCACACCTTCAACGAATTGCACGATCATCAAAAGCAGATTGTCATCTCGAGCGACGCGCCGCCCAAAGAGATCCCTGGCTTGATTGATCGCCTGCGCTCCCGGTTTGAGTGGGGCCTGATGGCCGATATCCAGCCACCCGACCTGGAAACCAAGATGGCCATTCTGGACAAGAAGGCCGAGGCCGAAGGTGTGGCGCTGCCGGAGGATGTCCGGACCTTCATGGCCACCAAGACGAAATCGAACGTGCGCGAGTTGGAAGGTGCGCTGGTCAAACTGGTGGCGTATTCGTCGCTCACCGGATCGACGATTAACCTGCCGATGGCGCAGCAGGTCCTACGGCACCTCATCTACCCACAGGACCGCAAGATCACCATAGACTCGATCCAGAAGGGCGTCGCCGAGCGCTACGGCATCCGGCAGACCCAGCTCAAGGAAAAGAGCAATACCAAGAAGATCGTGGTGCCCCGCCAGGTAGCCATGTACCTGGTGAAGGAGTTGACGTCAGCTTCCCTACCCGAGATCGGAAGAGCCTTTGGCGGCAAGCACCATACCACTGTTCTGCATTCGGTCAAGAAAATCGAGAGGCTGCGCCAGAGCGACCCCGAATTGAACAGGATCATTCACGCACTAATTGATTCATTACAATGACTTTAGATATGTTTTCCACAGCGACGCCTTCAGGCTTGCTGTGCACTCTGTGCAGAAACCCTGTTCAGGCTCATTTCCACACAGCCGTCCGCCTGAAATCCTCAGGTTGACATTAGCCAAAACTACCATAATTTAGTATAATTTAGGTAGCCTTCAACAGTTTCAACAAGCCCTATGAATTCTACTTCTTCCACTGTATCTAAATATATATAGAGAATAGGAGCCTAGACCACATGGAGTTCACTGTCAGCAAAGCCGATCTCGTTCGGGAATTGAGCCTCTCTCAAGGTGTGGTCGAGAAGAAGACCACCATCCCGATCCTTTCCAACGTCCTATTGGAAGCTGCGAACGACCGGCTTGTGCTTACCGCTACCGACCTGGAATTAGGTATCCGCTGCTCCTGTCCAGCCAAGGTTAAGAAGGAAGGCTCCGGTACGATTCCGGCACGCAAACTTTTGGATTACGTGCGATTGCTCCCGGAAGCCGACCTGAATGTGAAGTTCCTGGAGAACCATTGGGCCAGTCTCACATGCGGCAGGTCCCGCACACGCATCGCCGGAATGTCGCGGGAGAGTTTTCCAGAGCTGCCGCAAATGCCCGAGTCGATCGCTGAGATTCCTGTAAAGATGCTGGCATCCATGATCTCGCGGACTGCCTTTGCGATCTCGCTTGAGGAATCGCGTTTTACCCTGAATGGCGCTTTGCTGCTGTTGAAACCCGACGCCACCACCATGGTCGCGACGGATGGTCATCGCCTGGCCTACGTGGAAACCGCCTCGCCGGCGAATACCGGCAAGAGCTTTCGTGCTCTGGTACCAAAGAAAGCCATGGCGGAAATTGTGAAACTGGCGGACGAAAGCGGCGCGGAAAGCAAGCTGTTGTTTGCGGGCGATGAGAATCATCTGTTCTTCCAGTTCGGCGAAAGGCTGCTGATCACCCGCAAGCTAACAGGCAACTTCCCGGATTATGACAAGGTTCTGCCTAAGGACAACGTGCACCAGGCAAAACTGAATCGCGAAGAGATCCGCTCCGCGATCGAGCGCGTCTCGCAGTTCGCCGACGAGCGCTCGCGGGCCATCCGCGTGCAATTTACCGCGGGCGAGGTGAAGATCTTTTCGTCCTCCGTCGAGACCGGCGAAAGCGAGGAAAGCGTTCCCAGCGAGTACGGTGGGCCGGACATGGAAATCGGCTTCAATGCCCAATATCTGCTCGATTTCCTGCGCGCCACCAATCAGGAGCAGGTAGCCTTCGAGCTGAAGGACCAGAAAAGCGCCGGTGAAATGCGTCCCATGAGCGACGGCACGCAGGATCATTACCGCTACGTCGTAATGCCCATGCGCATTTGAGAAGTACAAACCGCAAGAGTTAAAACCAGATGTCGTCAACATTCAATCAAGGCAACGCAGGAGAAGTCTACGATTCGAGCAGTATCAAGGTTCTCGAGGGTCTGGAGGCGGTGCGCCTCCGCCCGGCAATGTATATCGGCTCGACCGGCGAAATGGGTTTGCACCACCTGGTGTATGAGGTGGTCGACAACTCCGTGGACGAAGCGCTCGCCGGCTACTGTACGCAAATCGATGTCACTATCCATATCGATAATTCCGTGACGGTGATCGACAACGGCCGCGGAATCCCGGTGGATATGCACGAAGAGGGCGTCTCGGCGGCGGAAGTCGTGATGACCAAGCTGCACGCCGGCGGCAAGTTCGATTCAAAAAGTTATAAAGTGTCCGGCGGATTGCACGGCGTGGGCGTGAGTTGCGTCAACGCGCTTTCCGAGCGGCTGGAGCTGGAAATCTGGCGCGAAGGCTATACCTGGCAGCAGGAGTATGCGTGCGGCCATCCGAAGGGTCCTCTGACGCGCGCCGGCAAGGCCGGCCGCAAGACCGGCACGCGCGTGACCTTCCGGCCCGATCCCACCATCATGGTGGAAACCACGTTCAACTACGACACACTGTCGCAGCGCCTGCGCGAGCTGGCGTTCCTCAACAAGGGCCTGAAAATCACGCTCAGCGACGAACGCGTGGACCCCGTGAAAACCCACGAATTCGTGTACAGCGGCGGCATCGCCGAATTCATCAAGCATCTTAACCGCGGCAAAACGGTGCTACACGATAAGCCCATTCACTTCGAAGCCGACCGTGAACTGCCCAACGAAGCCGGCACTCTCTCGATGGAAGTCGCGCTGCAATATAACGATGGCTACTCGGAAAGCCTCTTCAGCTTCGCCAACAACATCAATACGGTGGATGGCGGCACGCACCTGACCGGCTTTCGCACCGCGCTGACCCGCACCATCAACGCGTCCGGGCAGCAAGCCGGGCTGTTTAAAGACGTCAAAGAGAATCTTAGCGGCGACGACGTGCGCGAAGGACTCACCGCCGTGGTGAGCGTCAAGATCCCGCAGCCGCAGTTCGAAGGCCAGACTAAGGGCAAACTGAATAGCGATATCGCCGGCTACATGACGCAGTTCGTCAACGACAAGCTGGGCGAATATTTCGACAAGAATCCGACGGTGATGCGCAAGATCGTGGGCAAGGCCATTGAGGCCTCTCGCGCGCGCGAGGCGGCCCGCAAGGCCCGCGATCTGACGCGGCGCAAGGGGGCGCTCGATTCCGGAGGCCTGCCCGGCAAGCTGGCCGATTGCCAGGAGAAAGATCCGGAGCGCTGTGAACTGTTCCTGGTGGAGGGCGAATCCGCCGGCGGCACGGCCAAGATGGGCCGCGACCGGCGCTTTCAGGCGATTCTGCCGCTCAAGGGCAAAATCCTGAACGTGGAGAAGGCCCGCTACGACAAGATGCTGGGGCACGACGAAATCCGCGCCATGATCACCGCGCTCGGCACCGGCATCGGCAAGGACGATTTCGACGCCACCAAGATCCGTTACGGCAAGATCATCATCATGACCGACGCCGACGTGGACGGTTCCCACATCCGCACGCTGCTGCTCACCTTCTTCTTCCGGCACATGAACGAGCTGATCAACCGCGGCCGCATCTTCATCGCCCAGCCGCCACTGTACCAGATAAAGAAGGGTAAAAACGAAAAGTACATTAAGGATGAGAAGGAGTATACGCGCGAGATCATGCGCCGCGCCACCGAGAACCTGACGGTCGAGATCCATTCCAACGGCGCCGGCGCCGGCTCCAAGGTCACCATCGAGGGCGGCGAGCTGCGCGCGTTTCTGCTGAGCCTCGACGAATACGAGCAGATGTTCCACAAGGTGGAGCGGCGCCTGCGCGACGCGCGAGTAGTGCAGGTGCTGGGCAACGCCGCGCTGCCAGTGGACCATAAGGCCGACTTCCAGGACAAAGAGAACATGGAATCCGTGGCGGCCGCGCTGAACGCCGCCCAGGTTGCCGCGGAGATGCGGGCCGATGAAGAGCACTCGGCCTGGTCGGTGGTGTTCCACGATTCGACCAATGCCGAGCGGCACATCGGGATCCTGCTGGCGTCCCAGCCCGAGTACAAGAAGTTCCGCTCCCTGGCGCGCCAGATTGCCAAGTACAACGAGCCGCCCTTCATTGCCGTCCGCGGCGAGCATCGCGACACCCAGAACGACTGGACGAGCCTGCTCAACTACGTCAAGGTGGAAGGCAAGCGCGATTGCTCGGTGCAGCGCTACAAGGGGCTCGGCGAAATGAACTCCGACCAGCTCGCCGAGACCACCATGAACCGCGAAAAGCGCACGCTGCTCCAGGTGCGCCTGGAAGACGCCGTGGAGAGCGAAGAGATTTTTTCCACGCTGATGGGCGAGGACGTGGAAGCCCGCCGGAAGTTCATCGAAGACAACGCGCTGGACGTGAAGAATCTGGACGTGTAAAGCCGCTAGCTTCGTTCTCGTCTGCTCGCGATCCGAAGAAGATCACGATCGCCTGACGCCTCCGAAAAACCCCGCCGGGATGACTCTGCCGGTCACTACCGCCTGAAGACGTTCGCTTTGTCGGCACGGACTGCCTGCTAAGCGCCATCTGCGGCGAATTTGGGTCGCCGCCGAGAGCACATCCCCGGCGTTCCAGCCGATGAGATTCTCGTAAGCCGGACTCAGGTCCGCAACCGAGGACTCATGAAATCTCTCCGTCTCTCCCGCCTCACGGGGACTTGGCTATTCGTCGCGATGTGTCTTCCGCGCCTCGCCTCCGCTCAAACCGACAGGATCACCGGTCCGATCGACCACTACCGGACCGTGCTGGCGCCTGGCCATCTGAATCCCATGGCGCGGCCTGAATTCGACCGGGGCGCGGTGGCGCCCGACTTCGCCTTGCGAGGCATGACGCTGGTCATACGGCGCACCGATGAGCAGCAGCGGGAATTGGACGAATTACTTAGCGCGCAGCAGAATCCGGCTTCGCCGCGGTTCCACCAGTGGCTTACGCCCGAGCAGTTCGGCGAGCGCTTCGGCGCGAGCGCTAACGATCTGTCGACGCTGCGCCAGTGGCTGGAGAGCAAAGGATTCCGCATCAAGGCCGTCGCCCGCGGCCGAAGCTTCATCCGCTTCGACGCCACGGCCGAACAGCTACGCTACGCCTTCGGAAGCGAGATTCACGATTACCAGGTGGGCGGCGTCAAGCACTATGCCAACGCCAGCGAGCCCGCGCTTCCCGCCAACGTCGCGCCTCTGGTGCTGGCCATCCGTGGCATGGACGACTTCGGTCCGCATCCGCATTATGTCAAGTTTCAGCACGGCAGCGGCATGGTGCGCCCGGACTACACGTTTAACGCCGGCCCGCCCGCGCTGGCGCCTGGCGACCTGTATACCATCTACGACTTCGCGGCGAGTTATGGCTGGGGATGGAAGGGGTCCGGACAGACTATCGTCATCATCGGCGCCAGCGACGTGGCGGCTTCCGACATTGCGCTCTATCGGAGCTCGTTCGGCTTGAGCCCCACCACGGTGCAGACTGTATATCCCGACGGCGACCCAGGCTTGGTGGAAGGTTGGAACATGGAAGGAACCATGGACCTGGAGATATCGGGCGCCGCGGCGCCCAGCGCGCAACTCGTCTTCGACGCCGACGGCAATGTGTGGAACGCGATGGCGGACGCGATCGATAATTTCCGCGGACAGATCATCTCCATGAGCTTCGGGATGTGTGAGTTGGGGGTATCGCCATCCGCTGCCGCCAGCTACGAGGCGCCGGCGCAGCAGGCCAACGCGGAAGGCATCACGCTGATCGCCTCCGCCGGCGACTCGGGCGCGACTGGCTGCAATAGCGACGGCAGCCCGACACCCCTTTCCGCGCCATTGGGAGCGCAGGTGCAGTTGCCGGCGTCCCTGCCCGAAGTGACCGGCGTGGGCGGCACCGAGTTCAACGAGGGCCTGGGCTCGTATTGGGGATCGACAAACGCCGGAAGTGGCGGCACGGCCAAGAGCTACATCCCGGAGGTGGTATGGAACGACATCCTCGCTATGGGGGATTCGCTTTGGGCGGGCGGCGGCGGCGCTAGCGCCCTATATCAGAAGCCGGTCTGGCAAACCGGTATAGGCGTTCCGGACGACGGCTCTCGCGACGTGCCGGATATTGCGCTATCCGCATCGGCGCTGCACGACGGTTATGTAATCGCCATGAATGGCGCACTGAGCACCGCGCAAGGTTATACCTTGGGGGGCACATCCGCTGGCGCGCCGCTTTTTGCCGGTATCGTCGCAGTGTTGAACTCGGGTGTTTTCGACGATTCCAGTGGGAACGTCAATCCGATCCTGTACGCGATTGCCGCGGGCGGCCTGGGATCTCAGGCCTTTCACGACGTCACATCGGGGGACAACCGGGTGGACGCCGGATCCAGCGGTTTCTACGGTTTCTATGCGGCGGCAGGTTACGATCAGGCGAGCGGCCTTGGCTCGGTGGACGTTGCCAAGCTCAATCAGGGGTGGGCCGGCTATTCCACCGCGCCGGCGATCTACAGCTTATCGCCCGCGATCGCGGCGCCGGGGGTGAGCAGCTCCGTCCCGGTGACGGTTTCGGGCACTCGTTTTCAAAGCGGCGACACCGTGTATTGGACCTTCAATTCGGCGACCACCGCGTTGTCATCTTCATTTACGAACGCGAGTACCATGACGGCAACTGTGCCCGCCTCCCTTCTCGCCGCGGCAGGCACTGCCCAGATCCAGGTAGTGAACTCGGCCGGCCTCTATTCAGGCCCGGCCCCGTTCACCATCACGGGGGCAATCGTCACCGGTCTCGCCCCGTCGTATGCTACGGCCGGCGGCAAAGCTTTTACGCTCACTGTGAATGGCTCGGGATTCGTCAAAGGTGCTCAGATCCGGTGGAATTCGACGCCCCTCAGCACCACCTTTTCGAGCGCATCCAAGCTCACCGGCGCGGTGACGCAGGCGATGATCGCCAATCCGGCGTCGGTGATGATTACGGTGGTGGATGGTACCAAGGGTACATCCGTCCCGACTAGTTTTAATGTTCAGATCGGGACACCCACCATTACCGGCTTGAGTCCCAACTCGGCGGCCGCGGGCGGAAGCGGCTTCACGCTCACGGTCAACGGCGCCAACTATATCAGTTCGGCTGTGGTGATATGGGGAAGCACGCAGCTCACCACAACCTTCATCAACTCAACGAAGCTGACGGCCACCGTCGCGCGCGCGCAGCTCGCTTCGGCCGGGAAAGTGGCCGTCACGGTCACGGATGGCATGACGTCGGCGGGGAGCACATTTACGGTTGCCGCTCCCGCGATCACGGCGGTCAGCCCCAAGACCATCGCCGCGGGATCGGGCGACACGACACTGGTAATAACCGGGACGAACTTCATTGCCAGCGGCTCCACCGTTTATGCTGGCACTACCCAGTTAACAGCGACCGCGAATTCCGCGACGTCGATCACGGCGACCATCCCCAGCAATCTGCTGGGAAGCACCGGCTCTCAAAGCATCACGGTGCGGAATCCGAACAACGCTGCTACATCGAGCGCGGCGACGGTCACTGTGGCAGGGCCGGCCATCTCGTCGCTCAGCCCTAAGACGATTCCAGCGGGGTCGCCCGACACGACACTAGTCATAACCGGCACGAACTTCGTGTCCGGCGGGTCGACGGCCTACGCGGGCACCACGCAATTGACAGTCAGCGCGGGGACCGCCACGTCCATCACCGCCAAGATCCCCAGTAGTCTGTTGGGCAGCACCGGGAGCTTGAGCATTACGGTGCAGAATCCGAATGCTTCCGCTACATCCAGCGCGTCGATCGTTACAGTAGTGGGGCCCGCGATCACGGCGGTCAGTCCCAAGACGATTGCCGCCGGATCGCCGGACACCACAGTGGTCATAACCGGGACGAACTTTGTCGCCAGCGGCTCCAGCGTGTACGCGGGCACCACGCAATTGACGGTCAGCGCGGGGACCGCCACTTCTATCACCGCGAAGATCCCCAGCAGCCTGTTGGGCAGCACCGGGAGCCTGAGCATTACAATACAGAATCCGAATGCCTCCGCTACATCCAGCGCGTCGACCGTTACGGTGGTGGGGCCGGCGATCACGACTCTCAGTCCCAAGACCATCGCAGCGGGATCGTCGAACACGACGCTAGTTATAACTGGGACGAACTTCATCGCCAGCGGCTCCACAGTTTTTGCGGGCACTACCCAGTTAACGGCGACGGCGAATTCCGCGACGTCGATTACGGCAACCATCCCCAGTAGCCTGCTGGGAGGCACCGGCACTCTTAGCATCACGGTGCAGAATCCGAACAACTCTGCCACATCGAGCGCGGCTACGGTGACGGTGGCAGGGCCGGCCATCTCGTTACTCGGCCCTAATACGATTTCAGCGGGGTCGCCGGACACGACACTGGTCATAACCGGTACCAACTTCGTGTCGGGCGGCTCGACGGCCTACGCGGGCACCACGAAGTTGACGACCAGCGCGGTCAGCGCCACGTCAATCACCGCCACGCTGCCCACCAGCCTGCTGGGCGGCAGCGGTGTCTTAAGTATCACGGTGAAGAATCCCAACGCTTCCGCCACGTCCGGTGCATCGACTGTTACGGTGGTGGGGCCGGCGATCGCGTCGCTAAGTCCCTCAAGCAACGCTGCCGGAGCCTCGGCCTTCACCCTGACCGTGAATGGCACGAATTTCTTGAGCGGCGCGACCGTGATGTGGGGCACCAAGTCTTTGACGACCACCTTTTCCAACTCTACAAAGTTGGTAGCGTCGGTTACCGCGGATTTGGCCGCGACCGCCGGCAGTGGCGCCGTCTCGGTAACGAATCCGGGTGGTTCGGTGTCCGGAAACTCAAATTTCACAATTACCGCCCGGCCAACCATTACCAGCCTGAGCCCCGCCTCGGCCAATAGCGGCGGCCCGGGGTTCACCCTGACTGTCAATGGCACGAGCTTCGTCAACGGAGCGAAGGTCTGGTTTGGAACAACCGCGCTGGCGACCACCTATGTGGGCGGGACGAAGTTGACCGCCTCGGTGCCCGCCAGCGCCATTGCCAGTTCCGGCACCGTAAGCGTCACGGTGGTTCTACCCTGCGGCGCCACGACGGCGGGACAGAACTTTAAGGTGAATTAAGGGAAGCTATGGTGGACGGCGCGTCGAGATACTCGATCCAGCCGTCCATCATCTCCATCTCACTGGCTTCTCCCCACCGCACCACCTTAGTCGGATCGGGATTCAGCAGATTGTTCGGTGAGTTGTCGAAGTGCGAGATGATGGCCAGCCGCGTCCCCTTCGGAATGAACTTGGGCTCCGCCATGCGATAAGTGATCTGCCAGTGGAAATTGTAGTGCGGCACCAGCAGCAGCGTCTCCTTGCGGCCATCCGGATAGGTGGCTTCAAAGCGCGCGTCCTTGCCGCGCAGGTGCATGTGCGGTGTCAAGCTGGTAAGGTACATGTCCTGCTTGAAGGTGTGGCACTCGGAAACTTCCACGTTCGGATCGCCGGCCGGGATGCGGAAGAAGTAGTTCGATAAATCCACCCGCTTGGCAACTTGCTTGGGCGGCTCCTTGGCAAAGATCAGGCCCACGGAGGTGACATCTGTCTCCGGCTTCTTGGTCGACTTGGAGTAGTGGATCTGGAAGCCCAGCGTGGAGCCGGCGGGAATCTTGCGCGCCGTGCCCTCCGGATAAACGTCCGGCTCGCGGCCCGGCAGGTACGAGCTGATGAGCCCCCAACTTCCGAAGTTTTCGTCTCGCGGTTTGTCGCCGGGCCAGTACGAATTGTCGTCGACCACGCAGCCGTCGTCGATCACGGGTGCGTCGTAACGGATCCACGACAGCTTGCCTTCGTGAACCCGCAGCCATTCGGAATACTCCGCCTGCGGATCCGGCTTTTCTTCTTTCTTCGGTGTTGCGGGTTTGGGCTTCTCCGGCGCATTGACGAAAACATGCGCGTGGTGCACGATCCTGCGATTGCCCGGCCGCAGCTCGGCCGCCACAATCCACCGGTCCTCGGTGAAGTTGGTGGGCACTTTGAAGTATTCGTATTCGTCCGGACCGTCGGGGGCGAGCGAATGCGGGGGTATCGAGATCACCAGGTCCGGCTTGCCGATGCGCCAGTCGGTCGAAAACACCGGCGGCGCGGGCAGCCCGCGCGGATCGCCCTCTTTGGCGCCCTGATCCACCCAGGCTTTGATGGCGGCGATTTCCGTTTCGCCGAGGCTCCAGTCATTGGACCATTTTCCATAGTGCGGATCGGCTTTCCACGGCGGCATTTGTCTGGTCAGGACCACCTCGCGGATGGCCGCGGCCCACGGGCGTGTTTGCTGATACGTCAGCAGCGCCATGGGCGCGATGTCGTCGGGGTGGTGACACGTGGCGCAGTGCTTGTAGAGAGTGGGCGCTACATCTGTATAGGTCACCTCGGCGCCGAAGAGCGGCGCCGCGCCGGCGGCCATGCCGGCAAGAGCCAGTGCGCGCAGGTTCATGAGTCGCCTCCCAGTGAGTGCAGAACGCGTGGTAGGCACGGGCAGATTCGAACTGCCGACCTGTCGCTTAGGAGGCGACCGCTCTATCCATCTGAGCTACGTGCCCGCAATCATCTTCATTATATCTTTGCTGCGTAGCGCTTCAAGCCTTTACGCCCGATGTCGGTGCGGAAGTGCAAGCCCTCGAAGTGAATCAGGCGCGCGGCGGCATATGCGTTGTCGATGGCGGCGCCCAGGTCCGCGCCGGATGCGGTCACGCCAAGCACGCGGCCGCCGGCGGTCTCGAGTCCGGTGGGACTCGTGCGCGTGCCGGCGTGGAAGACCGTGGCGCCGGTGGCTTCCGCTGCGTCGATTCCGTGGATCGGCTTACCGGCGGTAAAGGCGCCAGGGTAGCCGCCAGACGCCAGCACCACGCACACGGATGGCCCGGGCTGCCATTTCAGCCGTGTGTCAGGGAGCGTGTTGCGCGCCGCCGCCATGAGCAGCGGCGCCAGGTCGCTTTCGATCCTGTGCATGATCGGCTGCGTCTCCGGATCGCCCAGCCGCACGTTGAACTCCAGCACCTTGGGACCATCGGCCGTCATCATCAATCCGGCATACAGGAATCCGGTGAAGCCAGTAGCTTCCACGGTGGGACGGATGATGCGGTCGAGGATTTCGCGGCTCTGATCGGCAGTCAGGATGCGCGAGTCGCAGTATGCGCCCATTCCACCTGTGTTGGGGCCGGTATCGCCGTCGAAGACCGCTTTATGATCCTGCGTGGGTTCGAGTGGAATCACGTTGCGTCCATCGCTGAGGACGATGTAGCTGATCTCTTCGCCCGCTAGAAATTCTTCCACCACGAAAGGCGGCTTCAGGGACGACACCGCCGCCTCCGCCATCCTACGGTCTTCAGCGACCACCACACCCTTGCCTGCGGCCAGGCCGTCCGCTTTGATCACCACCGGGTAGGTGAAGCGATCGAGCGCGCGGCGCGCTTCGGTAGCATCGTGGGCTGCGCAGAAGGCGGCTGTCGGGATTTTACTTTTCACTAGAAAGTTCTTTGCAAATAGCTTACTGCCTTCCAGCCGAGCGGCAGCCGCTGTAGGGCCAAAGATCGCCCGGCCGCTTGCGCGAAATGCATCCACAACACCAGCCACCAGCGGCGCCTCTGGTCCCACAACTGTCAGATCGGCATCCACAGCGTTAGCGACTGCCAGGTATGCAGCCGGCGACCCATCGCCGCCGGGCAGGCACGCGGCAACCTGTGCGATGCCCGGATTGCCGGGCATGGCGAAGACCCGCTCCACCTGGGGACTTTGCGCGATTCGCCACGCCAGCGCGTGCTCGCGCCCGCCACCGCCAATGATCAATACCTTCATAGCCGTTACAATGATAACAATGCTCGAGAAGTACGACGTTGTGGTGATCGGGGCTGGACACGCGGGATGCGAAGCAGCACGGGCCTGCGCTCGCATGGGTTTGAAGACCGCCATGGTCACCATGAACCTGGATCTGATTGCGCAGATGTCATGTAATCCGGCGATAGGCGGCATCGCCAAGGGTCACCTGGTGCGTGAGATTGACGCGCTGGGCGGAGTGATGGGTGAGGTTACTGATGCCGTCGGAATTCAGTTCCGGCTGCTCAACACCAGCCGCGGGCCTGCCGTATGGTCGCCGCGCGCGCAATGCGACAAGAAGCTCTACCGCATGCGCATGCGCGAAGTGCTGGAGCGCGAACCGAATCTGCGCATCAAGCAAGCCGAAGTTGCATCGCTCGAGATCTCCAATATCGGCGAACGGCGTGCCACGGGCGTGCGGTTGCGCGATGGGCGAACAATCAGCGCTGGTGCGACCATCGTCACTACCGGAACGTTTTTGAACGGCCTGGCGCATGTGGGTGAGACACAGTATAGCTGCGGCCGCAATGGTGAAGCGCCATCGCAGCTCCTGGGAGAGCAACTGCGTACTTTGGGATTGAAGTGGACCCGTTTGAAAACGGGAACACCTCCCCGGCTGGATGGCCGCACTATCGACTGGAGCCGCTTCGAGCCACAGCACGGCGATCCTGAGCCGACACCGTTCTCTTTCCTCACCGATAGAATCGACCGGCCCCAGGTGGCCTGCCACATCGGGTACACCACCGAGGAAACGCATCGCATACTGCGCGAAGCCATACCACGCTCGCCTTTGTATAGTGGTCAGATCGAAGGAGTGGGGCCGCGGTATTGTCCGTCCATCGAAGACAAGATCGTCAAGTTCCCAGACAAGCTCCGACACCAGATTTTCTTGGAGCCCGAAGGACTCGACACGAACGAAGTGTATGTCAATGGCATGTCCACGAGCATGCCCATCGACGTACAGGCCGCCATCGTGGCATCGGTGCCTGGGTTAGAAGGCGCGGAGATGATTCGGCCAGGCTACGCCATCGAGTATGATGCAGTCGATCCGCGGGAGTTGAGCCACACACTGGAAGTGAAGTCGATCCGCGGTTTGTACCTTGCCGGGCAGATCAACGGTACCTCCGGATATGAGGAAGCTGGGTGTCAAGGGCTGGTTGCCGGAATCAACGCAGCATGTGCCCTGCGCGAGAGTCCACCGGTCGTGATCGGGCGAACTGAGGGCTACACGGGCATCCTGATTGATGATCTGATCACGAAAGGCGCCGACGAGCCGTACAGGATGTTCACATCCCGGGCGGAGTTCCGGTTGCATCTGCGCATCGATAACGCAGACGAGCGTCTCACTCCGATTGGCCGTACGGCGGGACTGGTCAGGGACGACCGTTGGCAACTCTTCTCACGGAAGGCTCGCCAGAAGGAACTGCTCACTGCGGCACTGTGCAAGCATCAGTACGGGCAGTGGCTCAAACGGCCGGAGGCTTCGATTGGCGAGATTGGTGCGTGGGTGCGCGATTCACTGGGCGAGGAACCTGTGCGCGGGTTGCTGAGCACCGTCGAGACCGAAATCAAATATAACGGCTATATTGCGCAGCAGGAACGGCAAATTGAGCATCTGAAGCATGCTGAGAGGCGGCCTATTCCGGCCACCTTCGGGTTTGGCGGCATACCTGGCTTGTCGCGCGAGATTCGTGAGAAGTTGGAGCTCGTGCGCCCGGAAACCTTGGGACAGGCGGCCCGGATACCTGGCGTTACGCCGGCGGCTGTTGCAATTCTGGACGTCTACTTGAGCATGGGCCGTGTTTGCTGAAATATTGCTGGCCAAGCTGGCGGGGATCTGCGAGATATCGGACCCTCAAATTGAGCTCATGCAGCGGCACTTTGAGTTGTTGAGCCGTTGGAACAAGAAGCTGAACCTCATCCGGTTTCAAACGCTCGAAGAGGCGGTTGAGCGGCACTATGCTGAATCGGTGTTCGCCGCTTGTCATTTGCCGCCGGCGGTGGCATCCCTCGGAGACATCGGCTCGGGTGCGGGATTTCCTGGAATCCCGATCGGCATCATGAGACCGTTGGCTTCGATTGTATTAATTGAATCGCACCAACGGAAAGCCGCGTTCTTACGGGAGGCCTCCCGAGCCCTGCCTAACGTTCGGGTAATCGCCAGGAGAGCCGAGGACATCGAAGACCGCTTCGATTGGGTTGTTTCGCGGGCTGTTCGCTATTCAGAGATAGCCGCAGCACTAAAGAAACTGGGGCAACGGGCCGAACTATTAACTGGGGAAGTACTGGCGTCGGATCTTATTGGATTCGAATGGGAAGAGCCGATTCGCCTCCCCTGGGGTGAGCGCCGTTACTTGTGGATCGGCCACCAAGCCGTTTCCCGTTTCACGTGAAACCAAGCAGGGCTGTGTTCCACGTGAAACAGCCAATCGTGGTAGCATGGCGGCTTGGGAAAGATCCTCGCCATTACTAATCAGAAGGGCGGTGTCGGAAAAACAACGACTTCAATCAATGTCGCTGCCGCCTTAGCTGCTAACGACCTTCACATTTTGGTCATTGATTCCGACCCGCAGGGAAACGCCACGACCGGCCTGGGAGCGGCCAAGGATCCCGAACGCCCTAGTCTGTATCAGGTCCTCCTGGGTGGTGCGGAACTAGTCGATGCGGTCGTACACACTGGGTTCGAAGGATTGGATTTGGTTCCCGGCGACAAGAATCTGGTCGGCGCAAACCTCGAATTAGTGGATACACCGCGGCGTGAATTCCGCCTGCACGACAAGGTAAGCATTGCCCGAGCTCAATATGATTTCATCCTGATCGACTGCCCGCCGGCGCTCGACCTCCTCACCCTGAACGCGCTGATTGCAGCCGATTCTGTGCTCATTCCAATCCAATGCGAATTCTTCGCACTAGAAGGTATTTCAGAGCTTATGGACACGATCGGGCGGATCCGGGACGCTTTCGATCACCCACTCGAGATCGAGGGAATCTTGCTGACGATGTTCGATGACCGCACGAACCTGGCACGCCAGGTAGCCGCCGATCTGAGGGATTTTTTCCGCGATCAGGTTTTCGAGACCGTAATTCCGCGCAGCATCCGCCTGGCGGAGGCGCCCAGTCACGGCCAGACCATCCTGGCCTATGACGTCCGGTCGCGTGGCGCCGAGAGCTACATCCGTCTCGCCAAGGAAATTCTGGATCATGAACAAAAACGTGGACAATCCGCGTAGGGCGCTCGGTAGAGGCCTCACCACCCTACTGCCGACCCGCCCCACAGCACCGCCTATCGCTGAACCTTCGCATCCTGGCGATGAGGTCACGCAACTGTCAATCGACACTATCGAGCCGAATCCGCTGCAACCGAGGCGGGTCTTCCATCAGGAGCGAATTCAGGAGTTAGCGCAGTCGATCCGTGCTAATGGCATTATCCAGCCATTGGTTGTACGCCGCCACGGCGAGAGGTATCAGTTGGTGGCCGGCGAACGCCGGTGGCGCGCTGCCAGAATTGCCGGAGTCGGTCGAGTTCCAGTGGTGATTCAGGAGATACCCGATGAACGGCTGCTCGAAATTACACTCATCGAAAACATCCAGCGCGAGGATTTGAACCCGATTGAAGCAGCGCAAGCATTCGACCGCCTGTGCCGGGAGCTGCAATTGAGTCACGACGAGGTTGGCAGCCGGACTGGGAAGGATCGGTCCACAATAGCCAACCTGATCCGCCTGCTGCAATTGCCTCCGGACATTCAGCAGTTGATTGCCGAGCGACGCCTGTCCGCCGGTCATGCGCGGTGCCTTCTCACGCTTCCGACGGCCGAACTGCAACGAGAAGTCGCCGAAAAATCAGTTGCGCAGGGCTGGTCGGTCCGGCAGGTGGAGCGGCTTACCCAGCGCATGATGGAAGAGCGTAAGCCCAAGGCAGTGGATGAAGTTAAGGCGGATCCAAATGTTAAGGCGGCTATCGAACAGTTGGAGCGAGTGCTGGGCACCAAGGTGCGTATCATCGAGCGCGCGCGCCAAAAGGGGCGGATCGAGATTGACTATTATTGCACGGAAGACTTGGATCGAATATATACCGTGATCGTGGGAGAAACGACGTAACTATTTTAGAATCTTAAGGATAGAAGCAAGTTCAGTGCGAATCCCGGCCAGTGGGTTGAACAGCTCCCGCTGCTGCTCAGCTACGCGGACCTTGTTGATTTTGGCTTCGTTTTGTAAAGATTGCCGCGCGCCTTCAATTGTGTATCGCATATCGTACAGCAGATGCTTAATTTTCAACAGCAATTCTACGTCCTTACGGCGATATAGCCGGTGGCCGGTCCCTGATTTTTTTGGCGCCAGGCTCGGGAATTCAGTTTCCCAATAGCGTAGGACATAGGGCTCAACGGCCAGCAGGCCGGCCACCTCGCCGATTCTGAAGTACAGCTTGTCCGGTATCTCGGGGGCTTCCTGGGGTATCGCCGGATCGGTCATTGGTCTTTCGTCATCCTACCCTACACCGTGGAGTGGCGCAATGCATCGCGCAGTACATCCGGCAAAGGTTGAGCCCGGCCCGGCCGGCCTACACACACGACCACGATGATCCCCTCCGCGGCGAGTTTGCCGTCTTTCGAGGCGGCGAAGCCCAGAGTATATGACGATGTGCCTACGCGTTTCACTGAGACCGCGATGTCCAACTCGTCGTCGAATCCGACGGCCGAGCGGTACTCGCATTCCACGCGCACGCGCGGGAACCCGATATCCGGTTGATGGTGATAACAGTATCCCAACGACCGCAGAAACTCGATTTCCGCGGATTCGAAATAGCGCAGCATGGCGGTGAAGTGGATGCGGCCGGATACGTCCGTGTCGACGAACGCGACCCGCACGCGGTGCGTGAAATTGGGCATCGGAATCTATTTTTCAGGTTTGGCGAAGGCGTTCTCCTCGAGCGGCGCATTGTTCTTGATCTCGGAGAATTTGAAGATCATGGTATTGTCCGGCGACCGCTGTTCGATGACTCCCGGCAGTTTGATCCCGTCCACGTCGCGATAGTCGCGGTACAGGACTTCGTACTGCACGATACCGTCTTCCAGGGTGACGCGCTCGAAGTCGCGTTTCACGAGCAGACCACTCTCAGCATCGAAGTAGAGCTTTTCAGCGGGGCCGCTCGCGGGAGTGGCCTCGATTACGTTAGCAGCGCGGCCATTCACCTTCTCGGGCGCGGCCGCCTCCATTTTAGGGAACAACTCCTTCAGGCGCACTTCGCGGTAGAAGTGGTGATCGCGCTTGGCGATCGCCAGGTCGGTGTTGCTCATGGCATGCATACCGGAATCCGGATTTTTTTCCCACCCATTGTCACCGTCCAGTACGGTTTCAACGACGCCAAAACCGGCGATATCCATCGTCAGGCGGTAGCTGCCCGGCGCCCTGGCCAGCATCTGCATGGGAGCCGTTACCTCGTCATCAGGAATCTCCACGGTGCCTTTCATGACGCGCGTGGTCACCTTTTCATAGGCAGCCTGACCGCCCAATGCCTGGGAATATTTTTCCAGAATCTGGTCGACACTGGTTTGCGCCAGCGCCGGCGCAACCATCAACAACCCGAAGATCAGGTATCGGGAACTCATGTATGCCTCCCGGGCAGCGCAACACGCAGCCCACAGTCTACAATAAATCTTTTATGCATCTACAGGAAGTCGTCGAAGCGGAAGGCCACCTGATCGACTCCCACGTGATGGAGAACATCTTCGACAAGGTGGTGGAGCATCAGGGCCGCTTCGAGGTGGAGCAGTTCCGCATCGGCCGCACTAACAGCGAGCCCTCCTACCTGCGCCTGAAAGTGGAAGCGCCCTCGAGCGAGCTGATGGCGCATCTGCTCGAAGACCTGCTGTCGCTGGGCTGCGCGGCAGTGGATTCAGGCGACGCCGTTCTCCGCGCCGTCGAACGCGACTGCTGCGCGCCGGAGGATTTCTATTCCTCCACCAACCATCGGACCTTCGTGCGCTACGACCAGCAATGGCTGGAAGTCGAAAACCAGCGCATGGATGCGCTGATCTTGGTTTCAGATGGCCGCGCGTGGTGCCGGCGCCTGCGCGATATACGGGCAGGCGACCGCGTGGTTTGCGGCATGCGCGGCATTCGCGTGGCGCCCGAATCAAAGGAGCGCGACCGGCTGGCGTTTGCCTTTATGGCCAACGGCATATCGTCCGAGCGGCAGGTGGAAACTGCCGTACGGCAGACCGCGGCGCTGATACGGCAAGCCCTCGAGCAGAAACTCAGAGTGGTGGTGGTGGCGGGTCCGGTAGTGGTGCACACGGGCGGCGTACAGGGCCTGGCTGCACTGATACGCGGCGGCTTCGTGCACGTCCTGCTGAGCGGAAACGCCTTGGGCGTTCACGATGCGGAAGCCGCTTTGTTCGGCACCTCGCTGGGGGTGAGGCTGGCGGATGGACGCCAGGAAGAGCACGGGCACCGCAATCACATGCGCGCCATTAATGCGATCTACCGTGCGGGCGGCGTGCGCCAGGCCGTGGAGAGCGGGCGCTTACGCTCCGGTATCCTCTACGAATGCGTGCGCGCCGGCGTGCCGTTTGTGCTCGCGGGCAGTCTGCGTGATGATGGTCCGCTGCCCGATACAATCACCGACATGAACGCGGCGCAGGACGCTTACGCCGAGCAACTGAAGGGAGCGGGCCTGGTGCTGTGCCTGGGATCGATGCTGCATTCCATCGCTACGGGCAACATGCTGCCCAGTTGGGTGAAAATCGTGTGCGTGGATATTAACCCGGCGGTCGCGACGAAGGTGAGCGATCGCGGCACCGGGCAAGCCGTGGGCGTTGTGGCCGATGTCGGCATGTTCCTGGACCTGCTGGCGAAGACCGTGGCGGCCCAGCCATGAAACGGGCCTACACTGACGAGCACGCGGCGGCAGGCATTGACGCCGCGCTGCCCGAAATTGAAACGTGGCCCAATCAGTTCCTCGATTATGAAATCGAGATTGTGATTCCGGAGTTCACTTCCGTCTGCCCCAAGACCGGGCTGCCGGATTTCGGCAAGCTCACGCTGCGATATGTTCCCGACAAGAAATGCCTGGAGCTGAAATCTTTGAAGCTGTATCTGCTGGCCTATCGCAACCTGGGCATTTTCTACGAGAACGTCGTGAACCGGTTTTTGCGCGACGTGGTGGCGGCGGCGAAGCCCGTCAGCGCTACGGTCACCGGTGAATTCACGCCGCGCGGCGGACTGCATTCCAAAATTACAGCTAGCTGGAGCAAGCGTGGACACCGATGAATTGACGGCCATTCTGCAGGAAGTCCGCGACCGCGTGACGGCGCGCCATCCGGAATCGGCAGCTTCGGCTATGCCGCTGCCGGACCTGATGCCGCTGTTGCACGCGCGGGATGCCGCTGAAGCAAAAGTAGCGGCCATCGGTACGGTGAATCCGCGGAAGGGCGGACCGCTGAACTGGGTGGTCCAGCAGCTCAAGAAGACCATTGCCCGCGCGCTCGACTGGCACGTACGGGAACAGGTGGAGTTTAATCGCAATGTGATGGCTTGCGTGCAGGCCACGCTGGAAGTGTTGGAGGAGACCCGCCGCGCACTGACGATGGCCGAGGAACTGAGGGACATCCGCGCGCATTGGGCGGGTTTGCGCGCGGAGTGGGAACACAAGCTGGTGGCCAACGAAACCAAGCTCCTGCGCGGTCTGGCCGATTTGAATGCCGCATTTCAACATCGCGCGGGCCAAACCGAAGGCTTCTTTCGCGACCAAATTAAGCTGCAACATACGGATTTCACGGCGGCGGTGGAACGCAGCGGCGTGGATATTCAGAAGCGGCTGTGGGCGGACCTGGAGCGGATCCGGCTGGATTACGAGCGTCTGATTCATGCCGAGCTGCGGGTAATCCGCCAGCGCGCGGCGGTGAGCGCCGCGGCCACAGTCTCCGTTGCATCTCCACCGGTTGTTCAGGCGGCGCCGCTGGAGTTCGACTACGGCCGCTTTGCGGAACGCTTCCGCGGCTCGGAGGATTACGTCAAGAGCGGCCAGCGATTTTACCTGCCGTACTTCACGGGCCGGCGGGACGTGCTGGATATCGGCTGCGGGCGCGGCGAATTTCTGGAGCTGATGCGCGAAGCGGGAGTGCCGGCGAGCGGCATCGACTTAAGCCGGGAATCCGTGGACACCTGCCGCCATAAAGGCCTGGAAGCGGAAACCGCCGATCTGTTTGCTTACCTGGCGGATCTGCCGGAAAGATCGCTGGACGGCATTTTCAGCGCGCAGGTGGTGGAGCATCTGCCACCCGAACGTCTGCCGGAAATGATCCGGCTGGCCGCGTCGCGCCTGCAGCCCGACGGGGTGCTGGCGATTGAAACGCCCAATCCGGAGTGCCTGGCCATCTTTGCTTCGCACTTTTACCTCGACCCGACACATACCCGCCCGGTGCCGCACGCACTGCTGGCATTCTACATGGAGGAATATGGATTGGGACTGATCGAGGTGCACCGGCTCTCCCCCGCCATCGAGTCCATGCCGGCTCTGGGGGCCCTGCCTTCAGAGGTCCGGGATGCGTTTTTCGGCGGCCTGGATTACGCCATCCTGGGGAGGAAGCTATAAGCCATCGCCGGCGCGAGATCGAAATCAAACTGGCGCTGCCCAGCGCGGCTGAGGGCCGCCGACTGATGCGCGCCGGCGGATTCCGGATCGCAAAACGGCGGGTATTCGAAGCCAACATACTGCTCGATACGGATCGAGGTGAGTTGGGCCGCACGGGCCGCCTGCTACGCATTCGCCAAGCCGGCCGCCAGGGTATTCTCACCTACAAGGGTCCGGAGACCTCGGGCAAATATAAGGACCGCGAAGAACTCGAGATCCAGATTTCCGATCCCTCGCAACTGGGCGAGATACTGTCGCGCCTGGGATTTGTTCCCACTCTTCGCTACGAGAAGTACCGTGCGGAATATCAGCGATCAGGTGAAAACGGCCGGGCGATGCTCGACGAAACGCCGATCGGAGTGTACCTGGAACTGGAAGGCGCGCCGACCTGGATCGACCGCAATGCCAGGCGGCTGGGCTTTCCGGAGTCGGCCTACATAACCGCGAGTTATTACGGTTTGTATGCGGACTATTGCCGGCGGCACGGCGTCCCGCTAAAGGAGCTGACCTTCGCGGATGTCCCGGCGGTTACGCCTTCTTCTTCGCCTCGCCTCGTCCCATCGCCTGTATCTCGCTGAAGTCCACGCGCCGGTGCTCGTCCATCGCGAGATTGGAGAGAATCACCGCGGTGGAGTCGTTTAGCCCTATTTCCAGGTTGGCCTTCGGCTTACGGTTCAGATCCTTGCAGGAAAGGAAAAACTCTTCGAGCTCGACGGTCACAGGATTGCGCTCTTCCTCAGGCGCCATGATGCCCTTGCTATAGAGCCAGCGCCGCGCGAATTTCGTTTCGCGCTGCAGGAACGAGTCGCTGGCGGCCTGGGAATCTTTGGGCAGCAGCAGCGGAATACCGCGTGAAGCGGCGGCGGTGGTCATGGTGGCACCGGCCTGGAAAGCTTCCTTCTTGTCGGTGGCCTTCTTCACTTCCGGGGCGGAAACCGGCTTGGGCTCGCGATACCAGAGAGCGGTCGCCGGGTGGTTATCGTCGCCGATGGTGATCTCGATGGCGCCCGCCGTGCCCATGATCACTTCGCCGAATTCCTGGCGTTGCGCCTGCAGCAGGTCGAGGTGTGAACTGGTGCTGATGGAGCTGTACAGCAGCTTGCGCCCGTTCGGGTAGACGTAGATCAACTGGATGTTGTCGTAAACATCGCGGCCGTCTTTGAACGTATCGATGCCGCCCACGCCGATGACATATTCGGGCGGCGAGCCGAACATCCAGTCGGCCACGTCGATCTGATGCGAAGCGAGTTCGGCGGTGTTGCCGCCGGCGTATTCGCGGTACATGCGCCAGTTGATTTTGCGCTCGAGCGAAGGATCGGGCACGGGACGACGCTGGCTGGAATTGCGGTGCCATTGCCCGCGAATGTGGGTGACGTTCCCAAGCACTCCCTGATCGATCATCTGCTTGCACACCTGGTAGAACTGGCTGTAGCGCCGCTGCAAGCCGACTTGCATCACTTGCTTGGGATGCTCGCCCACCAGGGCGCGCAGCGCGTGAACTTCTTCCGGTTTGTGCACCAGGCTCTTTTCGCAGAAGACATGCTTGCCCGCCTGCAGGCTGTCCTTGGTGATGGGAAAGTGCTCGTAGAGCGGCACGGCGATCAGCACAGCGTCAATGTCTTTACGGGCCAGCAGCTCGCGGTAATCTTTGTAAGCCGCCGGATTGTTGCCGGCCGTGTCGACGCCCTTCTTGAGATTGACGTCCCAGTTGTCGCAGACCGCGATGCAGCGGCCGGCGTCGGTTTCGTGGAGATGCTTCAGGAGGTAGGTGCCACGGCTGCCGGTTCCGATGAAGCCATACTGAACCTGGTCATTAGCGGCATGAACCTTTTGGATGAAGGGCGCGCCTTGAGCGGCGGGGAGGGCGGCGGCCACGGCCGTCACGGCGCTGGCCGCCTTCACAAAATCGCGGCGGGTGACATCGTTGTCTTGTGCCATGCTGGCTCCAAAAGAAGATTAAGAGTATTTTGTTCAAATTGTAGCATGACAACCTCTTAACGGCCGGAGGGAAGAAAGCCGAACGACATGATGGCGTCGCCCAGCGTGCGCGGGTCGCCCGAAGCGTGAAACGCGGGGCTGGCGAGCAACTCGACCTCCACCGGCCCGGCGGGACCGGGCGGCAGCGGCCAACGCACGATACGGATTCCCAGATCCGTGATGTGGGCCGTCCCCAACGGCACGCTGTTCAAACGCACACTGAGATCGCTGTGGCCAATGGTATTCAACAACTGGGGTCCGATATTCACGACCAGCTCGAATTGGGCGGCCCGCGGCGCGCGGTACAAACGAGCTGTGGCGCGCGGAGCGGCCCAGCGGTAACCTTCCTCGAGCGCATACCAGCCATCGGTCAACTGCCAGACAGGCGTCACCTCGTTCATCGAGACGTAGGTGGTGTCCAGGGTTTCCGGAGTGCGCACCGCAATCCAAAGATGGCGGCGCGGCTGGACCCACACCAGGGTGGCCAGGCGGAGGCTCTGAAACTGGGACGCCGCCGCCGGATCGTCCATCGGAGCGACTTTCACGTTCGTGTCCGGGAGGAGATAGCGCAGGGCGCCGGCCGCTCCCCAGTGGGAGAGGGCCGGCGGCAGACCATGATACAGGAAGAGCGGGACGCCCTTGAAGGTGGGAGCGGCGGCCCGCAGCTGCTCGATATAGGCACGGTCGTCGGCGTCTTCGGCGAGTTTCCGGCTGCGGTATTCCCGTAGATCGAGGTAGGTCCATGGTATCCAGGCGGCCAGGAACACAGCGGCCAGGAAGCCGAACCGGCCGTCGGCGAGGGAGGCAAACATCATCACCACGCCGGTCAGGGGCACGTACCAATAGGCGCTAAAAAGACGCCCGGGGAGAAAAAGCAGAGGAACGAAGAACAGCGCGGTGACCGCCAGGCCCAGCCACATCAAGCGATTTCGCCGTACCACGGGCAGCGCCAGGAGCGCGAAGCCGGCAAAGGGAATTCCCAACAGGGCCGCGGCGTAAAACCTAGCGCTGGAGATCACGGCCGCAGGGGTGAAACGGAATGCGTAAAGGTTCTCTTCGTTGGGGTTCAGGAAGATGCCCTGCAATCCGAAAGAGAGCGAAACGGCCAGGAAGGGGATCAGCGGTTTCCACCGGCGCTGGCCGAACCATAGCTCATAGCAAGCGAACACTGCTGGCAGCATGACCGCCAGTTCCTTGGATTTGTAGGCCAGCCAGAAGGCCACGAACGAGAGGACCCAACGGCGTTTTATCCAGGCCAGCAGGCTGAGCAGGCAGAAGGCGGCGCAGAAAAGATCGAAGGCGTACATGGGTTTCCAGTACACATCGAACACGGCCATTTGAAAAGCGAAGAACAAAGCGCCGGCGCCGGCCGCGAAACGGGACGCGCCGAGATTGCTGAGGACCAGCCACAGCAGCCAGACATTGAGCAGATGAAGTAGATGCAGGGGCAGCAGGTAGCGCCGGAAATCGAGGCCGAAAGCGCGGCTCATGAACCGGAAATAGAGATGGCCGACCGGGCGGAAGTTACGGGCGTTGTATACCGGGTTGACCAGATCGCGGACGAAATCTGCGACAGGAATTTGGGGTGTCCAACCGATGCTGTCCAGCTCGTCGGCCGAGAAGAAGCCTTTGTAGGCGCCACGGTTGGCGATGAAGAATAGCAGGGCCATGGCGAGGAATGCAGCCGGCCAGATCCACTTACGCATAGTTGGAATGACCCTTGATGTTACAACACGGCGAAGGGCGCTACCCGCTCCTGATATCATGGGCTGGTGACATGGCGTTGATCGCCGTTTCCGGACAACCGGGTTGCCGCTTCGAAGAAGTGGCGCGCCTGTGCGCGCACCGCCTCGTATTCGAATTGGTGAATGAGTCGCGCATCCAGTCGCTCATCGAGAGCGAGTTTGGCGCGGAGGTGCGCGCACACCAGAAGGCCCGCGGCGACCTGGTAGCGTCCATCCTGGCGCGGTTAGCCACCGAACATCACCTGGTCTACTGCGCGGCGGGCGCGGAGATGCTCTCGCGCCAGTTTCCGGGCGCCTTGCGGGTCAACGTGACGGCTCCGGATTCCGTGCGGATCGGGAACCTGATGCTGGACCGCCGGCTGCCGCGCGCGGCCGCACGGCAACTGCTCCGCGAGCTGGATGCGGCGCAGCGGGTTCAATCGAAGGGCACCACCGGCCGGGCGATGGCGCCACCCTACTGGTTCGATGTGATCCTGAACGCCGAATCCATGGACTCCGAGCAAATGGTGGAGATGATCCAGGGCTCCGTGCGTGCGCTGGGCCTGAAGGAGCGTGGATTTTTGTCAGCGGCGGCCGAAGCTCAAATCCAGTTCCAGATCCGCCTCCGCCTGTCGCGTCACGGGATCGTGCCCTCCGGGGCCGTGCGCCTGCAGGACAAAATATTCGCGCATCAGAGCGAGCGAGTCTTCGCCAACCTGCTGGACTTTTACCGCATCGCCTGGGAGTACGAGCCGCGCAGTTTTCCGATACAGTGGGATGCGGAGGGGCGCATCGCGGAAGCGTTCACGCCCGATTTCTATTTGCCGGAGTTCGAGCTGTATGTGGAACTGACCACCATGAAGCAATCCCTGGTGACGCGCAAGAACCGCAAGATCCGGCTACTGCGGGAGCTGTATCCGCATCTGAACATACAGGTCTTTTATCAGAAAGATTTTGAGGACCTGGTCTTCAAGTACGGCCTGGCGGAGCGGCCCGCGCAGGTATGAGCAAGGATTCCCCGGCGATCGAGCGCGTGCTGTTCACCGAAGAGCAGATCGCGCAGCGCATCCAGGAGGTAGCCGCCGAGATCAGCGAACACTACCGGGGGAAGACTCTTAAGCTGATTGGCGTGCTGAAAGGCTCCATCTTTTTTCTGACGGCGCTGGCGCGGCAGATCCAGATTCCGGTGAAGATCGATTTTCTGGCGATTTCGACTTTCTCGAACAAGACCAGCGCGCCCGGCGTGGTGAGGATCGCCAAGGACCTGGACGAGACCATCGAGAACGAGGATGTGCTGCTGGTGGAGGATATCGTGGACACCGGATTGACGCTGCGCTATCTGCTGCAGACGCTCTCCAGCCGGGGTCCCAACTCGCTGGCGGTGTGCACTTTTCTGGACCGCAATTCGCGGCGGCTGGTGCAGATCCCCGTGGAGTTCCGGTGTTTCGAGATTCCGGACCGGTTCGTAATCGGATTCGGCCTCGACTACAACCAGCTCTACCGCAATCTGAGCTACGTGGCGGTGATGAAGACCGGCCGCGAATAGGCGCGGAAGCGCGAAGAGAGCCGCGGCTTATAATGAGTTTTTCAAAACGGATAAATCATGTCTACTACTACCGATAAGTTTGTCGATCAGAATCGGGAACGCCTTCTGGAAGAACTGAAGACGTTCCTGCGCATTCCCAGTATCAGCACGTTGCCTGAGCATCGCGGCGATATCGACCGCGCCGCGCAATTCGTGGCGGACAGCCTGGGCCACGTGGGGATGGAGAATGTCGAGGTCATCCAGACCGCCAAGCATCCGCTGGTCTATGCGGATTGGATGCACGCACCGGACAAACCCACGGTGCTGTGCTACGGCCATTACGATGTACAGCCGGCGGATCCGCTGGAACTGTGGGAGAGTCCGCCGTTCGAGCCGACGCTGCGCAACGGGAATCTCTATGGACGCGGCACCGCCGACGATAAAGGCCAGATGTACAGCCATGTGAAAGCCATCGAAGCGCTGCGGACGGCCGGCGAAACGCTGCCGGTGAACCTGAAGTTTCTGGTGGAAGGCGAGGAAGAGGTGGGCGGCGAATCCATCGCCAAGTACGTAGCCGAGAATCCCGAGAAGCTGAAGGCGGATGTAGCGCTGGTTTCGGATACGGAGCTTTTCGCCGAAGGCATCCCCACGTTGTGCATCGGGCTGCGCGGACTGGTGTACATGGAGCTGGAGTCCACCGGACCGTCGCGCGATCTGCATTCGGGCCTTTACGGCGGCGCGTCGCCCAACCCCATTTTTGGACTCGTGGAATTACTCTCCAAGGTGAAGAATGCGAACGGCGTGATCCAGGTTCCGGGCATCTACGAGGATGTGCAGCCGCCGGCGCCCGCCGAAAGGCGAAGCTGGAAGCGCCTGCCGTTCAGCGAAGAGGAATTTCTGAAGAAGGAAGTGGGCGCCACCGAGTTGACCGGTGAACGGAAGCCATCCGTGCTGGAGCGGGTGTGGGCGCGTCCGACCTTTGAGGTGCACGGCATTGCCGGCGGGTTCACCGCGGCGGGGGCCAAGACGGTAATCCCGGCCAAGGCCACTGCCAAGATCAGTTTCCGGCTGGTGCCGAATCAGAACCCCGACAAAATCGTGGCTGCGTTTCGCGAATTCGTGCAACAGCACACACCCAAGGGCATTCAGTTCGAGCTGCGGGTGCTGAGCGCCGGTCCGGGACTGGTGGTGAATCCGGACCATCCCGCCATCAAGGTGGCGGCGAAGGCCTTCAGCGACGTTCTGGGCAAGAAGACGGTGTTCATCCGCTCCGGCGGCTCGATTCCGATCGTGGGGGATTTCGCCAATCACCTGGGGATTCCGACGGTGCTGATGGGCTTCGGCCTGCCAGACGACGGTCTGCACTCGCCGAACGAGAAGTACTGCCTGGAGAATTACTACCAGGGTATCAAGACGGTGGCGCATTTCTTCGAGAAGTACGGCGCGGCGGCGAAGTCTTGAGGTATACTAGCCCTCCAGTATGCGGGAAGATCAAGGCAGTCTCGGCCGCCGCGCGTTTCTGGCGACGGCCATAGCATCCGCCGGGCTGGCCCCCCGGGCCGCGCGCGCGCAACGCGACTGGACCGGCCACGAGCCGGTACGTTATCCCGACCCGGACATCCTGGTCCTCGACAAGCGCTTCGCGAAATACAAAGTCAACAACACGCCCATTCGCCGGCTGCGAACCGGGATGTTGTGGGCGGAGGGTCCGGCATGGAACGGCGCCGGACGCTACCTGGTGTGGAGCGATATCCCCAACAACGCGCAGATGCGCTGGCTGGAGGAGGACGGGCACGTCAGCACGTATCGCAGTCCCAGCGGCAACAGCAACGGCAATACCTTCGACTATCAGGGCCGCCTGCTTTCCTGCGAGCATCTGAACCGGCGCGTGGTGCGCTACGAACCGGACGGCACGGCGACAGTGCTGGCGGACAAGTGGAACGGCAAGCCGCTCAACGCGCCGAACGATATCGTGGTGCATCCGGACGGCGCCATCTGGTTCACCGATCCGGGCTACGGCATTCTGGCCGCCTATGAAGGCTCGCGCGCTGAGATGCAGTTGAAGGAAGCGGTTTACCGCATCGACGGCCAGAGCGGCAAGATGGAGAAGGTGACCGACGAGATGTACAAGCCGAACGGCCTGTGCTTCTCACCCGATTACAAGAAGCTGTACATCGTGGACACGGGCGCGTCGCACTATCCCGAAGCGCCGCGCAATATAAGGGTGTACGACGTGGCCGATTCCCGCGGCCTGCGCAACGGCCGCGAGTTCGTCAACATGGGCAAAGGCATGTCGGACGGCATCCGCGCGGACGTGGACGGGAACATCTGGTCGGGGGCGGGATGGGCCGGCGCCGGGTATGACGGCGTACACATCTTCACGCCGGCGGGCGAGCGGATGGGGCAAATCCTGCTGCCGGAGGCCTGCGCCAATCTGTGTTTCGGCGGCAGCAAGCGCAACCTGTTATTCATGGCGGCGAGCCAGTCGCTATACGGCGTGTACGTGGAGACGCGCGGCGCGCACATCTGTTGAGATGTACGACGAGCTGGCCGCGTATTACCACCTGATCTTCGAGAGCTGGGACGCCTCGATGGCCCGGCAGGCGCTCATACTGGGGCCGCTGCTGGAGGCGGAATGCGGCAAGAACGCGGCGCTGATCCTGGATGCGGCGTGCGGCATCGGCACACAGGCTATCGGGCTGGCGATGCGTGGCCACCGGGTGACCGCTTCGGACCTGAGCGAAGCGGCGATTGTTCGCGCCCGCGCGGAGGCTGCCGCGCGAAAGCTGTCGATCCCGTTTTGGACCGCTGACCTGAGGGACTTGTCTGGGGCGCCAGGCGGCCCGTTCGATGTGGTTCTGATCGCCGACAACGCTCTGGCGCATCTGTTGACGGAGGACGATGTGCGGCAAGCGGCCGCCAGCGCCGCGCGCATGTTGCGTCCCGGCGGCATCCTGCTGGCCACCATGCGGGACTACGACACCTTGGCACGCGAGCGGCCCGTGGTCCAAGGACCGGCCTTTTATAACGACGCCGGACGACGCCGCATCGTGCACCAGGTGTGGGATTGGACCGGCGAGCGTCACTACACCATGCACCTATACATCGCGCGCGAGACGGGCTCGGGTTGGGAGAGCCATCACTTTACGGCGGCGTTCCACGCCTTGCCGCGCGCCGTGGTAGCGCGCGCGCTGGAGGACGCTGGGTTCGCGGCGGTGCGCTGGATTGATCCGGCCGGGAGCGGTTACTATCAGCCAATCGTGCTGGCGCGAGTTCACCACTGAACGCGCGTCACACTGTAAGGGCCTATGGTGACCGGGTTGGGCGAGGTGGTGGTCACGATTTGTACGCTGTTCTGATCGGCGGCGGTATTTTGGGCGGTATCGCTGGCGTTGGAGATAGAGGAAATTGTGACTGTCGTCTCGAGTAAGTTGCCCTCGACTTCTATAGCCATAGGTATGGTCGAGCCCGATTTGTTGGTGATCAGCAGGTAGTGGGTGCCATCCGCGCCTTGATACCCTTGTGCGAAGACCGCCGGTATGGGGTTGCCGTCGTATCCCTGAATCGGGACTGCCGGGCCGCCATACACAGCCGTGGCCCATGTGGCGTTGCTGCTGTTGATCGCCTGGTTGGCTATCTCCAGGGCCAGGGCACTGGTTGAGTAATAAAAGCTGAACTGCGTGTTGGGATTGGTCGCGGTATCGGTAGAATAGCTGGGATTGGCCACGGTTTCGGCAATGAGATAATTCTCGAAATCATTGACTGCCCGGATCATGCCCCCCGTGAAGGAGTTTCCGAGGTACAGTTCAGAGATTCCGACGGCTTTGACCTGCGAAACGGTGGACATTCGTGCGACATATTCCGCCAGGAAAATCGCATTATAAATATACGTCTGAAAAGCCATAGGGGGGCCGGAGGAATTCAGCTCGCTGATGAAGACCGGCGTGCTGGAGCCGATCAGGGGCTTCACGTAGGAATCGAAATACTCGGTAGTGCCGTGGGCCAGGATACCGTTGAGAGTCTGTTCCTCGTCTGAAGTACTGATACTGGTATTGGTGATGGGATACACGTGAAACGATACGGCATTCCAATACCGCGGCGAGTAAGCCGCCATGCCGCTGTCCCACGCCTGATAATCGCCTGCCTGCCAGTTAAACTGCCCCTGATAAAAGACCCCGGCGGTAGCGGTGGGATCGGCGGCCAGGATGTTCTTGTAATACGGGCTGTAGGCGGAGGCAGCGTAAGCGGCAGGAGTGGCGAAGATACTGGGGTACACATAAGGCTCGTTATCGAGTTCCCACTCGACCACGTGGGTCCCTTGCAGTTGGGCGGCGAGCGCCATTTTGTACGCCGAGTTCGCGTCGGTGTCGGTATAGCCGTTGAAGACCACCAGGCCGTTGGAGCCCAAGGTCTGCAGGAACGTTCCATACTTCGCGAACGAAGCGCCGCCCTTGGCCTGCGTCAGCAGTTGGGACTTGTGCAGCACGTCGGTGAAAAACGACCCGATCAGGGGACCGAGCCCGCCGATCCACGACAGGTTGAGATGCGCGGCCTGCCAGTCGAAGGCCATGGACGGCGTACCGGCCGGATAGCGGACCCAGCCCGGCTTCAAGGGCTGCACCATGGCCAGATACTTCGGATCCCAATACTCCACGCCATGGATGAGATACTCGTCGTCGAAGCCGCTGAACCCGGGAGCCAGAGGGGTGGCCGCGGTGGTGTTTACATTAATGATGGGGACGGCGGGAGAGATCGTAAAGCCGTTGCTCAGAGTGGCCTGCTCCGCGCCCGTCGTTACCGTGACGGATTGAGACCCCGTGGCGGCCGAGGCGCTAATGGAAATCTGGGCGGTGGCGGTGGTCGGGCTGCCGACTGTCAAGCTGGCGACTGAGACACCCGGTCCGAAGCTGGCTTGGGTGGTTCCCTGCACGAAGTGCGTGTTGGAACCCGTGATGGTCACTTGCAGGGAGAGCCCGGCGTCGGCCGATACAGGCGCCAGCGACTGAATCTGTGCGGCAGGGTTGATGGTCAGGGTTACTGGCTGGGTCACCGTTACCTGATTGGTGTCGGTCACCTGGATGGTGAAGTTCGCAGTGATCGCCGTGGCGGGTATCCCACTAAGCAGTCCGGTGGCCGCGGCCAAGGAGAGACCTCCAGGCAGTGAACCGGCGCTCACCGACCACGCGTATTTGCCACTGCCGCCTGTGGCGCCGAGGCTGTCCGAATAACTGATGCCGACCTCGCCAACCGGCAACGGAGAAATCGAGGTGATCACCAGCGCAGGGTCGATGGTTACCGAGAACGCCTTGTTGGCGGAGACTTGATTGCTGTCCGTCACCTGGATGGTGAAGTTCGGCGCGCCGGCCGTGGCGGGCTGACCGCTGATCTGGCCAGTGGCAGCGGTCAGGGTGAGGCCAGCAGGCAGCGTGCCCTGGCTGACCGACCAGGTGTATTGCCCACTTCCACCCGTGGCCGTTATGGCCGCTGAGTAATTGACGCTCACCGTGCCGGTTGTCAGCGGTGAACTGGTGGTGATGAGCAGCGCCGGATCAACAGTTATGGAAAACGCCTTGGACGTAGAGGCGTTGTCACTGTCAGTCAGTTGAACTGTGAAACCCGGCGCGCCGGCGGCGGTTGGTTGGCCGCTGATCTGGCCGGTGGCCGCGTTCAGTGAAAGGCCGCCTGGCAGGCTGCCCGAGCTGATTGTCCAGGTGTACTGACCGGTTCCGCCGCCAGGCGACAAGGTCAGGGAATAGTTGACTCCGACTGTCGCTATTGGCAATGATGAGCCGGTACTGATGGAAACGGGCGCGTTGATCGTGAGCGATGCGGTATTGCTGCTGCTAAATCGCTTGCCGGTGGATGTGGTTCCCGCGATGGAAACCTGATATGGCGTGGCGACCGGCACGTTAATGGGCACCGGCACTTTGAAACTGACGTGCTCGGTGGAACCGGAGACGACGGTTACCCTGGTGGCCGTGGCGGAGCCCGATGGCCCGCTGCCGCTGATTATGGGCTGGAATGTTACGGTCACGTTCGCAGCCGGAATAGTTCCAGGCGGGAAGCCATGCCCGGTAATGGTGACCGCGGTGACGCCCGGGTCGGCGGCGCCGGGTGATGCCGACGGGCTCAGCTTCACTTCCGACACCGCTCCGGGCAAAACCGAAACCGATAGCAGCGCCAGCGCGAAGAGGTTCTTCATGACTGGGCTTGTTTCACCGGGCGGGAGCGGGGAGCCATACTCCACAACCGGTCCCAGGAGTGTTCTTTATCCCATTGCGGAGTGGGCTCGAAGAAGCCGCTGTCCGGCGCGAGATGCTGACGCACCACGTCCTCATTGAGCGTGATACCCAACCCAGGCTTGTCGGGCACCGTGATAAATCCCTTGTTGATGATCGGTTTGTCGATGCCCTCGACCATGTCCTGCCACCAGGGGACGTCCAGCGAATGATTTTCGCAGGCCAGAAAATTCTCGGTGGCGGCCGCACAGTGGACGCTGGCTAGCGCGCCGATAGGCAGGCCGGCATAATGCATGGCCATCGGTACGGCGTATTCCATGGCAGCGTCGCCGATTTTGTGGGTCTCGAGAATGCCGCCGGAAGTGGAGATGTCCGGATGGATTTTGCTGACCGCGTGCCTGGCGCACAGATTGATGAAGGGCTCCTTCAGGTAGATATCTTCGCCAGTGAGAATCGGCGTAGGACTTTCGATGGTGATGCGCTGCAACAGGTCGGTATACTGCCAGGGAATGACATCCTCCATCCACGAGAGATTGTATTTTTCGTAGGCTTTTCCCAACCGGATGATGGAGTGCACCCCGATGTGGCCCAGGTGATCCATGGACAGGGGAATCTCCATGCCCACGGCTTCGCGCGCGGCGGCCACATATTCGGAGAGCTTCTCGATGCCTTTGTCGGTGACTTCCGCCGCGGTAAACGGGTGCGGCAGCAGGTTACGCTCCCACGGGGTTGTATCGGAAGGCCGGGTGATGGCGCCGGGAATGTTCGCGACCATGTTGATGCCCAGGTCCATCTTCAACCAGGTCAGGCCCATTTCTTCCTTGCGGGCTTTCAGGCGCTTGGCGTACTCCATGGCGTCGGGAGATTCTTCGGTGTCTGCGTAGATGCGGATCTTATCCCGGAATTTGCCGCCTAGCATCTGGTAGATCGGCACGCCGTAGACTTTGCCGGCGATGTCCCAGAGCGCCTCTTCGACGGCGACCACGCCGCCCGCCTGCCGGGAGTGTCCGCCGAACTGCTTGATCTTCTCGAATATGTACGTGATGCGGAGGGGGTTCTCGCCCACCACGCGGCTCTTCAGAAACAGGGCATAGGTGGCGCTCGCGCCATCGCGAACTTCGCCCAGGCCATAGACGCCCTGGTTGGTGTCGAGCCGGATGATGGTGCAGGGGCTGGGACCGGGCTTGCGCACGGTGGCTACCCGCAAGTCCGTGATCTTTAATGTGGATGGGCTCGAGCGGGTGTTGACGTTCTGAAAAGGCGGCTCAGGCGCGGCCTTGGCCCGCGAGGTCCACACCGCTCCGCCCAGCAGCGCAGTCGATGCTTTGAGAAGCCCGCGGCGGCTGGTGAGCGCGCGTTTTTGTTCAGACATGCATTCTCTTCCCTTCCGGCAGACCATTCATTATAGTGGGTGTCGCGAAGCGGGTTTTGGTGCCGCAACAAAGGCGGAGCAGCGTGTTTTATCCACAAACAATTCAACAACGTTGTTTCGCAACTGTAACAAAACACGCGGCGAGAATCCTGAGGAAAACCACACTTCACCCGCAAAAATCGTTTGACTAAAAAGGCGTTCCGAGTGAATATGGCACTTGGTTCCAAGAGGTTCGAGGAACAGCGAGCCAACCGGAAGCGAAGCGAGTCTGGAACGTTGATCCGCTGCTGAAACTATTCCAATAGAACAGGCGGCGGGGAGCGAAGGATTATCGGACGCATTCGGAAGGTGAGCCTCTCGGGCAGTGGCCAGCTTGAAGCTTTGATCCGAAGGGGGCAAAAGCCCCGACGGGGAGTAGAGAGCCGGTGGCTGGCCGAGAATGCGAAGCTGGAGTCGGAAAACGGGTTTACGGCATCGATCTCGCCCGAACCGGGGCTAACCGGGGAAGAGCGAAGGAGTTGTAAGCCGAACGAGTTCGATGAAAGTTGCGCAGCGAGGACGAAGCGGCAGGCCAGGAACTTCGATCCTGTGACGGTGGGCCGGAAACGGCCAGTCATCGCAGGGGAGCGAAAGGCCGTCGTGAGTCGCGGGTTCCGGCCGGGATAGATCCAGGCGACCTCCAAGGCGTTAATCCGTTGTCCTCAAAAGGGGTGGCGGGGAGCTGAGGAGTCACCGTCGGGAATCCAGGCTGCAGAGCTCTGAGCCGTGCATGCCGGTGTCGGGCAAGGCTGAGCTTCGGATCACTTGGAACCATTTTTTTTGTCCCCACCTTCCTTCCCGCATCGTAAGATCAAACAGTGAAAGGCAAATGCTGTTTGCGTGCAGGTTGGGCCGCGATCGCACTGGCCGCCACCTGGTGTGTGCCGCTGGGCGCACAGGGGCTGGACGGACTGTGGGTATCCGACGGCTACGGGTATTTCGTCGAGATCCACGGCGACAGCCTGGACGTGTCCGAAACCACATCGATCAGTTGCATTTCTGCTTCGCACGGCACACGGAAACCCGGCAACGCTGGGGATCCGGCGGCTGTATTCAGCCTGGATGGCGATCTGATCCGGCTGTTGCCCGGGAGGTCCCCGGACGAAAAGCGCGGGCACTTCGATGGCGCTGTTTCCGACGTGATCCTGCATCGGGTCGCCGCCAAACCCAAAGCTTGCGAACAGAAACCGGAGAACACTCCGCAGTCGAACTATGCGATTTTCTGGCAGACCTTCGCGGAACACTATGCGTTCTTGGATCTCCGTCATATAGACTGGCAGGCCGTGGACCGGAAATACCGGCCGCGGGTGACAGCGGCGACCAAGCCGGAGGAACTGTTTGGCATCCTGCAAGAGATGATCGAACCGCTGCAGGATGCGCACACCGGCATCGGCGCGCGCGACATCAAACATAACTTCCATGGGATGCGTCCAGACGCCAACCATCTGGCCGGCGACGACTGGGGAAAGGCGCGCGACCTGATCATCGGGAATTATGTGCGCGGCGGTGTGCAGCGGTACTGCAACGGACACGTGCAGTTCGGCATACTGCGGGATTCCATCGGCTACCTGCGCATCGACTCCTTTAACAGTTATGCGGCAGGCGGCTACCTGTCGGAGGAGCAGGCGCTCATCGCGGCGCTCGACTCCGTGTTCCGCGATGCGCGGAAATTGCACGGGCTGGTGATGGATGTGCGGCGCAACTCGGGGGGCGCGGACCCGCTGGGAGTAGAGATCGCATCACGGCTGACGGGTGAACGATACCTGGCTTATACCAAGGTGACACGCAATAACACAGACGGGCCGCTGCATTTCACCGCGGGGCAGGAGACCTGGGTCAGCCCCAGCGCGCGGCCCGGCTTTCGGGGGAATGCCGTGCTGCTTACCGGTCCGGATACGGTCAGCGCCGGCGAAACTTTTGCGATGGCACTGATGGGCCGCGAACCGCACGTTACGCGCATCGGCCTGAATACGCAGGGGGTGTTTTCGGATGTACTGGGGCGCAGGCTCCCTAACGGGTGGAATTTCGGACTCCCCAACGAAGTGTATTTGACGAAGGACGGCAAGGCGTTCGACGGGCCGGGCGTACCGCCCGACGTGCGCTTGCCGTTCTTCGCGGCCGACGATCTGGCGGGCGGCCGGGATGCCGCGCTGGAGAAGGCGTTGGAGATGCTCACGGGCGGCGGAAAGCCCTAAGCATGGCCGCCGGAGCTGTTTTGCTCACGAGACCGCTCACGCCAGCGAGTGAAGCTGAATACTTCCATCCTGGGTCTGAAACTGACGAAATTGTGGCGGCAGTATTCGCAGCGCCAGCGATGGGCTCCGAAGGTAATCATCAGTTTCATAAAGGCGTTGGGCCAGTACTGCTCGTCGGTCCAGACATTCAGGTCCATGCGCAAGCATTTCGGGCAGCGGCTATACAGCAGGACGGAAGGGTTCCAGGTGCGGGCAATGAATCGCTGGCCGCAATCGCAGCAGCGCAGCGGGGCGATGCCGACCAGGTCGCGCAATCTTTCCTTCAAGCTGCGGTAACGACTGACGCGCAACAGGCGGCTGCCGCAACTCGGACAACAGACGGTCATAAACGTGTGGCAGAAGCTTCTTTGTGGCGCGCGACGTAGTCGTGGAGGTAGGCGCCGAACGCTGCCCGCAGCGCAGTGCAGGCGGGGCCCAGGTGCGGCATGCCGCGGCCTTCAATTTCAAACACAGGCAACAAGTCCCGCGTGGTGGATGTGATGAAGACCTCGCCGGCGCTTTCCAGGCCGGCCGGCGTGAGGGCCTTTTCGGTGATGGTGAACCCCGGCACGCGGATCTCGTGCAGCAGCAACTCGCGGGTGACGCCGGGCAGGCAGCCCGAACTGAGCGGCGGGGTCCAGACCTGGTCTCCCTGGGCGGCGAAGATATTTGCCGAAGTGCACTCGGAGACCTCGCCGCGTTCATTCAGGAGTATGGTTTCGTCGAAGCCTTTGGCCTGCGCCCTTTCGAGCCAGGTGAGGTTCATGGCCCACGAGGTGATTTTGGCACCGGCAAATTCGCCGGCCGCATAGCGCGCGCGGGGCGTGTAGCAGAGCCGCACACCGCTGCCCCACTCCTTGGTGGCGGAGGTGAGCGCGATCAGGTCACTGGCGCGCCCCACGCCCGGCCCTTCCCACATGCCGCCGGTATTACGGACGACCACCACACGCATGGTGGCATGGGTCGCCTGGTTGGCCTCCACTAATGCCAGCAGGTTGCGGCGAACCGGTTCGGGATCGGGGGGGAGCGGGACGTGCAGCGCGGCGGCGTCCTTACGCATGCGCGCCCAGTGGCGCTCGAAGGCAAACAGCACGCCATCCGTGACGCGGATGGTGCTGAAGACACCCCACCCGGAGAGCAGCCCTACCTGTCCCGGCGCGAGAAGCAGGTCGGCGGCATCCCGAATTTCGGTGTTGTGGAGAACGAAGCGGTGCACTGCCTTACATTTTAACCTCCATGCTACACTCGCACGCATGCTGCTATTGGCTTTTTTGCTTTTTGCCGCGAACCCTTCCTTTGATGTGGTGATCCGTAACGGCCACATCGTGGACGGCACCGGTTCGCCGTGGTACTCCGGCGACATCGGTATCAGGCAGGGGCGGATCGCCGCCATCGGCAATCTCTCCGGCGCGGCCGCCAAGCGGACGATCGACGCGCACGGCATGGTGGTGGCTCCCGGATTCATCGACATGCTGGGACAGTCGGAGCTCACCATCCTGGTGAACCCGCACCTGCCTTCGAAGATCTACCAGGGGATCACCACGGAGATTACGGGCGAGGGATCGTCCATAGCGCCGCAGAGTGACGCGCTGTTCAAGGCCGACCGTGTGGGGTACGAGCACTACGGTATCCGGGCGGATTGGCGAACGTTTCGGGACTACTTCGCGCGCCTGGAAAAGCAGGGCATGGGCATCAACCTGGCGAGCTATGTGGGCGCGACGCAGGTCCGCCGCGTGGTGCTGGGGGACGACGACCGCGCTCCGAACGCCGCGGAGCTGGAGCGGATGCGGGCGCTGGTGCGCGATGCGATGCGCGATGGCGCAGTCGGCGTTTCCACATCGCTGCAATACGCTCCGGCACCCTATGCGACCACCGAGGAATTAATCGCGCTGGCGTCGGAAGCCGCCAAGTTCGGCGGCGTCTATGCAACCCACATGCGGAGCGAAGGAGATGCCATCATTCCGGCGCTGGACGAAGCCATCCGGATCGGGCGGGATGCCCATATTCCGGTAGAGATCTGGCATCTGAAGACCGCCGGCAAGGCCAACTGGGGCCGCATGCCCGAAGTGATCGCGCACATTCAGCAGGCGCGCGATGCCGGCGTGGACATTACGGCGGACACCTACGCGTATCCCGCGGGGTTCAATACATTTTCCGCGATCATTCCGCCCTGGGCACACGACGGCGGCGACGCCAAGCTGATTGAGCGGCTGAAGGATCCGGCGATGCGGGCGCGCATTCGGAAGGAGATGGAGACGCCCGGCGGCAAGTGGGACAACGAGTGGCAGGAAGTCACCGGACCGGAGTCCATCCTGGTGGGAGCGGTGGCCAATCCGAAGCTGCTGCAGTTGCAGGGCAAGACTATAGCCGACATCGCCAAGCTGTGGGGCAAGGATCCTTTCGACACGATTTTCGATCTGCTGATTGAAGACCGGGCGTTCACCAATGTGGCGCTGTTCATCATGTCTGAGCCCGATATTGCGCTGGCGCTGGCCCAGCCGTGGGTTTCCATCTGCAATGATTCGGAGGGCACCGCGCCGGACGGGCTGTTGGGCAAAGAGCACCCGCATCCGCGCGCTTACGGAACGTTCCCGCGCATCCTGCGAAAGTACGTGCGCGAAGAGCATAAGCTGACTCTGCCGGATGCCATCCGCAAATTCAGCGCGCTGCCTGCCCAGCGCATGCGATTGACGGATCGCGGGGCGTTGAAACAGGGTATGTGGGCGGACGTGGTGGTCTTCGATCCGGAGACCATCCACGACGTGGCCACGTTCGCGGAGCCAAATCAGCTCTCCGAGGGGATGCGCTTTGTGCTGGTTAATGGCGACCTGGTGATCGACGAAGGGAAAATGACGAACGCACTGCCGGGCAAGGTGCTGCGGTCGCGGTGATGGCAATTATTGCTCTTCGCGCAATTCGTTAGCCGGCGAACTCCAAACGAAGTGCCGGCCATTGGCCGGGGGCAGTCCCGGACTTCGCCCGACGACGTATACCTTGCTCATGGGCTGGCCGGAATTCATCTCGACGCATTCCGGAAATCCGTTGGCGAGGAAGTATACGCCGTCGCGGCGATCGGGTAGTTCCCTGAAGACCACGGGCCTTGGATCGGACTTCATCTGGCGGCCCAGCACCTGGCAGACTGCTGCCGCGGCTGCTGGAGTGGTGCGCCATGGACCCAGGTTATGCTCCAGGGCCGCCAGGTTGAATGCGAGCAGGGCGGCGCCAAGCGTCCAACCTAGCGAGCGATCCTGAACTCCTTCAACGACCGCGGCCCAAAAAATGGCCAATCCGGCCAGGGGCAGATACAGGACCCGGGCGCCGGCGAAATCCGGCTGGAACATCAGCAGATGCTGCACCGGCAAACCGGCGGCCAGCAGAAACGCTACGCCCGCCAGCACGTGTGCCCTTGGTGGGCGGCACCGTACGGCGCACACCGCCAGCCCGGCGATGAAGGCTACAGCCGCCGCCCGCAGCCAATACTCCAGCGGCACGGACCAATTCACCGGGAAGAAAAGGAAGGCCCACTGGCGGAACAGCAGTGCCTCGGAAGAATGCAGCGGCCGCGAATGCCAGATGGCGCTGACGCCGGTGCGGTCGGGATAGCCGCCGATTCCTCCCAGCGCCCACCATCGATACGCGAACAGAAGGGCGCACACCGACGCGAGTGCCAGGCTGGCTTTGGCGGCGCGGCGACGTTCTTCGCGCCCCAGAAACGGCAGCAGCGCGATGGGCAACAGCGGAAGACAGAATGCCGATTCCTTGGTGCAGACACCAAACGCCGCGCAGAGAACGGATAGGATGACCGATGCGCGCCGGCCCTGGCGGCTGTAATCCAACGCTGCCAGCAGGGCGCCGAGGCAGAAGAATGTGGCGAGCAGATCCGAACGGGCATCCGACCAAGCCACCGTTTCGGCGCGCGATCCGTGCAGCGCAAACACCGCCGCCGCTAATGTAGTTGCCCCGCGGGACATCCCCAGGCGGCTGATCAGCAGATACAACAGTCCGACATTGGCGCAGTGCATGGCCAGGCTCCAGGCGTGCCAGCGGGCGGCCGCGGTCCCGGCCCATTGATAGTCGAGCCAATAAGAGATGAACGCGACCGGACGAAAGAAGAGCCCATGCCCGCCCGGCTCAGGCTTGAAGGCATCCGCCATGATCCGCCACGTGGCATGGGAGGCCTGCACGATGTGCGTGTAGTCGTCGTAGACGAAGGGAGATTGCAGGTTTCGCCAGAACGCAACGACTGTAGCCACCAGGATCAGGCTCAAACCCAAAGCTGCCGCCCGCGGTGGTGAAGTAGCTGGCTGGCATCCGGCCGCCGCCATCAGCAAGACGAACGATACGGCGAGCGCCGCCGCGGCGTTCACTGGCGAGTTAACGCTTACCATAGCCAAATGAAACGGTCCTAGTACGAAGCGGGTGGCGAGTAATATCGCGGCGGCGGCCAGCGAGGAGTAAAGCACGATGAAAAGGGTTCTGCGCAAACCAGTTAATCCGCTCCGGAGCTTCTAATTTAGCGTGGAACCGGGTAAGTCCTTGTAGACGAACGTTAGTCAAAGACGGGAACGGAAATGGCCGCATGCTAAAATTCGAATTAGCCGTCAATTCGATTAGCCGCCGCGTCATGGATTTCCTCACGGGTCTCAATCCACAACAACGAGAGGCAGTCGCCTGCACCGAAGGACCGCTGCTGATCCTGGCCGGCGCGGGTAGCGGCAAGACACGCGTCATCACCCACCGGATCGCGCACATCATCGTGTCGCGGCATGTTCCCCCCTCCGCCATCCTGGCGGTGACATTCACCAACAAAGCGGCACAAGAGATGCGTGGCAGGGTGGCCGCATTATTGAGCGACCTGGAGCTTGAATCCTCGCCGAATGTCTCGACCTTTCATTCTTTCTGTGTGCGATTATTGCGCAGCGACGGCGAGCCGCTGGCGCAGATTCGCCCGGGCTTCTCGCGGCGGTTCAGCATATACGACGACGAAGATCAGCTCGCCCTGATCAAGGCTGCTTACCGCCACCTGGGCCTGGACGAGAAGTTCATGCAATATCGCGCCGCCCTGTCGCGCATCAGCCACGCCAAGAACCTGAAGCTGACGCCTCAGGATTTCTATAAGGACGCGAAAGATCCGGCGGCGGCCAAGCTGGCGGTGATCTGGGACGAATACGAAAAAGCCTTGCACACCGCCAACGCCCTGGATTTCGACGACCTTTTGCTGGAGGCCGTGCGGTTGCTTCATCGCGACGAGGCCACGCGCGCGAAGTATAACCGGCGGCTCAGCTACATCATGATCGACGAGTACCAGGACACCAACCGCAGCCAGTACGAGCTGATGCGGCTGCTGTCGGAGGCGCACGGCAATGTCTGTGTAGTGGGCGACGAGGATCAGTCGATTTATAGCTGGCGCGGCGCGGATATTAAGAACATTCTGGATTTCGAGCATGACTTTCCGCGCGCCCGCACCATCCGGCTGGAACAGAATTACCGGTCCACCAAAAATATCCTGGCGGCGGCCGGCGCGGTGGTGGCCAACAATAAGGCGCGCAAGGGCAAGACTCTCTGGACGGAAGCGGATCGCGGGGACGCGCTCGGTTTGTACGCCGGTTGGGACGCCGAGAACGAGGCGGTGTTCATCGCCAACACCATCGATCGTCTGCTGGACCAGAGCCCCGACGACCGCGTGGCGGTGCTGTACCGCACTAACTCGCAATCCCGCCAGATTGAAGAGGCGCTGCGGCGGCATGGCCGCAAGTATGTGGTGGTGGGCGGATTCAGTTTCTACCAGCGCGCGGAAATCAAGGACGCGGTGGCGTATCTGAAGCTGGCGATGTCCAACCACGATTCCGTCAGCCTGCTGCGGGTGATCAATACGCCGGCGCGCGGCATCGGCCGCACCACCGTGGACCAGGTGGATGCGTTCGCGCGCGAACACGGGGTGAGCTTCTGGGACGCGGTCTCGCGCATGATCGACCAGCAACTGTTTCCGGCGCGCGCACAGTCGGCGCTGGTGGCGTTCCGCACCATGGTCCAGGAGCTTTCGCTGCGGGTAGAGAGCGAACCTCTGCCGGATGCCATACGGTTCATGCTGGACCGTACCGGGTACGGGCGCATGCTGGAGCAGGAGCAGACACCAGAATCGGAAGGCCGCCTGGACAACCTGCGCGAGCTGGTGAATGCGGCCGCGGATGCGGCGGAGCGCGGCGAGAACATGGGCGACTTCCTGGATCACGCCGCCCTGGTGGCGGACGCGGACGCGGTGGATGAAAAGGCGCAGATCAGCCTGCTGACGCTGCACAACGCCAAGGGCCTGGAGTTCCCAATCGTCTTCCTGGCGGGCATGGAAGAAGGCTTGTTCCCGCATCAGCGGTCCATGGACTCGGTGGCCGCGCTCGAGGAGGAGCGGCGCCTTTGCTACGTGGGGATGACGCGCGCGCAGAAACGGCTGTTTCTGACCTGGGCCAAGTATCGCCGCCGTTTCGGGGGTGGAGAACAGGAGCGCACGGTGCCATCGCGGTTTCTGAGCGAGGCGCCCTCGGAGCTGACCATCGATCTGGGCGAGGACGATTCCATCCCGCAATTGGATCTGCACGCGGAACGCTACCAGGCGAGGCAGAGCGCGCAGCGGAACACCTTTACCGGAAAGACCTACAATTCCCTGGAGAACATCTCCCAATTCTTCGCTGAGCGCGGCGTGGCGTTTCCGACGCAGCCACCGCCGGCGGCGGCAAGCGCTCCCCAGCGGCCCGCCCTGCCGGCCAGGCCCGTGGCGCCAAACGCTCCGCCGATAATGCGGAGAGCCCGCACGGGCATGACCGTGGAGCACCCCAAATACGGCACCGGCACGGTGGTACGCCGCGAGGGTGAGGGCGACGATGCTAAGATTACGGTCAGCTTTCCACGTTACGGCCTGAAGAAGCTGGTGGAGAAGTACGCCGGACTGAAGCGTAGCTGAAACCGTAGTTGAAGCGGAGCTGGACAACCCGAAAAAAAATATGAATACCACTGCAATCACTGATAAACTCGAACGAAAGAAGCTGAAGAGGACGGCGCGCAAGAAAGCGGCGCCCAAGGCGAAGCGCGCGGCGGGTGTAGCCCGCGGCTCGATCAAGAAGAAGGTTAAGAAGATGGTGCAAGGACAGCGTAAGCGTTAAGTTCGGGAAAGGCCGTTGAGCCAACTATTCCGCACCAAGAGCATCGACGCTCTGATTGAGGCTTCCCAGGAGCCGGAAAAGCGTCTACGCCGGACGCTGGGTCCCTGGACCCTGACGGCCTTCGGTGTGGGGGCGGTGATCGGATCAGGAATTTTCACGCTGACCGGCACCGCCGCGGCCGGCACGGTAATCCCGACCAAGTCGATCCTGGAGGCGACGGTCATCGACCTGATCCTCAACGGCACGCACGCCGCCTCCCAATTAGGCCGGCCCGGCGCAGGTCCGGCCATTACGGTTTCCTTCGCTCTGGTGGCGCTGGCGTGCCTGTTCGCGGGGCTGTGTTACGCGGAGCTCTCCTCGATGATCCCCATCGCCGGAAGCGCATACACGTACGCCTACGCGATTCTGGGCGAAATCGTGGCCTGGATCATCGGCTGGGACCTCATTCTGGAGTACGCCGTTTCCAATATGTCGGTGGCGGTGGGATTCTCCGCGTATATACAGGATTTGTGCGACAACCTGTTCGGAGCGCATTTGCCGCAGGCGTTGGCATACCCTCCCATACCGGCGCCGGGGGGTCCGGCGGGCATCTTCAACATCCCGGCCCTGCTGATTACATTGCTGGTGACCGTGGTGCTGGTGCGGGGCGTCAGGGAAAGCGCCGAGGCCAACACGACTATGGTGCTGATCAAGATCGGCGCGATTCTCTTGTTCTGCCTGGGCTCGGCGCGGGCCATCAACAGCAGCAACTGGCATCCGTTCGCGCCGCACGGTTTTCCGGGAATCCTGACCGGCGCCTCGATTGTGTTCTTCACCTACATCGGGTTCGATTCAGTCTCCACCGCGGCCGAGGAGTGCCGCAACCCGCAAAAGGACCTGCCGTTCGGCATCATCGCCACCCTGATCGTCTGCACCATTCTATATGGCTCGGTATCGCTGGTGCTCACCGGCATCGCCAAGTATTCGACCCTGACCACGGCTTCGCCCGTGGCGGACGCTTTGAAGGCGCTGGGCTACAACCGGCTGCGGGTGGTGGTCACCGCGGGGGCGCTCGCCGGCATGATCTCTTCGCTGCTGGTGTATCAATACGGCCAGGCACGCATCTGGTTCGCCATGTCGCGCGACCGGCTGCTGCCCGGCTTCTTCTCCGCCGTGCATCGCCGGTTCCAGACGCCGCATATATCCACCTGGATCGCCGGCTTTCTGGTGGGGATTCCGGCGGGAATCTGGGACATCGACACATTCGCGGAGCTTTCCAACATCGGCACCTTGTTCGCTTTCGCGTTGGTCTCTGCCGGGGTGATCGTCCTGCGAAAGAAGCAACCCGACCGACCACGGGCTTTCCGGGTGCCCTTTGTCCCTCTGTTTCCAATGATCTCGATCGCCTGCTGCGTGGTTCTGATGATGGGCCTGCCCCTGCGCACGTGGTTCCGCTTTTTTGCCTGGCTGATCGTGGGACTCGCCATCTACTTCCCGTTCGGGCGGAAGCGCAGCACCCTGAACGTGGAAACGGCGAAGCCGCAGCCGGCTGCTTGATCCCGCGCGGTCCAGCAAGGGCCGGCAGGCTATTGGTATCATAGAACAGATGAAATCCCTGCAATGTTTGCTTTTATTGACACCGCTGGTATGTCTGCACGCGCAGACGCCGGCTTCACAACCGGCCACGCCGCCGACTGTCAGCGTGCAGCCCGCCGCTCCCGTGGCGGCCAAGGTTCCCCCCGAAACAGTCATCCTCACGGTTGGAGACGAAAAAATCACCGCGGGTGAATTCGATCATATGATCGATATGATTCCCGAGCAATACCGCAATCAAATGCGCACCACGGGCCGCCGGCAGTTCGCCGAGAATATCATTCGCCTGAAGGTGATGGCCCAGGAAGCCCACCGCCGAAAGCTGGAGGATACGCCGGCGTTCAAATCGCAATTGGCCTTCCAATCCGAACAGCTGCTTGCCCAACAGCTTTACCAAAACCTGCAGACCACCACCAAGGTGGATGAAGCTGCCGCGCGCGCCTATTACGAAGAGCACAAGTCGGAATACTTACAGGTGAAGGCCCGCCACATTCTGATCAGAGCCAAGGGATCGGCGGTTCCGTTGAAGAAGGATTCGAAGGAACTGACTGAGGAAGAAGCGCTGGCAAAGGCCAAGGACATCCGCAAGAAGCTGGTGGACGGGGCGGACTTTGCGACGCTGGCAAAGTCCGATTCCGACGATGCCGGGTCCGGCGCCAACGGCGGCGACCTGGGAACATTCGGTCACGGCCGGATGGTGCCCGCCTTCGAGCAAGTGGCGTTCAGCATTCCCGTTGGCGAAATCAGCGAACCGGTGAAGAGCCAGTTCGGCTATCACATCATCAAGGTCGAGTCGCGACAGGAGAAGACTTTTGTGGAAGTGCGTCCGGAGATTGAACGGAAGCTGGACGCCGAACTCGTGAAGAAGACCATGGACGATCTCAAGAATTCCGCGTCCGTGGTGATGAACGAGGAGTACTTCGGCCCACCGGCGCCGGCGATGCCGGCGCAGGGAGCCAGGCCGCCTATCACCATCCAGCCGCAACCCCAGCAGAAGCCGGCGCCGAAGTAGGCGCTGCCCGGTCAGCGCTCCGCGTATAATTCCGCCCACTGGAACCCCGACGACCGGATATTGTCGCGCAAGGTCGAGTAGCGGACCATCTTTGCCTGGGCGCGCAGGTTGTCGGCGGCGGCCAGGGTAAAATCCAGGCGGTAGCAGTCGGCGCGATCCTTGTAGGAATAGTGCAGGTAGCGGATCTCGCCCGCGGCCGTCGCGGCCATCAGCCGGTCCCAGAAGCTAGCCTTGCTGAGCAACGGCTTGCGTACGCCCGCGGCGCGGGGGATCTCGATGGCCTGGCGGCCGCCGCGGAGAACCGCACGCCTGCAGCGCTCCGGCTGAAAGGGCCGGGCGGGATCGTCGCCGGGAAAGGTGACCAACAGCTCGCGGAGCGCGGCGAGGTCGGCGTCCCATCCGCTCCAGCGGAAACGCGAAGCGCCGCTGACCAAAGTGCCGCGCAGCAGCAGCTCGCGGATGCGCGTCTCATCCTTGCCGGTAACGCCCAGCATATGCTCCACCAGGTCGCGCAGCGGCAATTCCTGCACGACCACGCGTGTGATCGAGATGCCTTCGGCGGCTTCCGAGCTGAGTTTGACCCGGACGGTGGCGGGTAGAGACATGCCCTTTTTTTCACGCTAGCATAGATCCGTGAGTCCACTGGAGAAAGTCGAAGCCGAGCTGCGGCGCTACGAGCACGCGCTGGTGGACTTCTCGGCACGGGAGCGGGACGGCGACATCGAGCTGGTCATCGAGATGAAGAATCGCGGGCTGGGCCTGCACACGTATTACGCGCCGCTGCATCCGCGCGACATCGAGCATCCGCAGTTCCCCTGGACGCTGCAGCGGTACCTCTACGATTGCCTGCACGATTACCTGGTGGAAATGTTCATACGAACACCGCAAACCCGGGTCGTGGAGCCGTGAGCCCGCTGACCGAGATCCTGCGCGACGAAATTAGCCGCGCGGGACCCATCTCGTTCCGCCGCTTCATGCAGGCGGCCCTGTACGATCCGGTGCACGGATTCTACCGGCGCGGGCGCGACCCGTTCGGCAAACAGGGTGACTTCTATACTGCCGAACAGATCCAGCCGGTATTCGGCATCCTGATGGCCGCGCAGATCCGCGCGCTGCACAAAGAGATGGGCTCGCCGCCCGACTTCACGGTGGTGGAACTGGGCGCGGGCCGGCGCGAGATGGCGAAAGCGTTCTCCGAATGGCGGTACATGCCGTTGGACATCGCGGAAGGCGCGCTGCCGGAGCGGTTTCGCGGCGTAGTCTTCGCCAACGAGTTCTTCGATGCGCTGCCGGTGGAGCAGGTAACCTTTCGCGGCGGCTGTTACCGCGAAGTGCTGGTGGGATGGGACGGCCGCTTCGTTTGGACCGCCGGCGGGCCCGCGCGCGCGGAATCCGCAGAGTACCTTTGCCGCTACTTTCCCCCGCCCGCGGAAGGCGCGATCTACGAAGTGAATACGGACGCGCTCGCATGGCTGGAGCGCATCGCCGGCGCTTTGGAGGCGGGAGGGGTGCTAACGATCGACTACGGATACACCCGCGCCGAATCCGCACGCTTCCCTCAAGGAACCCTGATGAGCTACCGGCGGCACCACGCCGACGAAGATGTGCTGGACGATCCCGGCGCGCGGGACATCACCGCGCACGTAGCGTTTACGGCGCTGCAGGAGCACGGCGCGCGGCTGGGCCTGAAGACCGTACGCTTCGAAACGATGGCGCAAACGCTGTTGGCCGCGGGAGAGGCGGATCAATTCGCGGCAGCGCTGGCGGGGGCGGGGCCGCAGGAAGAGCGGCAGCGCCGGTCGCAGTTGAAGAGCCTGTTATTCGGAATGGGGGAGACGTTCCGGACACTGCTGCAGAGCGCGGGAGGAGAAGATGCGGGGCCGGCTACAAAATGAAAAAGGCCCCGACGAATCGGGGCCTATTGGTTCAAACCTGATCTACGCCCTTTGTAGGGCGCCCATGCTACTTCTTCTTTTTTGCAGGCGCCTTTTTCTTGGGGGCTGCCTTTTTGGTTGCGCTCTTCATCGATTGATTCTCCCTAAACATCAAATTTTGCGATTCGAAAATCGCAATGTGATTCATATATAAGGTTCTTCGCGACGAAAGTCAAGAAAAAAATGCATCGAGATGCCTCCAACGCAAATTTTTCCCCCAGGGACAGGCTGCGCGTGGTACTGGTCGCGCCACGCAACCCGCTGAACATCGGCGCAGCGGCGCGCGCCATGGCCAACTTCGGCTTCACGCGGCTGCGCGTGGTGAATCCGTACGAGGTGGCGTTCCGCGAAGCGCGCTCGGCGGTGCACGCCGCGCCAGTGCTGGCCGCGGCCGAAGAGTTCATCCGCGTTGCGGACGCGGTGGCGGATTGCGAACTGGTGGTGGGTACTACTTCGGTGGGCCATCGCGAGCTGCAACACACGCTACGCCGCCTGGAATCGGGCGCGCGGATGATACGAAGCCGGCTGGCGGCAGGGCAGGTCGCGCTTCTGTTCGGCTCGGAGAAGTTCGGCCTGTCGAACGAAGATATGAGTCATTGCCACTGGCTCATGCGCATTCCCACGGTGGACGTGGATCGCTCAATGAACCTGGGCCAGGCCGTCGCCGTGTGCCTGTACGAGCTGGCGCGCGATTCGCGAGCAGCTATCGGACGTACCGAAGAGTTAAAGGCCGCCGGCGCGGCGGACGCGGAGCAGATCACGGCACTGCTGGTGGAGGCGTTGGAGCGCAGCGGTTACAGCAAGCCGCTGACGGAGGCGTCCACCAAGGTTAAGGTACGGCGTTTGGTGCGCCGGCTCAATCTGACCGCGCGCGATGCGCCGGTAGTGCGGGGGATGCTCCGCCAGATCTTGTGGAAGCTGGGGGCGTAGAGCCGGCGCACCGTCAGAACGGCTTATCCGGCTCCTTCTTCTTTACCGGAGGAGCGTACTTGAAATACAGCGTCACGTCCACGAGGTGGGTCTTGTCGTTGATCTTGGTTTCCGAGCGGGTTTCGCCCAGGTTGTCGAAGAGCCCCTCCTCGCGCACCCGCTGGAGGAAGTAGTCCGGATACTCGGGGTTGTATGGAGTGCTTTCTTTGTGCGTCCACATCTTGCGGATGGCCGACTCGCCATTGAGATCGAGTCCTGCAATGCGCAGCGTCCCGAAAAGGAATTGCTCGCCTTCATCGATCTTAAGAACCAGGTTCACGGTTTTCTTGGCATCGTCGATCTGACGCACGATTTGCACGTCGTTGCGCATGTAGCCCTGGTGCGCCAACGTCTTCTTGATGCGATCGACGCCTTCACCGATGGGGCCGAAGTCGGCCAGGTCGCCGATCTTGAACTTGGCTGCCTTCAGCAGCCGGGCGGGCTCGAAGTGCGGCGCGCCCTCGATGCGCACGTCGCCCAGGTTGTAGGTGCCGCCTTCATCCACCACTACCTTCACGGCCAGGCCCTGCACATCGGTGGCTTTCTCCACCGTCACCTTGGTGAATGCCACACGCACCCGGCCGCGCGCGTCGTAGAGCGGACGGACGGCGGAGTCCAGGTATTGGCGGAAAGTATCCTCTTTGTACGGGGCGCCCACCGCGACCTCTCCAATGGCGTTCTGCAGCGCGCTGGTGGGGACTGCCTGGTTGCCTTCGAACGACACCTCGGCTACGGATGGCTCCGAGCGCGCGGGCCGGAACATAATCGCGAATTCATTGGGCGCTATCGCGGTGACCTTGGCGATCACCTGGTCCTTGCCGCCATGCGCGGTCACGCACTCCTGAACCCATTGCTTGTAGCGGTCGATCACTTGTTTAGTGGCGGCCAGGCGCGGCGCAAACATGGGATCCTTGCCGCGCAGGTAGCCGGTGAGGTCCTGGTCGGGTATCCCCAGGCTCTCGAAGCGGATCGGATAGGCAGGACTGACTTCCACTACCTGGAACGAAGCCGCGTAACCGTTCTGGTCGCCGCTGGGCGCGAATTTATATCCCACGGTTTCGAAGGAGCCGGTGGCCACCAGCCGGTCGCGCGCCGCTTCAAAATCCGGCTTGCCGGCCAGTTGCCCGACCTTCAAAGCAGCCACAGCCAGTATCTGCGCCTGCGTGTAGTTATGATTTCCCTCGACCTTCAGGCTTTGGACGGGCCACTTGTCCGGACGCGCCGCCGGCTTGGTGGTGGACTTCTTCGCGCGGCTGGTCTGCCCGTAGGCGGCCGGAATCCCGGCGCCCCAGCCGCACATCACTAATAGCAGAAGCCAAATCATATCTTTATTGTAGGGGCGATGTAGAATGGAAAAAGTGTCTTACGATCTGATCGTTATCGGCAGCGGCCCCGGCGGTTATTCGGCCGCCATTCGCGCCGGCCAATACGGCCTCAAGACCGCGCTCATCGAGAAGCAGCCCCGATTAGGTGGGACGTGCCTGCTGGTGGGCTGCGTTCCAACAAAGGCGCTGCTGCATACAGCCGACGTCTGGGACCATTTCCTGAATCCGGAGGCCGACGGCATCCAGTGTCAGAACCCGGTGCTCGATTATCCGAAGGTCATCGAGAAGAAGAACCGCATCGTCAACAAGCACTCCAAAGGCGTGGAAGGATTGCTGCGCAAGAACAAGGTCGAATGGATCAAGGGCTACGCGCGGCTGTTGGGCGGCGGGCGCATCGAGGTGGAGGGCGTGCAAGGCGCCCAGACCCTGGAGGCGCGGAACATTATCATAGCCACCGGGTCGGAAGCGCGCATGCTGCCGGGACTGCAGCCCGACCCCGACCTGATCCTGACCAACATCGAGATTCTGAACCTGACCGCGGTGCCGAAGTCGCTGGCCATTATCGGCGCCGGCGCTGTGGGCGTGGAGTTCGCCTCCATCTTCAACCGTTTTGGCACTGAGGTGGCCGTGTTCGAAATGCTCCCCCGGGTTGTGCCGGTGGAGGACGAAGAGGTCTCCAAGGAGCTGGATCGCGCGTTCCGCAAATCGGGCATCAGGGTGGAGACCGGCGCGATGGTGGCTAACGTGCGGAAGGGCGGGAAGGGCGTGCAGCTGACCGTCACGCTCGCCGGCGGCAAGACCGAAGAGGTGGAGGCCGAGAAACTGCTGGTGGCGGTGGGCCGCAAACCGAACACGGAGAACATCGGCCTGGAAAAAACGCGCGTGGAGCTGGACCGGGGCTTCGTCAAAGTGAATCCGTATCAGCAGACCGGTGAGCCGGGTGTATACGCCATCGGCGACGTAGTGGCGGGCACGCCGCAACTGGCGCATGTGGCCACCATGGAGGGCATGGTGGCGGTGGCGCATGCCGCGGGTAAGCCGGCCGTGCCGATCAATCGCAACCGCATCCCGGGCTGCACGTACACCGAGCCGGGCATCGGCAGCGTGGGTATGACGGAAGCGCAGGCGCGTGCCGAAGGCCACCAGGTGAAAGTGGGCAAGTTTCCCTTTGCGGGCAATAGCCGGGCCAGCATTCTGGATAGCCACGGCGGATTTATCAAAGTGGTGGCCGACGAGAAGCTGGGCGAGATTCTGGGTGTGCACATTATCGGCCCGGAGGCCTTCGAGCTGATCGCGGAAGCCGTGGCGGCCATGGAAGCGGAAGCCACCGTGGAAACCATCATGCACACCATCCACCCGCATCCCACGCTCAGCGAGATGATGGGGGAAGGCTTCAACGCCGTTTACGGCCTGGCCATCAATGCTTAGGTGCGAGTGGCGGCAACCAGGCAGCATGGAGTACGGGCGCGCGTTCGAATGGCAGCAGCAACTGGTGGCCCGGCGCAAGACCGGAGAAATCCCGGACCAGCTCGTTTTGCTGGAACATCCGCACACCATCACCTTGGGACGCAACGGCCATCCTGAGAACCTGCTGGCCAGCCGGGAAATCCTGGCGCGCGCGGGTGTGGCGTTTCATCCAACGGACCGCGGCGGCGACATCACCTATCATGGGCCCGGGCAGATGGTGGGCTATCCGATCGTGGATTTGCGCGAGTGGAAGCGCGACGTAGGCGCCTATGTGCGGGCCATCGAGCAGGTGCTGATCGACACGCTGGAGGATTTCGGCATTCACGCCGGCCGCATCCCGCGGCTCACCGGAGTGTGGGTAGCCGGGTGCAAAATCGCGGCCATCGGCGTGCACATCAGCCGTTGGGTGACCTCGCACGGTTTCGCGCTTAACGTGGCGACCGACCTGCGCTATTTCCAGTACATTGTTCCGTGCGGGCTGGCTAAACCTGTGGCGTCCATGGCGCAACTTGGTTCTAACGCTGCTTGGGAAGAAGTTGCCGAGCGCCTGGCGGCGCATTTCGGACGGATATTTGAACGCCAGATGATTCGAGCGGGCGTGGCCGCCTGCTGCTAGAGAGGAATACACATGACCGACGTAGTGATGCCCCAGATGGGCGAAAGCATCGTGGAAGGGACGCTGACCAGGTGGCTGAAGAAGGCAGGCGACCACGTGGAGCGGGACGAACCGCTCTTCGAGATCTCGACCGACAAGGTGGATACCGAGATTCCGTCGCCGGCTGCCGGGACGCTATCGGAGGTGCTGGTGGAAGAGGGCAAGACGGTCGGCATCAGCACCGTCGTGGCGCGGATCGATGAGGGCGGCGGGGCCCCGCAGCCCGCCGCGGCACAACCCGCGGCGCAGGCTGAACCCGCGGCTGCCCCACCACCGCCTCCACCTCCTGCCGCGCCCGAACCTCAGGCTGCCGCGCCGGAGCCGGTTGCCGCGTCCGCACCTCAGGCTGCCGCGCCCGATTCGCCGCCCGCCGAAGAACCTGCCGAAGCTACCGGTCCATTATCACCGCTGGTGCGCCGCATGGCGCGCGAGTATTCGATAGATCTCAGCAAGGTGAAGGGCACCGGCGCGAGCGGCCGCATCACCAAGCAGGATCTGGAGGGTTACATCGCGCGGCAGCAGGCTGCTCCGCCTGCTTCCGTCCAAGCGCCTCCGGCACCGCCGGCGCAGGCCGCGGCGCCAGTTCAAGCCGCGGCGCCGGCTCCCACCCCGCAGGACCTTCCGCCGCTGCCCGCCGCCGTACAGGCCAAAGCGCGCATCGAGCCGATGAGCACCATGCGCATCCGGATCGCCGAGCACATGCTCGCCAGCCGCCGCACGTCGGCTCACGTCACCACCATACATAAGGTGGATATCACCAAGGTCGCCCGCATGCGTGCTCTCCATAAGGCCGATTTCCAGTCGCGCTATGGTATCTCGCTCACGTACCTTCCGTTCGTGGTGCGCGCCACGGTAGTCGGGCTGCGCACGTACCCGCTGCTGAACGCCTCCGTTGAAGGCAACAACATCATCCACCACAACGAAATCAACATCGGCATCGCGGTGGCCCTGGAAAACGGGCTGATCGTGCCGGTGATCCGCCAGGCTGACGAGAAGAACGTGCTGGGCTTGCAGCGCTCCATCGTGGACCTGGCCACTCGCGCGCGCTCGCGCCAGCTCAAGCCCGATGAAGTGCAGGGTGGGACATTCTCCATCACCAATTTCGGCAGCTTCGGCAGCGTGATTGCGACCCCCATCATCAACCAGCCGCAAGTGGCCATCCTGGGCGTCGGCGCGGTGGAGAAGGCGCCGGTGGTGATCGATGACGCCATCGCCATCCGGTCGGTGATGTACCTGTCTCTGAGCTTCGACCACCGGCTGATCGACGGTGCGCTGGGCGATCAGTTTACGGCCAAGGTGAAGGAAGTGCTGGAGGGGTGGTCGGAAGAGGTGCTGTAACCTCGCGCTCAATCAGGACTTGCTTTCTTACACCAAGGTCCGCCCGCGGCAATCTTAGATTTGGCGGCCAACATGCTTCATAAAGCGGCCAAAAAATCCTCTACCGTAGGCATCAGATTGCAACTTCGATTTCGCGCGTTGTTTTCGTTCTGATAGATCGCGATGTTCAACCTCAATCAAGCCGTCACTCCAGTTTACTTGCCAGCGGCCGGCGCGGCAGTCCCGAAGCAATACAAATTCTCATCCGTGCGCAGGTAGATGCGGCTGTCCGCGATGGCGGGTGTGGCGATCACGGATCCCTCCACGTCGCCTGAAGAAAGCATCTCCCAGTCGGCGCCGGCTTTGATCACGCTGATTTTGCCCTCCTCGCTGACAAAGTAGACTTTGCCGTCGCCTGCCACGGGCTGGGCGTAGTATTCACCGAGAGCGTCCTTCAAGCGCGCCTCCCGCAGCACCTTGCCGGTCTCCGGATCGAATACCGTGACGATCCCGCCGGTGCGGACGACATACAGCACGCCCTGGTAGAGCAGCGCGGCCTGCACGTACGGCATCCCCTTCGTATGGCGCCACAGCACGTTCGTCCTGGTAACGTCGCCCGAGCCGTTCAACCGCGTGCGCACCAGGCCGCCGCTGGGCTCGCTCGAATCGAAAGCCTTTTTCCATTCCTCCTCGGTCACCTCGCCATCGTTGTTGCCGGTGTTCTTGTCGATGGACTTGGCAATGCGGTACATGATCTTGTCGCTGAGGCTGTCACCAGCCAGCTCAGAGAGTTGCAGCTTACCGTCCTTATTCTTGTCGTACTGCTTCAGCAGAGAGCTAAACGGCGGCGGAGCATCCTCGCCGGTGGTGGTCTCCAACGTGTAAACCGAGTCGCCGGCCACCAGGGGCAGCGCCGCGGGAGCCATGGTGACGCCGCGTGCCCACCACAACCGCTCGCCCGTGCGGGCCTGGTATCCGGTCAGTTCCACGGCGCCGGCCACCACGATCTCCTCCGGCCCGCCGGCGGGTTTGTAAACGGACGGTGTGGCATACGACCCCAGCCATCCGATGGGCCGCTCCACTTTCCACGACGGCTTCCCCGTGGCGGCATCGAATGCCATCAGCCACGCTTCTTCGGGCGTATCCACCAGCAGCACCACGTTCCCCGCGGCGTAAATCGGCGATACGGCCATGCCCTGAATGGCGCCGAACGGACCCAGCGGCACGCGCCAGCGTTCGTTGCCATCGCGGTCGTAGGCGAGCAGGCCGAAGTCCGGATAGTACACGAAGATGGAGTTTCCGTCGGTGGCCGGCGTGGGGGTGGTCGGACCATTCTGGGGGTTGACGGCCTCGGCGCGCGTCCGCGTCACGGCTTTGCGCCAGGCCAGAGCGCCGGTCTTGGCATCGAAACACAGCAGAATGCGCTGATCGCCTTCAAAGCCGGTGATCCAGACCCGCCCGTCCACTACGATCGGCGAAGAGTGACCCTTGGGCGTTTTGGCCTTCCAGAGCACGTTGCGGTCGCGGCTTAAATCCGCCGGAAGGCCTTTGTCCGGCGAGACGCCGGTGCCGTTCGGCCCGCGAAATCGCGGCCAGTCGGAGGCGGCCAGCAAACCGCAAATCGCTAAGAACAATCCAACAAAACGCATGGTTCCATGTTAGACGGAGCGGCGTGTAAATGGCGAGCAGTTATTCCGTGCGCTGGCCGTGCTTGTAATGGACGCGCATGGCCTTGTGAACGGCCTTCCATCTCTTCTTCAGTGCCTGGGCGGCCTGCACGTCGGTCTGCCGTTCATGCCAGGCGATTTCGGCGCGCAGCTTGGCATAGCTCCGCCAGCGGTCGGCGTCCAACTCGCCCGCCTGGACCGCAGCCTGGACCGCGCATCCATCTTCGGACTTGTGGCTGCAATCGCGGAAGCGGCACCTGGACGCCAGAGCCGCGACGTCGCCGAACGTGGAATCCAGGCTGTCGGGTCCCGCCCACATCTGGATTTCGCGCATGCCCGGCGTATCGATCAGGGCGCCACCTTGCGGCAAAGCCAGCAGCTCTCGATATGTGGTCGTGTGACGCCCGCGGCTATCGCCGGCGCGCACTTCCTGGACTGCCTGTCGCTCCTCCCCGAGCAGCTGGTTCACTAAAGTGGACTTTCCCACGCCGGATGATCCCAGCAATGCGATGGTCAGCCCGGGACGCAACAGTCGCAATACCGGCTCGATCCCCTGCACCGTGCGCGCTGTGATGGCGACCACCGGCGCGCCTCCCGCGATGCCTGCCACCTGGCCAATGCGCGCGTCCACGTCCGGACACTGGTCGCATTTGTTGAGCACGATGGCGGCATCGGCGCCGCTGGCGTGCGTCAGCGTCAGATAGCGCTCGATGCGCCGGAGGTTGAACTCGTGGTCTAAGCCGCAGACGATCAGCACCAGATCGATATTGGCGGCAATCACCTGCTCCTGCTCGCGGTCGCCGGCCGCGCGGCGTGAAAACAGCGTGCGGCGGGGAAGCACCGCATGGATGGTAGCCTCTTCCGGGCCGACCGGCTGAGCGGCCACCCAATCGCCCACCGCCGGCCAGTCGGATCGTTCCGTGCGATAGAGCAGCGCGCCGATGGCCTCCGCCCGCATCTCGCCGCGCGCGGCGTACACCCGGTACCGGTCGCCATGCACCACGGATACACGAGCCAGTTGCAGGCCGCGCGCCGCATAAGGGTCAAAAGCCTGGTATGTTTCGTCCGTAGCGCCGAGCGCCGTCAAGTCAAAAAAATCCGTCATTCCAGTTCTCCTGCAAAACATTTTGGGAAGTAGAAGGAATGGACTCGCCGCGCGCGCGGTCTTCGAACGTTGGCTCAGACCGTGCGTGGCGAATCGACTTTTAGCGGACGGACAGCGGCAGTACCCAGAGATCAGACTAGCCAATCAGGCTGCGGAAAGCAAGCCGCACACCGTGTTAACTTTGACCTGATGCGATACTTTTTAGCGTTTCTGGCTTCGGCCGCGTTGTTGTTCGGGTCGGGAGAATTGTCCGGGCGCCGCGCGCCGGGTTTCTCGCTTCCGGACCTGCACCTGCAACAACGCGATCTTGGGGACTATCGTGGCAGGATCGTGGTGCTTGACATCATGCAGACCACTTGCCCGCACTGCGCGCGGCTCTCGGAAATCCTGGAAAATGTGCACGCCAAGTATGGTGACAAGCTCACCGTGTTGTCGATCGTCAATCCGCCTGATAATCAGACCACGGTAGCCCGGTTCGCGGCGGAACACGCGATTACCACGCCGATCCTGTTCGATTGCGGGCAGGCATCGGTGTCTTATCTCAAGGCCACGCCGCAGAACCCCAAGGTGAGCGTTCCCCACCTCTTCCTGATCGACGGCCAGGGCATGATCCGCAACGACTTCGCTTATGGGTTCGACACCAAGAACATCTTTGAGGGCGACGGTCTGGACGCGGAGATCGACCATCTGCTGGCTGCGCCGGCAAAAGCCAGGAAATAACCCGCGCCTCCCTCCCTGAGATTCCCGGACGGGCGCCCGCACTATATAGGGCAATGCTACTTACGCCCAAACGAGCATGGGCCCTGCTCATGCTGACCGTGTATAGTGCGCTGGCCGCGTCGCCGGTTGGCGCGCGCGCCTATTTGACCGGGGCGACGGTCCCCGATTTTCCGTCAAAGTGCGATGTGCGCATCGATATGACCGGCGACCAGGAATTGCTTTTCGTGACGCGCGCGCTCACGCTGCATGTCCCGTATGACAAGGTCAACACCGTGGAGTACGGTCAGCATGTCGGGCGGCGTTATGCAGAAGCGGTCCTGATTTCGCCCCTCTTTCTGTTGAGCAAATCGCGCAAGCACTTCGTGACGGTGGGCTACACGGACGGCAGGGGCAGGCAGCAGGCGCTCGTACTACAGGTGAATAAGGGCGACGTGCGCGCCGTGCTGGCCGAACTGGAGGCCAAGACCGGCCGCCGCGTCGAGTATACCGACGATGAAGCCCGCAAGGGGCGGGGGTGACGCGCTATGCTCGGTGCAATTCTGTTGTGTGCGTTGGTGGCCGGACCGTCCGATCCGGTTCCAGCGGCGGCGGCGCCCGCGGCAGCTTCCGTCGAGCAGGATAGCCTGCGCGTCCTGCTCACTCTCAAGCGGGTGTATGTGGATCGATTTAGCGGCGGCGAGACCGCCGCGCAGATGCGTGACATGATTATCAGCAGCCTGCAAAATACGCGCCTGTTCTTAGTCACCGAAAACCAGGAGAAGGCGGACGCCATCCTGCGCGGCTCGGCCGAAGACCTGGTCTACACCGACACGCATTCGTCGAGCGATAGTCTGAACGTGCATAGCAGCCTGGGCACCCGGCGCAGTGAAGACTCGGGAGCGTTGCGGGGCGGTAACCATGTGTCCGACAGCCACGATCAGTCAGTGGGCCTGGGAGCTGGAGAGAGCGAATCCAGCCATTCGGCGGAGCGGCGGCACGAGGCCAACGCCGCGGTCCGCATCGTGAATAAGGATGGCGACGTGATCTGGTCCACCACCCAGGAAAGCCTGGGCGGCAAGTTCCGCGGGGCCAGCGCGGACGTGGCGGATAAAATCACCCGGCAGTTGACGGAGGATTACGAGCGGGCGAAAAAACTACCGCGCTGATGGCGTCCAGCAAAAGCTCGTTCCGGATGGGCTTGCCCAACACGCGGTCCACCAGCTTCTCTTCCGGCAGATCGTACAGTTCTTCCATCCAGCCGGACAGCACGATGATTTTCGCGAAGCTTCGTTCGTTCACGCTACGGATCAGTCGCAGCCCATCCTTCAGCTTCGGCAGGCACAGATCCATCACCAACACGTCGGGTTGTAGCTCCGCGAGCAAGCGTTCGGCGGAGGGCGCGTCCTCGGCTAAGGCGACCTGATGACCGGCCGCTTCGAGCAGCAGCTTGCGAATGGCGAGTTGCTGGACATCGTCGTCCGCGAGCAGTATATGGGACATTAGAAGTGCATTCCACCGCCGCAAATCAATACTTCGGCGGTAATATAGTCCGACAGCGGCGAGCAGAAGAACAGCACGGCTCCAGCGGCCTCTTCCGGCGTGCCGGCGCGGCCCAGCGGGCAGACCACTTTCATGGCCTCGAGCATTTTCGGCTGAACTCCCACGGCGATCTGGCGGCCCTGAACCTCGATGGTGGCGCCAGCCTGGCTCAACGGCTGGGTGAGCCGGGTTTCAATCATGCCGAAACCCACCGCGTTGACATTCACGTTATAGCGGCCCCACTCCTTGGCCATGGTCTTCGTCAGGCCGATCACGCCGGCTTTGCCCGACGAATAACCGGCTTGGCCGGGATTGCCGTCCGTGCCCGCGATGGAGGTAATGTTGACCACCTTGCGCATGACGCGGCGGCCCTCCGCGGCCTCGCGCTTGGCCGTTTCACGGATGTGTGTGGCGGCGGCGCGCAAAACGCGGAACGGCGCCACCAGGTGGATACCGAGCATCGCCAGGTACTGCTCGTCGGTGGTCTTTTGGATGACATTGTCCCAGGTGTAGCCGGCGTTGTTGACAATGATATCGAGTCCGCCCAGGGCGGCCAGCGTGCCGTCCACCAGCTTTTGCGGGAAATCCGGGGCGGTGACATCGCCCGCCATGTGCGCCGCGCGTCCGCCGGATTGCCGGATGAGGGCCTCGCTCTCGGAGGCGGGTGCGGGGTCCAGATCGTTGATCATCACGGCGGCGCCGGCGGCCGCGAGTTTCTGGGCGATGGCGCGGCCGATACCGCGGCCCGCGCCGGTCACCAGCGCGACTTTGGATTCGAGCGTAAAAGGCATCAGAGACTATGAAACCACAGAAATCGGGCCCTGTGGCTATAATGGATCGGATCATCAATCCCATGCCAGAACTCGTACAATACACCGTCCAGGATGACGTAGCAATCATCACAATTAACAATCCGCCCGTGAACGCTCTCAGCCCCGGTGTGCCGGAAGGCATCGACGCCGGCGTGGCGCGGGCGGCCGCCGACCCCGCCGTTAAGGGCGTGGTGCTGATCGGTTCAGGCAACACGTTTATCGCCGGCGCGGATATCAAGGTCTTCGGCACTATCCCCAATCGCGAAGTCTCCATCGACCGCTCGCGCCGCGTGCACGCGCTGTTGCGGCGCATCGAGGACTGTCCCAAGCCGGTGGTCTGCGCCATACACGGCACGGCGCTGGGCGGCGGGCTGGAGTTCGCCATGGCCTGCCACTATCGCGTGGCGGTTCCAGCCGCTAAGGTAGGGCAGCCGGAAGTGCTGCTGGGTATCATTCCCGGCGCCGGCGGCACCCAGCGCCTGCCGCGACTTTGCGGAGTGGCCACCGCCGTGGAACTCTGCACCCTCGGCCAGCACATCGGCGCGAAGCGCGCCCTGGCGGAAGGCATCGTCGATCATATAGTGGATGGCGATCTGCTGGCGGGCGCTATAGCTTTCGCGCGGCGGAAAGCCGCGGCCGGAGAGATCCGCAAGGTCCGCGAGCAGAGCGCCAACATCGCGGATCGAGCCGCCGCGGCGGCTGCTATCGATGCGGCGCGCGCCAGTCTGAAGAAGACCGCCCGTGGCGCCCGTGCGCCCTATGCCGCAGTTGAGGCAATCACGGCCGGCATTCAGAACGGTTTCGACGCCGGCTCCCAACGCGAAATCGAGTTGTTCGCCGATTGCGTGTTATCCGCCGAATCCCGCAACCTGATCCGCCTGTTCTTCGCGGAGCGCGAGGCAGCCAAGATCCCAGGCGTACCGAAAGAGACGCCCACATCGGAGATTCGCGCGGCCGCGGTAGTGGGTGCGGGCACCATGGGCGGAGGTATCGCCATGAACTACGCCAACGCCGGCATACCCGTGCTGCTGAAGGAATCCGACCAGGCGGCGCTCGGCCGCGGCCTCGCCACTATCCGCAAGAACTACGAAATCTCGGCCTCCAAGGGGAAAATGACCGCGGAGCAGGTGGAGCGCGTCATGTCGTTGATCCGTCCCACGCTCACCTACGACGGTTTCGACCAGGTCGATATCGTAACCGAAGCCGTGTTCGAAAATTTCGAGCTCAAGAAGTCGGTGTTCGCGGAACTGGGGCGAGTGACTAAGCCTGACTGCGTGCTGGCGTCCAACACTTCGACGCTGGATATCGACCAGTTCGCGCGCGCCAGCGGCCGGCCGGCGAGCGTGATCGGCCACCATTTCTTCAGTCCGGCGAACGTCATGAAGCTGATGGAAATCGTGCGTGGCAGCGAGTCCAGCAACCAGACCATCGCTACCTCGCTGAAGCTGTCCAAGAAGCTGAACAAGGTGGGCGTGGTGGTGGGCAACTGTTTTGGCTTCGTGGCCAACCGCATGCTCGCTTATTACATGCGCGAGGGCTACCTGCTGCTGGAAGAAGGCGCCAGTGTGCCGCAGATCGATGGCGTGATGACCGCTTTCGGCATGCCCGTGGGACCGTTCGGCATGCAGGATATCGCGGGCATCGATGTGGGCGCGCGTATCCGGCAATACCTGCGGTCGATCGGCAAGAGCCGCGCGGAAGGGCCGGAATCGCCCGTGCCGGACTGGATCTACGAGATGGGACGCTACGGCCAGAAGACCGGCGCCGGATGGTACCGCTATGAAGCCGGCAGCCGCACGCCTGTTCCTGATCCGCTCATCGAGGAGCTGGCCGAAAAGGCCGCCCGCGAGCGCGGCATCACGCGGCAACCCATCTCGGATGAGGAGATCCTGACGCGCATCATGGTGGCGCTGGCCAATGAAGGCGCCAACGTGCTCGACGAGCATATCGCCATACGGCCCGGGGATATCGACGTGATCTATGCGTACGGCTTCGGATACCCGCGGCATCGCGGCGGTCCCATGGCCTATGCGGATTCGCTCGGGCTCAGGAACGTGCTGGCGAAGGTGAACGAGTATCGTGTGCGCTTGGGAGATCATTGGCAGGCCGCGCCGCTGCTGGAGCGTCTGGCGGCGGCCGGCACGGGGTTCTACGACGCGCCGGGCTCGGCGGCGGCCGCCATTTGATGCGCCGTGACGTTTGAACTGACCCGGCTCCGCTTCCATTTGCGCGCGGCCGGATCGCTGTTCTTTCCGCCCGGCAAGGCCGGCAATGTGCTGCGCGGCGCATTCGGGATGAAGCTGCGCGAAACCGCGGACGCGCCCGATTACCACCGCATCTTCGAACCAAGAACCATTGACGGGCCGAGCGGCCTCGCCGATCCGCCCCGCCCCTTCGTTTTCCGCGCCGCCCATCTGAATGGCCGGACCATTCCGCCCGGCGAGGCATTTCATTTCGACGCACACCTGTTCGACACCCGCGCCGAAACACGCCCGCATTTTGTCACAGCGTTCGCGAGCTGGGGAAGGGCCGAATTGCTGCACGTAGATCAACACGATGTGGCGATCGATCTCGACCAACCGGGCGAACGCGCCACCGGGGTGCGCATCACGTTCGTCACGCCCACCGAATTGAAGCCGGTCACGCGCCCGGAATTTGCCGTCCTGTTTGCCCGCCTGCGCGACCGCATCAGCACCCTGCGCGCGCTGTACGGCCCGGGCCCGCTGGACATCGGCTTCCGCGCCCTGGGCGAGCGCGCCGCCCAGGTCCGCATGACGCGCTGCGAGCTATCGTGGCAGGAGACCGAGCGCCGATCCAGCCGCACAGGTCAGACATACCGTATCGGCGGATTCACCGGATTCGCCGAGTATGCCGGCGAGCTAAGTGAGTTCCTGCCCTATTTGCGTGCCGGCCAGTGGACCGGAGTAGGCCGCCAGACCGTCTGGGGAAAGGGAGAAATATGTTTCCAGGTTTGCTCTTAGCCGCCGCCAAGACTTACACCCTGCCGCCGGGCAAGCTCGCCAAAGCCATCGAATACGCCGCGGCCCGCAACCGGCTATATTTCATCGCCGTGGCTTACGGCATCGCGGTGCTGCTGGCGCTGTTGGCGTGGCACGTGGCGCCGCGCATCCGAGATTTCGCCGAATCGCTCACGCGCCGCCGCCTCCTGCAGGCCTACATTATCGCGCCGCTATTCCTGCTGGCGGTGGACGCGCTGGAATTGCCCGTCGCGCTGTACAGCCACCATCTCTCACTCAAGTACGAGCAGTCCATCCAGGGCTGGGGATCCTGGTTTTGGGATTGGACCAAGGGCGAACTGCTCACCTTCGCGCTGGCCGGCATCGCCATCTGGGTGCTCTATGGCGCGATGCGCCGCAGCCCCCGCCGCTGGTGGTTCTACTTCTGGCTGGCCGCCGTGCCCATGGTTGTCTTGCTGATGTTCATCGAACCGGTGGCCGTCGAGCCGCTATTCTTCAAGTTCGAACCGCTGGCCGCCAGGCAACCCGCCCTGGTCGCCGCCATCGAGAAAGTGGTGACCCGCGGCGGATTGGAGATTCCGCCCGATCGCATGTTCGAGATGAAGGCCAGCGAAAAGCTCAAATCGCTGAACGCTTACGTGACGGGCATCGGCGCGTCCAAGCGCGTGGTGGTCTGGGACAACACCATTCAGAAAATGAGCACCGGCCAGACGCTGTTCGTCTTCGGACACGAGATGGGGCACTACGTCCTGGGTCACGTGTGGATAGGCATCGGCGCGGCGATGCTCGGCATCCTGATCTTCCTGTTCCTGGCGTATCAGGCGATGCGCTGGGCGCTGGCACGCTGGGGCGCGCGTTGGGCGATCCGCGAGATGAACGATTGGGCATCCCTGCCGGTGCTATTGCTGGCGCTGGCGGTATTCGGATTCCTGTCGCAGCCGGTGGGGAGTTCATTCAGCCGCGTGCTGGAGCACAATGCCGACGTTTACGGCCTGGAGGTCATCCACGGGATCGTGCCCAACTCATCCGGGGAAGCCGCCCAGGCCTTCCAGATTCTGGGCGAAGTCTCGCTGGACGATCCAAATCCGAGCCCGTTTATCGAGTTCTGGCTGTACGACCACCCGTCGATCAGCGATCGCGTACGCTTTGCGTCGCAGTATGATCCATGGAGCGCCGGACAGCCTCCGAAATACGTGCGTTAACACACGCCGCAACCACCCTTTATTTATTTTTTACGCGGAAGTATAATCATGTCCGGAGGTGCCTTGTGCGCCCATTAGATGTTCCCGAAATCCTGATCATCCTGGGATTAATCGCCGCGGTTGCCTGGGCGATCTACAATTGGAAGCACCGCGAGCATACCCCGCGCTAATGCGCGCCGGCGCGCCGCATCGCATCATCCATCCCCATGGCTGCGCCGTTTGCGCAGTTCGTCAACGGTCACGGCCAGAATAATCACCCCGCCGATAATCGCCTGCTGCAGGTAAGGCGATATTCCCAATAAATCGCTGCCGTTGGAGAGCAGCCCCATGATCAGTGCTCCGATCAACGTCCCAATGACGCTGCCCTCGCCGCCGTGCAGGCTGCCGCCTCCGATCACCACCGCGGCGATGGCCTGCAGTTCATAGCCGTTGCCTGCGGTGGGCTGGCCGGTCATCAGCCGCGACGCTTCGATCATGCCCGCCAGGCCCGTGAGCAGCCCGCCCAGCGCGTAGATCGCGGTGGTGTCGAACCCCACCGGCACGCCCGCGTAAACCGCCGCGTCGGGGTTGCTGCCGATGGCGAACGCGTAGCGGCCCAGGCGCGTGTGCTCCAGCACCACGTGCGTCGCCACGGCGCAGATCACCACCACCCACAGCACGAACGGCACTCCCAGCAGGTTGCCCTCGCCCAGAAACGCAAAGCTCTGAGGCACGCGATGCACCGGCAGGCCACCCGTGATGATCAGTGTCAGCCCGCGGATTATCCCCAGCGTGCCGAGGGTCACGATGAACGGCGCGATCCGCAGCCGCGTGGTCAGGAACCCGTTCAGCGATCCCCAAAATAAGCCGGTAAGCACCCCAATCAGGATGCCGGCAGGCACGGGCATGCCGCTTTCCATCGCCATGGTGCCCAGCACGCCGCTCATGGCCAGCATTGCGCCCACGGAAAGATCGATGCCGCCCGCTATGATGATGACCGTCATGCCCAGGGACATGGTATTGATCACGGCAGTCTGCCGCACCACGCTCGAGAGATTTGTCTCTGTCAGGAAATGCGGCGAGGCGATCGCCAGGGCCACGAACAGCACGATGAGGCTCAGGAAGGGCAGCAGCCGCTGCATCATATGGCCTCCGGCTCCAGCGCCGCGTACCGCATGATTTCCTCCTGCGTGGTGCGCCCCGGCAACTCGCCGCTGATGCGCCCCTGCCGCATCACCAGGATGCGATCGGCTACCTGCAACAGCTCCTGCATCTCGGAGCTCACCATCAGGATGGCAGCTCCCGACCGCGCCAGCTCGTCCATCACCGCGAACACCTCCGCCTTGGCTCCCACGTCGATGCCGCGCGTGGGCTCATCGAACAGGAATACGCGCGCGCGTCGGAACAGCCACTTGGCGATCACCACTTTCTGCTGATTGCCCCCGCTCAAACGGCCCGCCGCCTGGCGTCCGGATGAGCAGCGAATGCGCAGGCGCGCGATGTAATCGGTGGTGACACGGTTCTGCGCCTGCCGGTCGAGCACCCCGAAATGGCTGATCTCGCCCAGATTCGCCAGGGTGACGTTGTAAGCCAGGGGCAACCGCAGCGCCAGGCCGGTGCGCTGGCGGTCCTCGGTGATCAGCGCGATCCCGGCCGCCACTGCCTCCCGCGGCGAACGTATGCGCGCCGCGCGGCCTTCCACGAAAATGGTTCCCGCGTCGACAGGGTCCACGCCGAAAATGGCGCGGCAGGCCTCCGTTCGTCCCGCGCCGATCAGGCCGGCCAGCCCCACAATCTCGCCGGTCCGCAGCGCAAACGAAACCTCGTGCAGCACGCCGCGCCGCGTCAGCCCTTCCACGCGCAGCAACTCCGGCCCGGGGTCCAGCGGCTGGCGCTGGTAGATGGATACCATTTCGCGGCCGACCATGTACTGGATGATGCGGTCCGTCGAGACCTCCGCCAGCGGGCCATTGTGCACGGTAGCCCCGTCGCGCAGAATGGTGACCCGGTCGCCCACCGCGCGCAGTTCCTCCAAACGGTGCGTGATGTAGATGACCCCCATGCCGCGCGCGCGCAATGTGCGTACGATGCGAAAGACCTCCTCGGTCTCCGCGCCCGAAAGCGATGAGGTGGGCTCATCGAAGATCAACAGGCTCGAGCCATGCTGGATGGCGCGGCAGATGCCGACCAGTTGCTTCGCCGCCGGGCTGAGCCGCCCGACCTGCCAGTCCGCGTGCAGCGGGAAATGGTGCTCCTCGATCAGCCGCGCGGCCTGCTCCACCATGCGCCGGCGGTTCACCCAGCCGAACGGAAGACGCTGCTCGCGGCCCAGGAAGATATTTTCCGCCACCGAGAGATGCGGCGCCAGCAGCGATTCCTGGTGCACCATGGCGATTCCCGCGGCGGCCGCCTCGGCCGGAGTCTGGAACGCGGCGGCGCGGCCCTGCCAGAGCATGCGGCCGGAATCGCGGCGCTCCATACCGGCCACTATTTTCATCAGCGTGGATTTGCCCGCGCCGTTCTCGCCCAGCAGCAGGTGTACCTCGCCCGGCTCTACCGCCAGATTGCCGTCGCGCAGGGCCGTCACGCCGCCAAAGCGTTTTTGGATACCGCTCAGATCGAGGAGCACCGGAAGGGACAGTGTATAACAGTACCGCGCCGGTCCGATGTGGCGGCGGGCGCATGCGGTGCGTTAAGCTTATGTGGTCCCCACACAGGAACCCGCATGCAGGCCACCAAGCTCGATCTTCTGCAAGGCACGCTGGACGTGATGGTCCTGCAAACGCTGCACGCTCTAGGACCGCTCCACGGCTACGGCATCGCCCGCCGCATCGAACAGACCAGCGGCGACCAGGTGCTCTTGAACCAGGGGACCATCTACGCATCGCTGGTGCGTCTGCAACAGCGAGGCTGGATCGCCGCCGAGTGGGGTGTCTCCGGCAATAACCGGAAGGCCAAGTTCTACTCCATCACCCGAAAGGGGCGCAAGCAATTGGCAGCCGATGCCGCCCACTGGCAGCGCCTCTCGGACGTGATGCGGCGCGTGTTGTCGCTCTCCCCCGGAAACGGCTGAAGCGTCTAATCCTGCCTCAATGCGATAACCGGGTCCACCCGCGTGGCGCGGCGCGCCGGTATGTAGCTGGCGGCCGCCGAGATCACTCCGAGCAGAACGGCCACCCCCAGGTACGTCAGCGGATCACCCGGCTTCACCTCGAACAGCATGCTGGTGACCAGGCGCGTGGCTGCCACGGCGCCGATCCACCCGATAGCCAGTCCGATGCCTGTCAGCGCCATGCCCTGCCTCAGGATCAAACCCAGAACGTTGCCGGCGCTCGCGCCCAGCGCCATGCGCAAACCGATTTCGCCCCCGCGCTGGCCCACCACGTAAGCCATCACCCCGTAAACCCCGGCCATTGCCAGGCACAGCGCAATGCAGGCGAACAGGCCCAGCACCAGAGTCCGGAAGCGCGGCGCGGCGGTATTCTCAGAGAGCAGTTCTTCCATGCTCGTGAACTTTACCGGGACCTCCGTCGAGCGGGCCCGCACCAGGCTCTGGATAGGGGCCCAAAGCGCCGTGCCGCCAGCGGACGTGCGCACCAGGATATTCAGCGCCGTGGACGTCTGCGGGTGCTGCTCGTAGGGCATGATGATTTCCGGTGACGGCTCCGTGGCCGGGCCCTTCTGCCGGATATCGCCAACAATGCCGACGATGGTCATGGGCTTCATGGAGTCCAGGCCGCAGTAGATCACCCGGCCCAGCGGATCCTGGCCCGGAAACGATTGCCGCACCAGGGCTTCGTTCACGATCGCCGTAAAGGGCGCCTCGTAGCCGTCCCCGTCGCTGAAATCGTGGCCCCGCTTCAGCGGAATGCCCAGAGTAGCGAGCGCGCCGGGCGTCAGCACCGTGAAGACCGCCGAAGTGCCGTTGCTGCCCATCTTGCTGGGCAGGTGATCGATGAAATAGCTGCCCCATGAGGAGACCGTGCCCGGGGGGGTACGTGTGGCGCCGGCGGCCGATACACCCGGCAGCCGGGCCAGATCGGCCAGCAGACCTTTGTAGAAACGCGTGGCTTCCCGCGCGCCGGCCAAGTCCCCGGACGGTACGCTTGATTCCATCACCAGCACGTGCTCCGGATAAAAGCCCAGCGCCACGTTGTGCAGCGCCACGAAACTGCGGATGAGCAATCCGGCTCCGGTCAACAGCACCACCGACAGGGCGACCTCCGCCACTACCAGCGCGGCCCGCATACGGCCGCCCTTGCCGCCCATCGCGCGGTTGGCGCCCTGCTTCAGTGCGTCATTCAAATCCACGCGCGAAATCTGCAGCGCCGGCGCCAGGCCGAACAGCAGGCTGGCCGCCACCGAGATTCCCAATGTGAACGCCAGCACCCATCCGTCGATGCCGCTCTCGGCTAAACGCGGCACATTGCCGGGCGCCAGCGCCACCAGGACATCCGCACCCCAATACGCCAGCAGCAATCCGGCGCAACCGGCGGTCAGAGCCAGTACCATGCTTTCCATCAGTAACTGCCGCACAATCCGGCCCCGGCTCGCCCCCAAAGCGGCGCGAATGGCGATTTCGCGCGTGCGCGCGGTGGCCCGCGCCAGCAGCAGATTGGCCACGTTGGCGCAGCCGATCAGCAGCACCAGCGCCACGGCCCCCAGCAGCAGATATAGTGTCAGCCGCACATTGCGCACCATGTCGTCGCGCATCCGCGTGACCGCCACGGACTCGCCCGCGTTGCTGTCTTTGTATTGCTGCTCCAGGCGCGCACCGATGGCGGTCATTTGCGCCTGGGCCTGCTCCAGGCTCACGTCCGGCTTCAGACTTCCGACCACCAGGTAATTGTGCGCCGAACGGGACTCGGTCTCGGGGAACACCACGTTCGCCGGAAGCCATATATCGGTCTCATTCGGGAAGTGGAACCTCGGCGGCAACACTCCCGCGACATTGAAGGTCTTGCCCAACATCCGCACCGTCTGCCCCAGCGCACTGGCATTCGCGCCGAAGTGGCTCTGCCAGTACGAATAGCTGATGACCACGGCCCCCGCGCCGCCCGGCCTCTGCTCTTCGCGCGAGAACAGCCGGCCCGCCACCGGGTCCACGCCGAAGACCTGGAAGAACTCCGGCGTCACTTCGGCCACATGCGCATACTGGGCCGCCGACCCCGCCATCACGGACGTCGAATCGTCGTCGTAGTAGGCCATCGCGGCGAAGGCCGTGCTCTGGTCATGCCAATCGTGAAAGTCCGGCGCGGACACCTGCCCGTGCCCGCCGCTCTTCTTCCAGAGGGACGACAGCGTCACGATACGGTCGGGGTTCCGATAGGCCAGCGGCTTGAGCAGCACCGCATTCACCACGCTGAACACCGCCGTATTGGCGCCGATGCCCAACGCCATCACCAACACCGCCAGTGCGGTGAAACCCAGATTCTTGCTCAGGGATCGCAGGGCGAATTTTAGGTCCATGGGTAAAGCATGTGCACGGCCAAGTCGTCCCTGGCCAAAAGCCACTGGTTATGAACCTGTCACAGGCGCGCAGTGTCCGTTTATGGGACGCGACTGATCCGCTTTGTCACAAGCCGGTCAGTTGGTCGGTTCGCCCTGGTGGTGATCCAGGAAATCCTGATCGATCGGCTTACGCCCCGCGAAGCCCGCATGCACCTCGTGCCAGAACTGAATCGACGGCTCGTCCATCTTCCAGCACAAATAAACTTCGTCACCGCGGAACAGCGTCGGGAAATCGACCAGGCCCTTCTCGAGATCTTTCACCAGGACGCCGCTCTCCTGAAACTGCTCCAGGACGGCCCGCAGGCGCTGCGCAGTGGACTCGCGGCGCGCCTTGTCCCCCGCCGCGCGCTCCCGGTTCGCGACAATGCCGCCCATCATGTTGATGCGCTGCGTCAGCGATTGGACCGCCTTCTCCGCCTCATCGTACTGCGACTTCAACGCCACCGCCTCACGCATCCACTCGCGGACTTGCGGGAGCATGTCT
>Ga0070731_10000312_pt1 | contig 74807 bp, 68 predicted proteins | sample Coa_R1_2_FD_66448 | JGI IMG/M metagenome (GOLD analysis project Ga0070731, IMG submission 66448) | Surface soil microbial communities from Centralia Pennsylvania, which are recovering from an underground coalmine fire - Coalmine... | ecosystem: Environmental > Terrestrial > Soil > Unclassified ... | reverse complement strand
TTTTTTTTTTTTGTTTTTTTCCCCCCCCCCCCCCCATTTTGGCGTAAAGTCTTTCGCTGCATTGACTTACCCGTAAGCCCATCCGGAGTAAGGAGTTACGGGTGATGCTGGCGTTCACTTTTGGGAATGAGCGCGTCCGATTTTTTGCTTTTTAGTTTTCAAAACATCCGCCGGAAGCGTGTTTTTCAGAAGCGTCAGTGCTGCGCCTCTGAAGGCAAGCACACGCTTCGCTCCGGCGATCTGGAAGTGATCCTCGCATAGTGCAGGGATCGTGTCAGTGATGGTGGGCACAGTGCGGATGTGATGAAAAAAGGGAGGGGCTTGCAATTGCCACGACTGCAGATCCCTCACTTCGTTCGGGATGACAATTTAAGAAGGATTTGAATTGGCCGACGTGTCGTTGACAGTGACTATCGCGGCACTTAACCTTGCCTGTGGGGACGGCATTTGCCTTATCGCTATGCGGTCTCAAAGGAAGGCTGCGTATGGACATGATGCCGGTGAAACCCGAACGCAAAGCGCAATTAGAAGAATATGCGCAACGTCACGGGAAGGACACGATTGCTGCGCTCGATGAAGTGCTGGCAACGTATCTGGATTGGGAGCGGCAGGATTATCAGGAATCAGTCAACGCCATTCGCAGGGGCTATGACGATGTGAAGGCCGGACGAACACGCCCGGCCGCCGAGTTTCTTGAAGAGCTACGCGAGAAGCATGGCTTTCCACGTTAGCATCACTCGTGAGGCAGAGCAGGAAGCTAAAGACATTTTGGAATGGCTTCAGTCACAACAAGCGGGCGAAACGGGACTGCGCTGGTTTTGAGGGACTGAAGAGGGCGATCGCCTCGCTGGCCGAAATGCCCGAACGCTGTCCGCTTGCGCGGGAGAATAAAGAGTTTTCCTTCGAAGTGCGGAATCTGCTCTACGGGCGCAAACCGCATGTCTATCGCGTAGTGTTCACAGTGGAAGGTGACACAGTCTACATTCTCCACATCTGGCATGGTCGGCGAAGGCGGATTACGTAGAGAATGCCCCAATATTTACTGGTTAGTATCGGTACCGCCGCCTCCATTCGACATCTCTGGCGATACACATGATTATGCTAGGATTACACATCGAGGTTTGAACACAGATGCGGACTAACATCGATATCGATGACGAGTTGATGCGGCAGGCGATGCGAGCCGGAGGCACTGATACGAAAAAGGCGACGGTCGAGGCCGGGCTCCGTTTGTTAATCCAGACGCGTGCACAGACTGGTATGCGGCGGTTTCGAGGCAAGGTCAAGTGGGAAGGGAATCTTGAACAATCCCGCCTCGGCCGCAACACCGACTAATTCGAATGGTGATAGTAGACACGACCGTTTGGATTGACTATCTCGGCGGCTATTCCAATCCTGAGACCGAGTGGCTTGACCGCGAAATGCCGCTTCAGCGAATCGGTCTTACCGACATGATTCTGTGTGAAGTGCTCCAGGGCATTCGCGACACGGGCGAATTTCGACGCATACGAGAGCAGCTTCTCGGGTTCGAGGTATTTGCGACCGGAGGCATTGAAAACGCGGTTGCGGCCGCGACGAACTACCGCAGCTTGCGCCAGCACGGTTTCACCATTCGAAAAACGGTGGACTGTTGGATCGCTACGTTCTGCCTGCTTACGGGGAATCAGTTGTTGCACAGGGACCGGGATTTTGATCCGTTTGAGAAGGTGCTGGGGTTGCGGGTGGTGCACGCGTAGATTTGATAGCGATCGGCATTCGAGGAGCGGTGTATGCAGACTGGATCGCGACGGCGGGCTTGTTGGTTACTCATTGCTCTGGCAACAACGGGAATCCTGCGAGCCCAAGATAAGGCTCTTGCGCCGTCGCCGATCGTGGATGCGAACACGCGCTTTGCATTTAGTCTTTTCCAGCAACTCACCACTCAGACACCCGACCACAATATTCTTGTTGCGCCGACCGGTTTGTCACTCACCTTTAGCTTGCTGGATAACGGCAGTGATCCCGAAACGCGGAAGGAAATCGAATCAGCTTTCGAATTCGCCGGCATGGATATCGTGGGGATCAACGCTGGCTTTGCCGCTCTGCGTAAGGAAATGAATCTAATTCCTTTGCCGCCTCAAAAGAAAGCTGCACATGCAGACGCGCCCGCGCCGTGGATCGACAATCCTAATCGGCTCGTAATCGCCGATTCTCTCTGGATCAAGCATGGATACTTCGGAAAAGAGTTCTTGGACATGAGCCGGGACTACTACGGCGTGGACCTAAAGAAATGGCTTCCATCTCCAAGCGCGTCCGCTCAAATCGGTCTCTGGGCCTCCAAGCGAATTCAAAAGCCGATGTCGGTCGATATCGGCACGATGGCCCAAGACGGCTTTCTCCTGGTCGATGTTACGCGTTTCCATTCTTTCTGGGTGCACAAGTTCGATGAGAAGCTCACCAAGCCGGCCCCGTTCACCTTGCTCGGCGGACAGAAGAAAACGGTACCCATGATGTACGAAGGGGCCGAGTTCCGGTACTTTGAGGGACCGAGGTTTCAGGCTGCTGTTCTGCCTTATAGCGAAAACGCCAGTATGTACATTTTCCTGCCGGCGGAAGACTCCAGCCTTAAGGAACTTGAACAAACGTTAACCGCCAAGAGCTGGCAAGAGTGGTTGGGGCAGTTTGCTTTCCGGCTGGGCATGGTGGGTCTGCCTAAATTCGAGGCTAAGACGAGTTTCGATGTGCGTGGTGCATTAGAGACACTCGGTGTCAAACGCATTTTCGAGCAATTCTCTGCGCTTCGTCCAGCCGTCACGGTTCCGGAGGGTGCTCGGCTTACCAAGGCTCTGCAGAAGACGCAAATCAGTGTGGATGAAGAGGGAACCGAGGCGATCAGTGTAAGCTTCGCGGCTGGAGTTCCGGGTGGAATACCAGGTGGCACGATTGGTGAGCGTCCCAAACCGTTTGTGATGATCGTGAATCGTCCATTCTTCTTCGCGATCAGGCACACCGGCACCGGACAATTGCTGTTCCTCGGAGCTGTAGTTGAACCCTAGGTAGAATGCTCGCACCACACGATCATCGTCATCCCTTGGGGGCTAAAAAGCCCACTGAGATTTTGGGGATTGCGGCACGGCCGAAGAGGCTGCGGGAAAAGTCGTTTCCTGGCGAAGAGCGTTCCCTCCGCGGCTAAAGCCGTGTTGATTTTTAACGAGTTGCGGTGCGGCTGGAAGCCGCACCCTTTCAAAGCAAGAGCGAGACCGGAGTTTTTCCTCAGCCTCTGAAGCCGTGTCCTTCCGCAAGACAATTAATCCCACTCAATCGTTCCCGGTGGTCTCGACGCCCAATCAACGACCAACGCCCAGGTTAGCGACCAAAAGACGGTCGCGAACCTGGGGCACCGACGCGATTTAATACGGGACCACCAGCGTATTCGTGATGCTGATCGGATACAGGAAGTTGAGGGTTAAGTCGACGGCAACGCCATCCTCCTGTATTGTGGCGCCCCCCTCGATGACCGCTGGTGTGTTGTAGAAGATGCCGAGTGCGATGTTGTTGCTGGAGATCGCAAACAGCTGTCCGTTGAAGCCGGTCGGGAACACGTAGTTTCCGCCGCCGGTCGTGGTGAATGGAGTATCCGTAAGATTACTCACGTTGACCACGTTTGCGGTTCCTCCGCCGTAGCCGCCGTCGGTGTCCGTTATGCCAGTTACCTGCCACACGTTGTCGCTGAGATTGGCCGAAATGGTAGCCAGGGGCAGGTAGGCGGATTTTGCAATCGGAGACGCAGGCGTGCCCGTAGTCAAAGGTATGGAGACGGCGGAGAAGCCGTACGTGAATGTCGGAAACGTTCCGGTCGCGTGTTGTACGGTAGCGAACAGAATGTTGCCTGGGTATCCGCTGCCGGTCGGCGCAGACACGAACGCCTCGGGAAGCTGGTTACCGGTGGTGTAGTTGGCGAGAGTCGTTGGTGTGGTCGTGGTTTTGCCAACAGGAATCGAGAAAAGTGTTGCGGTTGATTTGGTCGGGTCTGGGATGCCGGTGGTATATGGGTCTGAAAAGAAGTCGAAGGCAATTACGGAATCGTTGCCGCCGATCAGTTGGTAGCCCTGAGCCAGCGTCCCGAGTTGCGAGTTGAAGGTGGGCGCCGAGTAGAGCAGTTTGGGAGTTCCTCCGGTGAGAGCGACCTGGTTGAACGTGTCGTTGACGGTGATGCCGGTGCCGGGGGTGACGACGATGTAATACAAGTTTGTGTCGTCCTGTATGGCAGGGATGCCAATGGTTCCAGTCGCCAGGTTTTGGATTTCAGTGGCAACCAGAGTGGAACCGTCAATGCGGAAGAGAAAGTTTGTCGAGGCTGTGGATGCCTGATAGAACAGCGCCGAGGTGCTCAGGGTGGCGGTGTCTAAGACGCCCGAAATGTAGTTGGCGCCCGTGATGCCTCCGATCTCCGCTGTCGGTGAGGTGAAAGTGTCATCGGCAAAGAGTTCAAGAGATTTCGAGACCGAATCGTAGAGCAAGAGCCCAACCAATTTGCCGTTCTGGTAGACGGAATTGATGGTGGTGGTGTTGATGCTGACCACGACCGGAGCGGTGGTAACCGAATCCGTGTAGTGGACGACTTCGTAGGTGCCGGTGCCCGCGCTGCACTGGGTTGAGGTGCCAACCTCAATTACTGCGAAGAGCGTAGTCGGCGTAGAGAGGTCAGTCAACGACGAGGCGCCGACCGAGCAAATCTGCTTGGTTGAGGGCACGACGAGATTGCTGATCTGGGTCGGCGTTGGGACACTCGTGGTGCCTGCCAATACCAGCCCGAAGATCCGCGTCTTACCAGTCGAGTCGGTGTCGCCATACATCATGACCTGCGGCGAATAAGTCAAAACGCCGCCGCTCTCCGAGATTTGGGTTCCGATCCCAAGAAGCTGGGTCACGTCGGTGGTAACGAAAGTTGGAGCGGGCGATGAACTCAGCTTGTCGGAGGGGATGATGAACAGGCCGGTACTCCCGGGGGGAGTTGCACCCGGAGTTGGACTCGCCGAATAGGGAATCCAATAAGCACTGCCGCCTGTGCTGGTGGAGCACGCGACGGCGACGTTGGTCACATTGGATGAGCCCACTGTACCCGAGCCGTTGGTGACGGAGCAGGTTTCGCCGGCGGGCTGGGTGCCGACGGTGACGTTGTAGGTCGCGCCGCTCGCCAAGGGTGTTGCGAAGGTGAAGGTACCGTTGGCCGTCAACTTAAGCGAATCGCCGCCGTTGTCGAGCAAGGTGACCGACTTGCCGCTTTTCAATCCTGAGAGTGTGCCGCCGATGGTGAAAGTCTGGGATGATGCGCACGCGACTTTGACATTTGTCACATTGGCCGAGCCGACTGTACCGGAGCCGTTGGTGACGGTGCAGGTTTCGCCGGCGGGCTCGGTGCCGACGGTGACGTTGTAGGTCGCGCCGCTCGCCAATGGTGTCGCGAAGGTGAAGGTGCCGTTGGCTGTCAGTTTAAGCGAATCGCCGCCGTTATCGAGCAAAGTCACCGACTTGCCGCTGCTCAACCCGGAGAGTGTGCCGCCGATGGTGAAAGTCTGGGATGAGGCGCAGGCGACTTTGACGGTGGTGACGTTTTTTGTGCCGACCGTGCCCGATCCAGCAGTGACGGTGCAGGTTTCGCCGACAGGCTGCGTGCCCACGGTGACCTTGTAGGCAGCGCCGGTGACCAAAGCTGTGGCAAAGGTGAATTTTCCATTGGCAGTCAGTGTCAGCGAATCGGATCCGTTGTCGAGCAAAGTCACGGAGGCGCCGGTGTTTAATCCCGAGAGCGTGCCTCCGATGGTGAACTTGCAGGCGACTTTGACGGTAGTGACGTTTTTTGTGCCGACTGTGCCCGTACCGCCGGTGACGGCGCAGGTTTCTCCGGTAGGCTGCGTACCTATGGTGACCTTGTAGGCAGCGCCCGTTACCAGAGCAGTTGCGAAAGTGAATTTCCCGTTGGCAGTCACGGTGAGCGAATCGCCGCCGTTGTCGAGCAAGGTGATCGAAGCGCCGGTGTTCAATCCCGAGAGTGTGCCACCGATAGTGTATTTGCACGCGACTTTGACCGTGGTGACGTTATGTGTGCCGACGGTGCCGGATCCAGCCGTGACCGTGCAGGTTTCGCCGGTAGGCTGCGTGCCGACGGTGACCTTGTAGGCAGACCCAGTCGGCAATGCGGTTGCGAAGGTGAAGGAGCCGTTGGCCGTTACCTTGAGCGCATCGCCGCCGTTGTCGAGCAAGGTGATCGAAGCGCCGCTATTCAACCCCGTGAGTTTGCCGCCGATGGTGAAGTTTGCAGCGTGGGAGTAGGTCGCCGAGGCCAGAGCCACAAGGCACGCGAATATAGTTGTGAATGCTTTCGTACGATTGATGTGCATACCGATGCGCATACTACCTCCGAGGATGCCGCGGAGCTCCGCAGCAGAAAGTAGCCACGACGTCAGACGCGCGGCATAATCGCGTCGGAACATCGGAACTTGTGGCCTTCTGTTTTGGTGTAGCTACCGCGGGGAAACTAATTTCGGGGGCAGTACTCTGGCCCCGGGGGAATGGTTGGTCCAAAATATTAGCACTACAGGGGAGAGAAGGGAAGAGGGGGTGTCAAGCAACAGTCGGTCTGGAAGATGAGGAGCACAGCGGGTTTACTGCGAACAAAGACGGAGCGGAGCCATGATCCCAGTTAGCGAACAAAAGATGGCCGAGAACCTGGGGTATCTTGCTCTCGGAATCATGTGCGAACCATGGGTTGGTTATCACGGTGACGGCGTCGGTTCCAAAGCCGAAGCGTCTCAATGAACTCACCGAGCGCAAGAAGGGACAGTCCAACGAACAGAGGTTTGGGTGACTCACTGCTCATTGCGAACGGCACGCAAAGAACGAACCCGATCAGGCCGAACCTCTCGGCGCCTTTTGGGCGTCGCCCAATATGACGTGTTGTAAGAAGAAGCGCGATAGCCACGTACAGCATCCAGCTTGCGACTTCGAGTCTCGAGACCGGTTGCTTCATGTAGGGCCCGAGAATCAAGCCCCCGAACAGTCGGACCAGACAATAGCCAAGTATCCCAATCAACCATTTTGTCCAATGTTGGTCGGTAAAGAAGAGTATCGCGACGAGTATGCCAAGTGCGAGAGTTCCCAGCGCTCGGTATCCGGTATTTGTAGCTGGGCCTGTGATTAGCGAAGCGGTGAGAACCATGGCCACAAAAAAAACGAAGCTCAGCACGATTAGCCCCCCGATTCTTAGACCGGAGAGGACTTGCTCACGGACGCTGCGTTTGTTCTTCATGTGACGATTTCCGACTGAGCCAAAGTTAGGCGGCATCGGCCCTCAGAGGCTAAAGCCCTCGGCTTTTGGGGGCCCTTGCGGCACGGCTGAAGCCGTGCCCTTCCCGACCCCTACTCCCATTCGATCGTCCCTGGCGGCTTCGAGGTGATGTCGTAGACCACGCGATTCACGCCGCGCACCTCGTTGACGATGCGATTGGAGATCGTCTTCAACACTTCATACGGCAGCGGAACCCAGTCGGCAGTCATTCCGTCTTCGGAATGCACGGCGCGCACGGCGCAGGTGTAGGCGTAGGTGCGCTGGTCGCCCATGACTCCTACGGACATCACCGGCAGAAGGACGGCGAAGGACTGCCAGATTTTCTGGTAGAGGCCAGCTTTTTTGATCTCGTCGACGACGACCTCGTCGCAGTCGCGGAGCAGGTCGGCGCGGTCTTTTGTTACTTCGCCCACGATGCGCACTGCCAGTCCGGGGCCGGGGAATGGTTGGCGCTGGAGAATTTCTTCGGGCATGCCAAGATCGCGGCCGATGCGGCGGACTTCATCTTTAAATAAGTCTTTCAGCGGCTCGATGAGTTTCAGTTTCATTTTCTCAGGCAAGCCGCCGACGTTGTGGTGCGACTTGATGACCTGGGACGGGCCGCGCACGGAACGGGATTCGATGACGTCGGGATAGAGAGTGCCCTGGACAAGCCACTCCACTTCACTTCCGCCCTTGTCTTCTTCTTTGAGGATGCGATGCGCTTCGTCGTCGAAGACTTCGATGAACTCGTTGCCGATAATCTTTCTTTTTGTCTCGGGGTCGGTGACTCCGGCGAGTTTTTTCATGAAGCGATCGGTGGCATCGACCGCGACCAGATGGAGGCCGAGATGGTCGCGGAGATTCTGCTGCACTTTTTCGAATTCGTTCTTGCGCAGCACGCCGTTGTTGACGAACACACAGGTCAGCCGACTCTTGCCCGATGCGTCGCGCATGGCGCGATCGACCAGCACGGCAGCGACGGAAGAATCGACTCCGCCGGAAAGTGCGCAGATGGCGCGTCCGTTGCCGACTTGCTGCCTCACCTGTGCGACGGTCGTGTCGATGAAGTGCTGCGGTGTCCAGGTGGGTTTCGCTCCGCAGATGTTGACTGCGAAATTCCGCAGGATTTCCGAGCCGAGCGGAGTGTGATGGACTTCAGGATGAAATTGCACGGCCCACATTTTGCGCTCGACATTTTCGATGGCGGCTACGGCGTTCGGAGTTCTTGCAGTGAGCAGGAATCCTGCGGGCAGTTCGTCGGCTTCGTCGCCGTGTGACATCCATACTGCCAGAGCGTCGGGTAGTCCCTGAAACAACTGCGAATCGGAGTGCGCGATGGCAACTTGTGCGTGGCCGTATTCGCGCTTGGCGGCAGAGCGGACCTTGCCGCCGAGAGCGTACACCATGAACTGCAATCCGTAGCAGATGCCGAGCACGGGGACGCGGAGGTCGAAGACTTTCTTGTCGGCATGGGGCGCGTCTTTGTCGTAAACCGACGATGGGCCGCCCGACAAAATAATTCCCACGGGAGAATAGCTGCGAATTTCTTCGAGCGTGGCGTTAAAGGGGAGAACAACGGAAAAAATCTTGAGTTCGCGGATGCGGCGGGCGATTAACTGCGAGTATTGCGCGCCAAAGTCGAGGACGACGATCGATTGAACGGCAGATTGGGTTTCCACTGATGAGTGTCTCAGATTTGTTTCAGCAGTGTAAAGCCCACAACTGTTTCATGGCTAGTGTCAAGGCGTGTAGATTGTGAGACCGCATTTTCGTCGCGTAATTTTGCAACTGACGCGCAGCACACGGCATCTGTCAAGGAAAGAGCAATTCGCACAAAACGCAGGCCGAATACGCGCATTGTGGAGCGCAACGACGTGCAGCGTGACGTTTCTTGATCGCAGTCGGCATTCACGCAACCTCAACCATCCAGCTCATGAGGAGGACTAGAAATATGAAAGCTCTAGCACACCTGACAGCGCTGGCCATGCTGACCCTTGCGCTGACGACGGTCACATTCGCCAGGAACGCCAACAAGAATGAAGGTAACTTCACGATATCCGACACAGTTCGAGTCGGCTCGACCGACCTTCGTGCCGGAGACTACAAAGCGGCATGGGCAGAAGAGAGCGGCGGTGCGGTCAAAATCAATATTCTTCAGCACGGCAAAACCGTTGCGACCGTGGAAGGGAAACTAAAGGATCTGCAGCAGCCTGCTCTTAATGATGCGGTCATCATCAAGCCGCTCAATGACAACACAAAAACAATCGACGAGATCGAGTTCAATAAACGGAGCCAGGCTTTGGTGATTGGAGAGTAAATTCGTAAGCAGGCTCTTACGATACTGACGCGGTAGTAAGTTCAATGCGGGCTCGTTTTGCGAAGACGAGCCCGCTTTCTTTTTCACATCCGCAGCTGGACTTACTTAACGGTTTACTTACCTGGCCTACTTAACAACGATATTGACCAGTTTCTTCGGCACGACGATGACTTTCACCACTTGCTTGCCGGCGAGTGCGGCACGCACCTTTTCGTCAGCGCGCGCAGCTTGCTTGATGTCGTCTTCTGAAGCGCCGGCGCCGACGATGACTAGGCCGCGCAGCTTTCCGTTCACCTGCACGGGGATCTCGATCTCATCTTCGGCGGCGAGCGCGGGATCGTATTTTGGCCATGGAGCTTTCAGTAAATTGCTGGTCTGGCCCGCCATCTCCCATAACTCGTGAGCAAGATAAGGAGCCATCGGAGCCAACAGTAGAGCGATATCGCGCTGAACTTCGGAGATCAGCGACACAGGAATTTCACCTGCGGATCGCGCTTCTTCGGCACTGGAGCTATAGACTTCGTTGACCAGTTCCATGATGGCCGAAATGCACGTGTTGAAATGCCAGCGTCCCTGGAAATCAGTGCTCACGCGCTTAATCGTTTGATGGAGCTTGCGTTGCAGAGCGCGAGCTGGCGCTGACAAAGGCTTCGTCTCCGAAGCTGGCCCGGTTGCTGCGGCCTCGATTGTAGGAACAGGATTGCGCAGGTAAAAGCGATACACTCGGCCGAGAAATCTTTGAATGCCTTCGATCCCCGATTCCTGCCAATCCAGATCACGATCGGGAGGCGCGGCGAAGAGGCTGTACATGCGGGTCGCGTCGGCTCCGTAACGCGCCACCATTTCGTCCGGTGACACGACGTTGCCCAGACTCTTGGACATTTTTGCGCCGTCTTTGATCACCATGCCTTGCGTGAACAAGCGGGCGGCGGGTTCGTCGTTGGTTACCAGGCCGATGTCACGCATGAACTTCGTCCAGAAGCGCGAATAAATCAGGTGAAGAATCGCGTGTTCTACTCCGCCGATGTATTGATCGATGGGAAACCAATAGGCAACTTTCGCTGAATCGAACGGAGCTTTGTCATTCTGCGCGTCGGTGTAGCGGTAGAAATACCACGACGAATCGACGAACGTGTCCATGGTGTCGGTTTCGCGCTTGGCGGGGCCACCGCATTTTGGACATGTGGTATTGAGAAACGACGGAACACTGGCCAGCGGCGATCCGCCCGCCAAAGTCACGGGCACGTTATCCGGCAGAATGACTGGCAAATCTTTTTCCGCGACTGGCACGAGGCCGTCCTTATCGCAATACACCATCGGGATCGGCGTGCCCCAATAGCGTTGCCGAGAGATGCCCCAGTCTTTCAAACGGAAGGCGACCGTTGCTTTGCCGAAACCTTTTTCGGCGGCGCGCGCCGACATCTGCGTGATCGCATCCTCGCAGTTCAGCCCACTGAACTCGCCGGAGTTCACCAGGATGCCGTCTTCAGTGGTGAAGGGCAGCTGCGGCTCGGCCATGGTTTCTTCGGGATCGCTCGACTGTGGCAGGATCACGACGCGCAGTTCGAGTCCATACTTCTTGGCGAATTCGAAATCGCGTTCGTCGTGCGCAGGCACGCTCATGATTGCGCCGGTGCCGTAATCCATCAAAATGTAGTTCGCGACCCAGACTGGCACGGCTTCGCCGTTGAAAGGATTCTTCGCGTAGCGTCCGGTGAAGACGCCATGCTTTTCGATGGCGCCAATGTCTCCCGCTTCTTTCGCGCGACGTTGCTCAGCAATCAGCTCTTCGACTTGTGCGCGCAGTTCGGCGTTGCGCTCGATGAGGTCGCAAACGATCGGATGCTGCGGCGCCAACTGCAATGAGGTCGCGCCAAAAATCGTATCGACGCGGGTGGTGAAGATCGTGATGGTCGATCCCGCGGGGCCGACCGTCCCACCCAGATCGAAGTCGACGAGCGTGCCTTGGCTGCGTCCGATCCAGTTCTGCTGCATGACGCGGACTTTTTCAGGCCAGCCGTCGAGTTTCTGCAAATCGCGCAGCAATTCGTCGGCATATTTTGTAATGCGCAAGAACCACTGTTCCAATTCGCGCTGCTCGACCAGTTGATCTTCATGACGCCAGCACATGCCGCCGACAACCTGCTCGTTGGCCAGCACGGTCGCGCATTGCGGACACCAGTTCACCCGGCTGCTCTTGCGATAGGCCAACCCGGCCTCGTAGAACTTCAGGAAGAACCACTGGTTCCACCGGTAGTAATCGGGCAGGCAAGTCGTGACTTCGCGCGACCAGTCGTAGGCAAAGCCGAGGCGCTTCATCTGCGCCTTCATGGCCGCGATATTTGAAAGCGTCCATTGCTTTGGAGGAGTGTTGTTCTTGATCGCCGCATTCTCCGCCGGCAAGCCGAACGAATCCCATCCCATGGGATGAAGCACGTTGTAGCCGTTCATCCACATATAACGTGCGAGGGCGTCGCCGATGGCGTAGTTGCGCACGTGGCCCATGTGAAGCGCGCCCGAAGGATAAGGGAGCATTTCCAGGACGTAATACTTCGGCTTAGTGGGATGGGCCTCGGCGGCGTAGAGCGATGGATCGCTGAGCCATCGCTCTCCCCATTTTTGTTCGATGCGCTGCGCGTCGTAGCGCTCTTCGCGGGGTTCTTGGACGCGATCGCGGGCGGGTTTGTCTTCCTGTGGCATAGGTATAGATAACGATAGTGCGGTGACGGTAATCCTATATTTTACAACGGGTAGTTAAGCGAGCGCGGATGCGGACGGTTTGCCCAAGCTCTCCGTGTGAAGCTACACTGAATGCGGGAGTTTCTCAATGCTTGTCGTAATGCGGGCGCAGGCCACCGAAGATGAGGTCCGCGCCGTTTGCCAGAAAATCGAGTCGCTCGGATATCGCGCGCATTCCATGCCGGGCGCGCAACGGACCGCCATTGGTATCACCGGCAACAAAGGTGAAGTCGAGTCGGGCTCGCTCGAAGAGATGCCGGGCGTGCAGGAAGTTATCCGGGTTTCGAAGCCTTATAAGCTGGTTAGCCGCGATACAAAGCCGGACAATTCCGTCATCAAATTCGCGGCAGCGAACGCGCACTCTCGACCAGTCACTGTAGGCGGCAAAGATCTGGTGATCATGGCGGGGCCGTGCGGCATCGAGAGCCGCGATCAGGCTTTCGCTGTAGCCGAACGTGTGGCTCTCGCCGGTGCACAGTTCTTCCGCGGAGGAGCGTATAAGCCGCGCACGTCTCCTTATTCTTTCCAGGGTCTCGGCGAAGAGGGCCTGAAGATCATGGCCGAGATCCGCGACCAGTTCGGATTGCTGATTGTTACCGAAGCTGTCGATTACGAGTCGCTTGATCTGGTTGACCAATACGCGGATATGATTCAGATTGGCGCGCGCAACATGCAGAATTTTTCACTGCTGAAGCGCGCTGGACGAGCGCGCAAACCAGTCCTGCTGAAGCGCGGCATCTCGGCAACGCTCGAAGAATTCCTGATGGCCGCCGAATACATCATGAGCGAAGGCAATTACAACATCGTTCTCTGCGAGCGCGGAGTGCGTACTTTTGCCGACCACACTCGCAATACGCTCGATTTGAGTATCGTGCCGGCGGTGCAGCGATTGAGTCATCTGCCGATCGTCGTCGACCCGAGCCACGGCACCGGCAAGCGCAACAAAGTTACTCCGCTATCACGCGCGGCAGTGGCTGTAGGAGCCGACGGCCTGATCGTCGAAGTGCATCACGATCCTGACCGCGCTTTGTCGGACGGAATGCAATCGCTCTATCCCGATCAGTTTGACGCGCTGATGGTGCAAGTGCGGCAGATTGCGGCGGTGCTGGAGCGTACGGTACCATCGCGTGAGACTGCGGCTGTAGTCAGTTAGTCGACTATGCATCTGTCGATAACATGGATGACTCGAAGTCTTGGAGCGGCGTTGCTTTTCTTCGTCGCGGTTGTTGCTGCCGCTGGACAAACGGGAACCCCGGCTGCCCCCGATTCGACACTTTCCGTTCTGTCAGGATCCGACTCGTCCCATCGCGTTTTGCGTCCGAGCGTGCTCAAGGTAAAGCAAGACAAACCGCGGGTCCCTGAGGGCGACGACGTCCCTCCCGTCTTGCCGTTGGCCGACATGGTTTCCGCACCGCCGACGTTTCCGGACCCTTCGATTCCCAGTCTCGGCTACGATGACTCGGCCACCGCTGTTCCTCAGCAAGTCTACCGTGCCGTAGGGAGAGGTGTTACGGCACCCCACCCGATTCATCACCCGGAGCCCGAGTACACGGACAGGGCGCTCAAAGAACGCCAGCAAGGGACAGTGGTACTCAAGCTGGTGGTCGGATCCGACGGTCTGCCACGCGACGTCAGAGTTTACCGGTCACTCAGTGCCGATCTCGATGAGTCAGCCATAAATGCTGTAAAAAAGTGGAAATTTGCTCCCGCAATGAAAGACGGCAAGCCAGTCGCCGTTCTGATCCTTGTCGAAGTATCATTCCATCTCTAGTAATTTTATTTCTGATACCCTCAACCTCTGAGCGAGGCTCCTTCGTTCTTGCGAAAAGGTCTTTTCATCGCGGTTCTCATCCCGCTGATCGTGGCGGCCGGCTGGTATTACTTCCACGAGCGCACCCTTCCGTCTTACGGTCCGCTTTATCGCGAGTACGCATACATCACCAATGGCAAGAGCAATACGGTTACGGTCATCGACCTGCGGAGCTTTCGGCCAGTTCGTACGCTGCAAGTCGGGAGCGAACCTACCGGCATTGCCGCCAATCCGAAACGTAATGAAGTTTATGTTGTAAATACGGCATCGTCGAACATCAGCGTGATTGACGCCGAGCAGAATAAAGTCGTCGCCACCATCGGCGTGTTCGGGCGACCTTACTTCATCGATGTCGCGCCCGACGGACACCGCGCCTACGTCGCCAATTCTGGATCGGATAATGTTTCGGTTCTCGATCTTGACCGGCGCGTCGTCGCTGCCACGCTGCATGTTGGCGCAAGTCCTGGGCTGGCGCGGGTTTCGCCGGACGGGTCGACTGTTGTCGTCAGCAATCGCGCCGACAACTCTGTTTCGATCATCGACACCGAGCGCCTTGCGGTGCGCGCGGCCATCAATATTTGTATTCATCCCGAGGACATCGCCATTCTGCCGGATTCGAGTAAGGCGTTTGTCTCCTGCTCGGGATCAGGCCAGGTCGCAAGTATTGCTCTGAAGAATGCCGCGCAAAATGGAAACCAGCCCGACAAACTGCTCGCGCTGCTCGATGTGGGAAAGTCGCCGGTGAGTCTAGCCCTCAAACCGGATGGCGGAGAGTTGGCCGCTTTCAACTTTGAAGCGGGAACGATTTCCATCATCGAGACTACTGGTAACGAAGTTTCAGGAAGTTTCCTGATCGGGGAGCAACCTACACGGGGCGTGGTAACGCTGGATAACTCGCGCTTGTATGTCTCTAACTTCGGATCGAATAACATCGCCGTCTACGACATCGACGTGGGCAAAGTGATCGCCTATCTCCCGGTGGGGACGCATCCTGACGCGCTGGCGCTGTCGCAGAGCCAGAACTATTTGCTGGTGCTCGATTCCGGTTCCGGAGACCTCGCCGTAATTCAGAAACGCACGCCGAATAAGAAACTCGAACCTTCCGAATATTCTCTGATGACGATCATTCCTGTCGGCATGCAGCCGAATCAGATCGTCGTGAAATCGTTTCTGGCGACGAAGCTTACGGCGGATGGCCGCTGAGGCCGCTGATTCCGCTGGCGCGGCGCAGCTTAATGGGGAACTGGCGAAAGCCGGCGGATGTCGTTCACCAGCGCATCCGGCGAGACGGGACGGCCGAGAAAATCGCGCAGCAGGCCGAGAGTCTCCCGTTCCGTTCCATACTGCAGAAGATGGCTCGAAACGAAGGGATACCATTGAGGATTCCCGGTGTTGAACGGGCCGATCTGTTGACGAATATGCTGGCGAAGTTCGGCGGTGACGACCGCGCCGAGACCGTAATTGATCATGAATCCGGGAGTGTCGACCAGTTGCACGCGCTGAGCCCACCAGGAATACTCCGGGTGCGGAATGATGTGCAGAGAGTGGCTGGTGATTTCGGTCCAGACGAGGTTGGGATCGGCCTCGGGATGATGCAGCATGCGCAACTCAAAAAGCGCCCAGGTCGCTTCAAGCGTCACCATCGTATATTGGCTGCGGAGGCCGGCGGATTCTGAGACCTCACGGCCCATATACTTGCGCTGCCACGCCGGATCGTAAACGTTCCACGAGGTCACGTCGGCAAACGCCTCGCAGAAAAAGTCGTCACCAATATCCATGAATGCCGGGCGATTGTGGATGGCCTCGTAATGCACGGCGTGTCCGTTTTCATGGACGAGCATGTTGAGGACATAGAGACCGCTCTGGCCAAAACTCGCGGACACTCTTGAAACCGTCGGTTGCCATGCCCCATTCTCGATTCTGCCCATGGTGACGTAGTCGGTGTAGGTAATCGGCGCTTTGCCGGGCCGCGGTTCCAGGTCATAGAGGATGCCAAGATTCTTTAAGTCTGCGCCGAGATCGTGATAGTAGGCATAGTTCATCGCGAGCATCGACTCGGGCGACAGGGTGCTGGCCAGGGCGCGATCAGCTCCTCGATCTCCTCCTCCAGCGACGTAGCGGTAGTCCCATGGTTCAACGGGCTGATTGGGAGTAACTTGACGCCATGTGTCTAGGATTTTCTCCAGCCATTGCTCGACCTCGTCGGTGGTGAGACCGAGATCTTTGGCGGCGGCATCGATCGGAGAAGCATGAATCGTTAAATCGTGGGCAGCGGCGAATTTTATTCGGCGGCGATAAGGACTGTCCGGCTCGTCTTTTCCGTTAATCGTTTCCCAGAGCGGCACGAAGGCGAGGAAGAGAGCTTTGCGGCGCTGCGGATCATCGATTTGCCCGAGCATCGCGATGGCGGAGTCGCGAGTCACGCGCTTGCCTTCGAAAGAAAGGTTGTTGCCGACCTCTCCGAAGCAGGAATACAAAGCGTGTTGCAGAGCGGCCGCGTCCAGATCTTTGCGCGAGGCGTTCTTGCAGCTTCCTGACGGAGGTCCGATGGCTCCGCTCGATGCGTTTGGATCTTCGGGCAAAGTCGATTGCAGAGCATTGCGCATGATGCCAACAACGCGAGCGTCTGCCTGGGAAAGACTCGGCGAGAGGTCTTCGGTTGGCAGCGTCGACAATCCTGCCACCAGTTGGGCGCGCTTCTCGGTGTAGAGACGCTTCCAGGCTGCGCGGTCTTTTTCGCGATAGGTTGAGAACAGGCCGGAGTCGATCGTGGAGATTACGCCGATGGCGTCTACGGCGTCGGCGTAGATTTGTTCGAGCTGAGCGACTCGCGTCTGGGCGTCGGGAGCGGGCGCGGAATCCGGCAGCAAGCGGGATGACAGACAGCAGGTGACAAGCAAGACCAACAGAATTCTCAAGGAGCGCGCTGGCGGAAGCATAAGACAATCAGCGTAGCACCATGTCGGAATATTCAGGATGCGATTCCAGAAACGCGGCGACGAAGGGACAGACGACATCGACTTTCATGTGGTGTTCGCGACCCCAGTCGAGCGCCGTCTTGGCGAGGGTCGAGGCGACTCCGCTGCCGCGAAGTGCTTGGGGAATTTCCGTGTGAACCAGAGCGAGCACCTGGCCGGCGACGGTGTAGTCGAGAGTGGCGACGTGGCCGTCGCGCTCGAGTTCGAATCGTCCGCTGGTGACGATTTGGGGAGCTGGCTTTTTGTGGCCGAATAAGGACATTAATGGCGGACAACGGATAACTGCCTACAGCCTACTGCGAACGGCGTGCGGGTGGGAACTGGAAAAAACTCTATCTTTAAAGTTTGATGTATTCTCATGCTGCAATTTTGATTTTGCCATTTGGCGCTGCGAGACACCATGAGTCCCTCAAACATGAGCACTTCAAAGAAGAAAACGATCGTTTCCGGGAATGTAGAGCTGTACGAGCAACTCATTGCGACGATCCCGGAGATTGAGCGCAAGGGTGCGGCCAATCCTTATACGGCGATCAATGGCAACATGTTTACCCTGTTGCATCAATCGCAGACGCTGGCGATCCGGCTCCCTGATGGGGTGCGTGAAGAATTTCTGAAGAAGCACAAGACGAAGCTCTTTGAGGCATACGGTGCGGTGATGAAGGAATATGTAACGGTTCCGGATGCGTTGCTGAAAAACACGAAAGAGCTGCGGGCGCATCTGACGGCGAGTTACGAATATGCCAAGACCCTAAAGGCGAAACCCGCGAAGGCTAAATCAGCGAAGGCCAAACCAACCAAGAAGAAATCCTGACTGGCGTGCGCATCGAACGCGCGCGACTTGCAGGGTACGCCCGTAATAACCAGTCTGGCCTCGAAACCGAAACCGGTCGGCCCGGAGGACTCCGGCCATTGAAGAAGATAAGCGACTTAATGCGAATTCGCGATCTTCAATGGGTAGCGTGGTGATGGCGTGCGAACGCAGAGCTAGCATGTTGCATGCACGAAAAAGTGGGATATGAAATCGGGCATGTGGAAGCGATCTTCCGTTATCCCGTGAAGTCGATGGGCGGCGAACGGCTCGATGCTGTGGAATTGGGCTGGCACGGCATCGAGGGCGACAGACGACTAGCGATGCGACGGCTGGATGATCGCGGCGGATTCCCGTGGCTGACGGCAAGCAAGTTTCCCGACATGATCCGGTACGCTCCGCTGCGCCGTGAAGGCAGCGCTCCTCATCCTCATCCTCAGGCAGAGGGAGATATTCAGCTGCATCTACCGACGCACGTTCGCACGCCGGACGGCGAAGAGATGCCAGTTTTCGGGGAAGAGCTTGCCGCAGAAATCGGGCGCCGGCACGGTGCTCCCGTGGAGATGATGCAGATGAAGCATGGCGTCTTTGATGATGCGTGCATCTCGGTGATCGCCTCGGATACGGTTTCGGAGATAGGGCGACTCGCAGGAGTGAATCCGGACGTGCGGCGATTTCGTCCGAATATTCTGGTTCGTTTGGTGCGACCGGCTCCATTTCAGGAGGACGAGTGGGTGGGCGGAGTACTCGCCTTCAGCGATAAGGACAGCGAGGAAGATGATGGCCCCGCCATCGCGGTCACGACACGCGATGTTCGCTGCGCGATGGTGAACCTCGATCCAGACACTGCGAGACCGACGTCGGCAGTGCTGAAGGCCGTCGTTCGTCGAAACCAGAACATGGCGGGCATCTATGGCGCGGTCACTCGCATTGGCCGACTCATGGTTGGACAGACCATACGATTTCGCGCATTGAGCGAGAGTGCAGTGAGCAAGAAAGGTTAGGAGCTGACGGCGGCCTTGCGGAAATGTTCGAGAATTGCTTCGGCCTGTGACTTTGTCACCACCGCGGATAACGCGGCTACGTCGGCTTGCTTCACGGCTTGCAGGCTGCCGAAGTGTTCGAGCAAGCGTCTTGTTGTGGATTCGCCGACTCCCGGAATTTCGCGTAACTCGGTGGCGCGGTCGCGAATCTGGCGGCGCTTGCGATGGAAAGTCACGGCGAAGCGATGAGCCTCGTCACGGATCTGCTGCACCAGATGCAGGACCGGAGAATGATGGTCGAGCACGATGGGATCATCTTCCTGTCCGTAGACGTAAATAATTTCTTCTCTCTTCGCGATCGCCGCGAGTGGCTGGTTGATGATCTCGAGAGCATCGAGCGCCTGAGCCGCGGCGTGGAGTTGCCCGAGGCCGCCATCGATCAGGATGAGGCTCGGCATGTTTGATTTCGGCGTGTCCCCAACGGTGAGCTTCTTTTCTTCGCTGAGGCGTTTATATCTGCGGGTGACGACTTCGCGCATGGAAGCGAAATCGTCGACGCCTTCGACGGTCTTGATGATGAACTTACGATAATCGGATTTTTTCATCGCGCCATCTTCCCAGACGACCATGGAGGCGACCGTCTCCGCTCCCTGAATGTGGCTGATGTCGAAACACTCGATCCGCTTCGGCCGTTCGGGCAGAGCCAGCGCGTCTTGTAGAGCTTCTTGAATCGCTCGGGCGTTCGGCTTCAGGACGCGGAAACGCTGGTCATAGGACTGCTTGGCGTTGGTGCCGGCAAGATCGATGAGTTCGCGCTTTTCTCCGCGCTGCGGGACGTCGATGTGGACGCGCGAGGCTCGTCCGCCTTCGTCGGCGAGCTGCTCGCTGAGGGCTTCCTCGAGTTCTTCGCGGTCTTCGAAATTGACGGGGACGTAGATGTTTCTCGGGACATAGGGCTGCGCCAGGTAGAGTTGCTTCAACAAGGCGGAGAAAAATTCCGCGGGATGGAAAGTATCGTCGCTGCTACTCCCGGCACTGCTGCCGCTGCCGCTCGCATTTTCTTCTTGTGCGTCTGGGTTCAAAGCAAAATCGGGCAAGTCTTCCCAGAAAAATTCGCGGCGGTCGAGGACTTTTCCACCGCGCATGTGGAAGAGATTTACGGCTAGCATCTGATTTTCGTAGTGATATCCGAAAACGTCGGCGTCGTCGCCTTCGACGCTGGCAATGCGCTGCTTCTCCTGCAATTGTTCGACGGTCGAGATGAGGTCGCGGTAGCGAGCGGCGCGTTCGAACTCCTGCGCGTCTGAGGCCTCGGCCATGCGCTCGCGGAGCGATTTCACAAGATCGGTCTGACGGCCTTCCAAAAGGAGCTTCACGTCGCGGACGGCCTCGGAGTAGATCTCAGGCGTGGTCAGATCTTTGACGCAGGGGCCGAGGCATCGCTTGATGTAGTACTGGAGGCAGGGACGCGGATGGTAGCGCGTCAGGTCCACCTTGCACGATGGCACCATGAAGTGGCGATGGATGAGATCGACGATGCGATACGCGAGGTTGGTGGGGAAGTATGGGCCGTAGTAAAGGCTGCCGTCTTTGCGCAGGCGGCGCGTGACGTAGACGCGCGGGTAGCGTTCGGCCATGGTCAGCTTTACATAAGGATAAGTTTTGTCGTCGCGCAGCAGGATGTTGAAGCGCGGCTTTTTCTGCTTGATGAGATTGTTTTCAAGGGCGAGCGCTTCGCGGTTGTTGGCGACGACAATGTAATCGACGTCGACAGCTTCGCGGACGAGCGTGCCGGTCTTCGCGTCTTCCCAGCGGCCTTCGTGGAAATAAGAAGAGACGCGGGAGCGCAGGTTCTTGGCCTTGCCGACGTAGATGACCTCGCCCTCGGCGTTCTTGTAGAGGTAGACGCCGGGGGAAGTCGGCAGGCTGCGGATTTTCTGGGGGAGATCCATGTGTGAAGCTTCTAAAGTCTATGATAGGGCCTGAGGCGCGAAGGATTCAGATCGTTGGCGAAGGGAAGTGTCGGGCGGGATTTCTCGGACGTGAAGAGCTGTCGATAGTGCAATCGCTTGGTTTCGGCAATTGGCTTGAAAACCGCCAAGCCCTGATCAAGAATGTCATCCATGAGTTTATTGCGGTGGTACTGTTCGAAGCTCAAGCCACCATCTGAGACGGCAAAGCAGCTTTGGCAGAAAACGAAGGCTAAAGGGAAGAAGAGCTTCGTGCTGCGCATTGGAGTGTTGGGGTGGGGCGGATTTATGTTCATCGCAATGACCGCGCAAAGTCTGATCGGACACCCGTTCCAGCACCAGACGGTTTATTACGTTAGCGAGATTGCCATAAACTTGCTCATCTGGCCCCTCGCTGGATACTTCTTTGGCAAGCGCATGTGGGACTTCTACGAAATGTACTTTGGCGAAGAGAATAGGCAAACACCATCCGCCTAGCGACGGTTGTTGTAACACCGCGTTTACACCAACCACTGCTGAAAAGCGAACTGCGGATCCCTCGCTGCGCTCGGGATGACAATTCAGACGGTTCTTAGAATCCACCGATAAGGCTAAGACAGAGCCTGCGACGCAAAAAGGATTCAGGGCGATCGCGAAGCGGAAGCGTCGAACCGCAGATTTCTAGGAATGAAGAGCCGGGGTAGATAGTGCGATCGCTGGTTGAAACAAACTGACTTCCATTCCCTGTTCATTCGACGATATGCTTTGCTGCTGCACCGAGGTGAATCTTGACTACTGAGCGGCGGCTCGAGCTGAGACAAAAGGTGATGAGCATAGGGCGGCCTCTCACATGCCCGATGTGTCAGTTCCGCTTCGCGTACCGCCACTACTCCCGATCCGTTCGGACATGTCCTCGATGCAGAGTGCCGCTCGGTTTTCCAACGTACTACCGAGCGATTCTGTTCATTGCTTCAGAAGGCGTGTTGTTTGGAACGATAGCCTACGGCTACATGAAACAAGGCCCCGGTTGGCTTTTGATCGGATGGCCCTTCGGATTGGCAGCGGCTTTCATCGTTCAAGGATTTATTCTTCGCGCCTTTCCTCCGAAGCTGGAACCCCACGCGCACGGCAACATTTGGTTGAAGTTGACGTGAGTTTGCGTGGCGATTTAGCAGATAGCTGTCGTTAAATCATGTTCTCGACAGTTGTCCAAAATGGTGGGAGTATTGAGGCGTCAAACTGTCTGTAAGACAATGCCGGAAAAGGCAAGCATTCTACGACAGTCTTCCCAAATGGCTGACCCAGCAATGGCAAGGATGAGCTTCGGTTTTGCAGTGTTCGCGATCGCAGTCTTCGTCTGGGCCAGCATTGACTACAACAGGTTCATCAAATTCTGGGTGGTCCGATCTGCACCACCCTACACTCAGCGCGCGAGGATCGCTTTTCGCTTGTTCTCTCTCTCGTGCGTGGTCGGCGGCGTTTGGCACCTTGCCGACACCATATCAGCTTCGGAGACGCAGCTGACGTTCTATTTGTGTGCGTCGCTCTTCGCTGTGGCTTGGTTTGTTGTTTTCTTTCTGATGCTTCACTTCGTGGAGTGGATGAATCGAAGATGGCGAATAAAGCAGCCGCGAGTGCTGCAATGATGGTTAAGCCTTCGACATAGTTGCTGAAACATCGCGTTGACAGCAACTTCTGCTCGAAGCGAACTGCGGATCCCTCGCTCCGCTCGGGATGACAATTCAAACGATTGTTGGAATCCGCCGATAAGGCTGAGATAGAGCCTGAGACGCAAAAGGATTCAGGGCGATGGCGACGAAGAAGAAAAGCTCCATTCCAAAATTCATGAAGTACGCGGGAATAATGTCGGGGCCGGCGGATTTGTCTTCGCGGCGAGGTTTTGAGACAGGACCTAACGGTGAAGGCCGAAGGCCGCCAGTTCAGCAGAAGAAGCGGAGAAGAAAGAAAACGCGGCGATCCAAGCAGTAGCCGAGTTTCGCTCGGCTTGGACGGGCGAGGGCGCCCGTCCCCAGACGAACCTCTACGCGCCCCAGCCTTTCACAAATTCCACCAGACTCCGCAGCGCAATTCCTGACGGGCCTTTGGCGATCCAGGGTTTGTTGTCTTCCATCCAGGCGGTGCCGGCGATGTCGAGGTGGATCCAGGGAGTATCTTCGGCGAATTCTTTTAGGAACATGGCGGCGAAGATGGCGCCTCCCCAGCGGCTGCCGGCGTTGACCATGTCGGCGATATTCGACTTGAGGAGGTCTTTGTATTCGTCGTCGAGCGGCAGACGCCACATTTTTTCGTCGGTCTGATTCAGCGCCTTGGCGTAACGATCGTACATTTCATCGGTGCTGGCGAAGATTCCGGCGTTGATATAGCCCAGAGCAACGACGACCGCGCCGGTGAGAGTTGCGGCGTCGACCAGGTGTGTGCAGCCGAGTTGGCGGGCATAGGCGAGTCCGTCGGCGAGAATGAGGCGGCCTTCGGCGTCGGTGTTGATGATTTCGATCGACTTGCCGGACATCGCGATCTGCACGTCTCCGGGCTTTTGCGCTTTGCCGGAGGGCATGTTCTCGGTGGCGCAGATGACGGCGGTGACTTTCACTTTCGGCTTGAGCAGCGCGATGGCGCGCATCGCTCCCATCATGGTGGCGGCGCCGGCCATGTCGTATTTCATTTTCTCCATGCCATCAGCGGGTTTAATCGAGATGCCGCCGGTGTCGAAGGTGACGCCTTTGCCGACGAGGCCGAGGTGCACATCTTTTGTAGCGCCGGCGGGATCGTAGCGCAGGACGATGAGCGCGGGAGGTTCGTCGGAACCCTGGGCCACTCCCCAGAACGCACCCATTTTCAGTTCTTTGATTTTGTCGGGACCATAGGCTTCGCAGGCCAGGCCGACTTCGGCGGCCATTTTTTTGGCGCGCTCGGCCATCATGGTCGGGGTCATGCGGTTGGAAGGCTCATTGACCAGGTCGCGGGTAAAATTCTGCGACTCGGCGACGATGCGTCCGGTCTGCAAGGCGCTTTCTGCGGATTTCGTGTCGCCACTGACGATGATGGTGACGGAGTCGATCTTCTGCTCCTTCTTCTTGTCTTTGTTCCCGTCCTTATTAGTGCGATCGCTCTTGTAGTAGCCGGGATCGAAGTCGCCGATGATCGCGCCCTCGACGACGGCGCGGACGGCGTCGGCCGCCGGAATCGCGGTCTCCGGGGCAACCAGGGCGAAATTGTGGACATTCTTCGGCTTCAGGGTGCGTACAGCAGTGCCCGCGATCTTGCGCAAATCGGCGGACGAAAATGTTTTGGCCGAGCCGCCGCCGATAAGTAACAAACGTTTCGCTTTGAGGCCGGTGGGATTGTGCAGTAGCGTGATTTCGAGCGCTTTGCCGGTAACTTCTCCGCTGGCGATTACGTCTTTCGCGGCGTCGCGCACGGCTGCGTCACTGGTTTCGACGGTTGGCGCAGTTTTTTCTTTGTCTTTACTTTTGTCTTTGTCTTTGCCATTGCGGTCGAGCGTAACGACTACCAGGCATTCGGTTTCAACTTGAGACGGAGTGGAGGAGGATAGGTTTGTGTTCATGTTGGGGTGTCTTTAAGTATCCACGGAAAAAGGGGGGACGCGCAACTGGGGACGGTTGCTGGAAGTAATGTTTTGTTCGGAGGAGGAATGACCGTGGGACATTCAATCGCGGAGACCAATGGCGACAACTTGTCGACTTGGAGAAAGAACTACTGCCCGGTGCCGTTGAGGGTGGCGAGAGCGGCACCGCCGCCGTTGTTGGCTACCGACAGCTTGGCGGTTCGCTTGCCTTTCTTAGTCGGGGTGAAGGAGATGTCAACGGAGCAGGCGGTCTGCGCGGCGATTGTGCTGCCGCAGGTGTTGTTCGACATGGGAAAGTCGGTCGGCTGGCCAGTGACGGTAATGCCGGTGAAAGTCACGGAGGCCGTGCTCACGTTTGTGATGGTTACGGTCTGCGGCGGAGTGCTCTGGCCGACGGGCTCGTTCCCGAAATTCAAAGTGGTTGGCGAGAGTGCGATGGAGACGCCGGTGCCGGTCAAAGTGACTTTCTGCGGATTGTTGGGAGCATTGTCGGTGAGTTGCAGAATGCCCGTGCGCGAACCTTTTAGCGTCGGCGTGAATGCGACGGTGATGGCGCAATTGGCGCCGGCGACGACTTGAGTTCCGCAGGTGTTGGACTGAACGGCGTAATCTCCGGTGATGGCCAAGCTCGAGAGGTTCAGCGTGCCGGTTCCGGTGTTCGTGAGCGTGATGGGCAGGCTGGAGGTCTGGCCGATGGGCGTCTTGGGGAACGCAAGCTTGCTCGCCGAAAGAGAGGCGACCGCGCCGCTCTGGCCTCCGCAACTGGGAAAGTTGATGGTGGCAATGCGAGTATTCCAGTTAAAGCTGCCGTCGGACTGTATGTATTCCTGCGTATACCAGAAAGTGCAGTCATCGGTCGGATCGATGGTCATGGCACTGTAATCGCCCCAGCGGCTGAGATTGCCAGTCTGGGAGCCGTTGCCGGTGACAAGGAGCTGCTCGCCCTCCATGTTGCCGGCAGTGTCCGAGGGCACGCGTCCCGTGAAGTAAACCGAAGGAAAGACCGTTTTGCTCGACACGCTGTAGCCCACGGCCATGTCGCCGGACTGGTCCATGGCGATGCTGCCCATCCAGCGAATGTTCTTGTCGGGAGCGAAGGTGCCTTGCTGAAATATCGTTGGCGTCCCGGCGGGATCGCGGATCTCGTACCAGCGCAGGCCGCTCGAGATGGAATGGTTGAAAACGAGCGACTCGGTTCCGTCCGGAAATTGGCGATAGGCGAGGCGGTACATCGGCCGGTCACCGAGGGCGTCAAGGGTTTGAGTCGTGCCGGGCTGCGGGACACAGAAACGGAAGCAGCGCGCGGTGAATGTGGCGACGGGAAGAACGGTCGGCCCAGTAAAAGTCGAGTTCGCGGGAGTCGTGAAGTCGACGTGGAAGGTCCACAACTGGAGCACATTCTTTCCGAAGTTCATGAAGAAAGCGGGTTCGCCTGTGGCGGGTTGGATCGTGCCGTCCATGTCGGAGGGTAGGAGGCTGGCAACGGTCGTCGGTTGCTGGAAGCAGATAATCTGCGCAGGATTTCCCGCGAGCATGGCGTTTCGGTCGAGAGCGCAGGCGTTCGCGCCAATGAAGGTGCTGCCGTCAACGAAAGTGTTAAACGACATGTAATAAGCGTCAGGCCAGACGCCGAGTTTTGGATAATCCGAAAAATCGGTGTTGCCAAACGAAAAGGCATAACGGTTATAAGTGCCGGTCGCGTCGCTAGTGGTCGAGACGGCGACGCATTGCGTATAGGGAAGCTGGGAAAGCGAAAACTGAGTCATGACCCAGACGTTGGCGATCTTGTCGTATTGGACGATGGGGTCGCCATCGTTGTCCTGTTCGCAAACACCGCCGAAGCCGGTCCAGAGCGCGTTTCCGGGCGTTGGCCCGGCGAGCAGCGTGCCGGTGACTTTGTCGAATACGGCGAACTCGGCGTTAACCCACTGCACGTATTGCGTGGCGCCGACGGCGCCGTTGCTGTCAGGTGGGGCAAAATCGAGAAGAAAGCCGTATTGTCCCTGACCCAGGCCGTCCATGTTTAATCCGATGTTGGCGGCCACGGGAGGCAGAGCCGCCGCTTGCAAAGCAACGTCGGGAGCGGCGGATTCTGGTGAAAGTCCGGTGCTGGTCGCCGGCCCAGTTGGGAGAATCTGCAACATGCGGGGAGTGAAGCGGTGAAGGGGGGCGGGCGTCATTCGATCGAGCTCGGCGAGCGGGGCGGAGACGTCATGCTTGACCTCGCTGAGCACGAGCACGCTGCGCTGGATTTTCTGCTGGGCGGGGGCAACGACAGCGGCACAAAGGACGGAGCAGGCTGCGGCGACAGTGGTCGCGTGCGAGAGTGAACGGGTCATGTTCATGTGCGCTTCAATCCAGAACCTAGTTGTAGCCGAGAACCGGGGTCGATGACCTTATCTTTAGTCTTCGTCTCTGCAGGTCGTTCGCGGAGACCGGGGAAGGTTACGAATCCGCGTAGTATAGCCGATTTCTCTCTTGCGGAAATAATCACCAATGCAAGGATTTCCAAGCAAGCAAGGTGCACGGCGGGTTCCATTGGAAGGGATACAAAAGACGGGGAAATTGCGAGGTAGTCGAGGCCGGTACATGCAACGACTTGCACACTGCCGAGCTGTTCGCGACAGTTGAAAATGGCCTCGGGGTAACTTTGGAGATATCCCTACGGTATTGGGTCGCCAGCGAATCTCTCCGGTACATGGCTACACGAGGCTGTAAAGATGGTCACGTGGGCGGTAAGCGCCGTCTCAAGACCATCACCAAGGCAGAGCGTAGCAAAGGTGGCGCTTAGGGCCGCTCGTGCCCGGTGGAAGAAAGCGAAGTCCTAGTCAGCAATTCATTGATTCCGCGTTCTATCCGTATCAGGTAATTGTCCAGTTGAGCCGTGTAGGAATCCTGGGTTCTGCGCAGAGGAATACGCCAAAGTATCCAAACATTTAGAAGCAATAGGACCGCAAATTCTACATGTCCCACTAGTCACCCCCTTGGCTGCCGTCTCCCAATTTCATTTGACTATTAAGGAACTGTGCGCATCGCTTCCGAAGCCCGTCAGGCTTCTGTAATCGAAAGAGAAGCCACTATCAGGACCGCGGCCCGTTAACCCTTTCAGTTTTGCTCAATCGTCCGTCACTGAGGCTGAGGGTGACCCATTCCGTATAACCGCCCACTCCGTCTACAAATTCCTTAGCCCTCTCAACAACATCTAGCGCCAGTGGCAGAATCAGCTCTTGCTTCATTCGCGGCCTATATACAGGCTTGACTAAGAAATGGGCCAAGGTGCTGCCGCATCCAATGCAGGCGTATCCTGGAAATTCGACTAAAGCCGAGTCTTCCGTCCAATAAATCGCTGCCGTTTTATCTCGGGGCGACCATACCGCGATCAGTAGCTCAACCGTAAGACTCGGCATTCCCCTATCTGGGTGACGGTAGATGTGATCCAGGTGCAACTCAAGAAGTTCCGCCTCGACGGCATCGCGTATCTCTCGCATTCCGGCATCAGACAGATCGGAAAGTGCGCACTGTAGATGCTGCATTGCCATTCGGCCGTAGGAAAAATGCCCCGCTGTGGCAATCACAGAATTGACTCCGTTTGCGGGCTCGTTGCGAAACAGTTTAGAGCCGTTAAGTTTCGACACCCCCGGGGTTACGATGTACGTATCCGTTGCGATCAGGATCGTCTCAGCGCAATTGAAACCAATAGCAACTGTCATCGGATGTCTCTGCTGCTGAACCCTAAGTGCGGTCTGGGTATTCGAACGGTTCTAACTGGGGGCATAATCATACTTCACCCCCTGTGGAAAAGGAAACTTGGCCCAGCACCGTCCCTAGGGCTGTATTGACTCCGGTCCGTATTCCGTCTAGTTTTGCGTTATATCCGCTACGCTCGTAGGCGAGCATGTTGGACCCCCGGGGCAACCCGGGGTTTCTAATTGCGGAAAAAGTGTGTTCCCGGCGCAGCAATCCCCCAGCGGCTAGAAGCCGCTATCCATTCGGCGGGAGTTACGGCACGAATGGAACTCGGGCCCTTCCCAAAACCGGTGCACATCGGAGTTCTTCCGAAAGCTGCTAGCTAAAAAAATGGGCCAAGCCCACGCAACCTCAGGCTTGCTTTCTCGATCGGATGGCTTCTCGGGATTCTTTGTCGGCGGTGCGGCGGCGTTCGGTTTCCCGCTTATCCCATTGCTGTTTGCCTTTGGCCAGGGCGAGTTCGACTTTGATCTTGCCGTTCTTGAAATACATTCGGGTCGGGATCAGGGTAAGGCCTTTTTGCTGGGTCTTGCCGATGAGCTTGCGAATTTCTTCTTTGTGGATCAGAAGCTTGCGGGTGCGTAGAGCGGCGTGGTTGGCCGAGTTCCCATGGTCATAGGGGCCAATGTGGCAGTTGAGAAGCCAGAGTTCTCCGTCTTTGATGAGCCCGTAAGCGTCCTTCAGGTTACTGGAACCGCCGCGCACCGATTTCACTTCCGTTCCGGTCAGGACGACCCCGGCCTCGAATTTTTCGAGCAAGAAGTAGTTGTGGCTGGCGTTCCTGTTGACAGCGGCGTCCTTTTCTCCCGAAGCGGTGGGCTGTCGGCGGGGATTTTTCTCGCGATTGGGCTGGATCTGGTGGGTGGTCTGCTTGGCCATGATTCTAAAGTGAAAGTATCAGAGTCAGGTCTCAGGTGCTAGGTGTCAGGTCGCAGGAAGAGCCTTCGCATCGAAAAACAGAAGGGAAAATGAGCCTTTGGTTTTCCTGAGGCCTGACACCTGAGACCTGAAGGGCCTGTACTTACGAGTGTAACCATTGCCCTTCCAACTACTTCGGGAGCCAAGAGAGGCGATGCTATAATCCGATTTTCGAGTACTTTTTCTCGCTGCTGGCCGCTGGGATACCCCTCCGGTACGGTTTTTGTGTGTCTGAATAAGTCATTTGCCGGAACGAAGCGGCCGGTAAAGCCGGCTGGAGAAAAATCTTTATGAGGACTGTTTGATGAGACGCCTGATTGGTCCGGCTCTTTTTGTTCTGCTCCTAGTTTGCCTGCGGTTTCCTGTTGCCGCGAAGTCGGTGGATTCGGCCAAGGCCGCTTACGACAAGGGTCAGGATGCCGAGGCGCGGCAGAACTACGAGCAGGCCTTCGAATATTTCAAGCAAGCCTACAACCAGAAGCCTAAAGACTTGCGCTACCGGACCGCTTTTGAGCGAACCCGCTTCCTCGCGGCGTCGGGGGAAGTGCATCGCGGACAGATTCTGCGGGATGCAGGCAAACTCGACGAGGCGCTGGAGCAGTTCAAGAAGGCGTTGGAGACTGATCCGTCTTCGTTTATTGCGCAGCAGGAATTGAAGCGCACCGAGCAGATGGTGCACGAGGAGCAGAACCCGCAGCCGCAAGCAGTGGGCCCGGGCGGGAATGCGTTGCGCAAACGCCTGGAATCGGCGCAGGGTCCGGTGGAACTGGCGCCGATCTCGAATGTGCCCATCACCATGAAGGCCACGGATAAATCCAACGTGATCTACGAGACGGTGGGCAAGCTGGCCGGTATCAACGTGCTGTTCGATCCTGACTACACCGCGCGCCAGGTGCGTATTGAGCTGAACGGTGTCACGCTTGAAGAAGCGCTCGAAATCATTTCTTTTGAGACCAAGACATTCTGGCGTCCGGTGACGCCGAACACGATTTTTGTCGCTCAAGACAATCCCGCAAAGCGGAAAGAGCTGGAACAAAACGTCATCAAAACTTTTTATCTATCGAATCTTTCCCAGCCGACCGAATTGCAGGACGTCGTGAATGCGATGCGTACCATCCTCGAAGTCAGCCGCATTCAGCAGCTACCTTCGCAGGGAGCGATTGTTGTCCGGGGAACTCCCGACCAGGTGGCACTGGCGCAGAAACTGGTTGACGACCTCGACAAGGCAAAGCCAGAAGTTCTGATCGAAGTGGCGGTGATGCAAGTGAGCCGCGACAAATCGCGCAAGCTTGGCATCAACCCTCCAACCAGCATTTCGGTGCAGTTGCAGCCGAACATCAGCAGCACAACGGGGACGACGACCACCACAACGACGACCACGTCGACAACGTCGTCAACCGGTGGCATCAACCTCAACACACTCGCCAACCTGAATGCGACCGACTTCCAGGTGACGATTCCGCAGGCTACGGCGATCGCCTTGCTGAGCGACACCAATACGAAGATCATTCAAAACCCGCAGATTCGCGCACTCGATGGGCAGAAGGCCACATTGAAGATCGGCGACCGCGTGCCGGTGGCGACGGGATCGTTTCAGCCCGGAATCGGCGGCGTTGGCATCAACCCGCTGGTCAATACGCAGTTTCAATATCTTGACGTTGGCGTGAATATCGACATCACGCCGCGAGTGCATGCGGGCCGGGAAATTTCGTTGAAGATGACGATGGACGTTTCGGCCGTAACCTCGTACGTAAGCATTGGCGGCATCAGCCAGCCGGTGATCGGGCAGCGCAAGATCGAGAATGAAGTCCGCCTGAAAGATGGGGAAGTCAACCTTCTTGGCGGCATGATGGAAGACACGCAGACTCGAGCGTTGACGGGAATTCCGGGGCTGGCGCAGATTCCGATTCTCAAGTATCTGTTTGGGGAGACCGACACCGACCATGCCGAGAACGAGATTGTATTTGTCCTGATTCCGCATATTGTCCGCGGGCCTGATCTTTCTCATCCCGGCGCCGATATGTTGGATGTGGGCACGGCGAATGCATTGCAGTTAAGGTCGTCACCGAAGACGGCTGCGCCAGCTCCCGCTGCGGCGGTACAGGGAGCGGCTCCTCAGGCGCAGATGGCACCACCCGCTCCCCAAGCTGGTCAGAATCAGTCTGGTCAGAATTCGATGGCACAGCCTGCGGCGGGTGCAGGAGCTGGAGCCTTCATGTTCGATCCGGCGACTGCGACCCAGGCGAAGGGATCAACCTTCACGGTGAACATCATGCTTTCCGGCGGACAGAACGTGTACTCGGTGCCGCTGGAGGTGAACTACGATCCGAACCAGTTGGCGGTGGTCAACGTGTCGAATGGCGGCTTCTTGTCGCAGGATGGGCAGGCGGTAGCGCTGGTCCATCGCGATGATGGCGCGGCGGGCAAATTGCAAGTCACGGCGACGCGGCCTCCGGGTGCAGGCGGCGTTTCGGGACAGGGTGCGGTGGTGACGCTGACATTCATGGCAAAGAGTCCTGGGCAGTCGGCGTTGACGATTACGCGCGGTGGAGCGCGCGATCCCGCAATGCAGCCGATTCCGATGAGCGGAGCGCAGGCGGCGATAACGATCCAGTAACGAGTCTCAGAGAACTGAGAAGAACCGAGAACTGGAACGACTCATGAAGTTAGCGAGAAAACGCGAACGTGGTTTTACCCTGATCGAACTGATGGTTGCCACAACCATCCTGGCGATTCTGGTCGGGGCAGCGCTTCCGGTGGCGCGGACGGTTGTTTACCGGGAACGCGAGCACGAACTGCGGCAGGATCTTTGGATGATGCGCGACGCCATCGATCGCTATAAAGATGCGGCGGACCGCGGCGCGTTCCAGATCAAGCTCGGCAGCGAGGGATGGCCTCCTGACCTCGACACGCTGGTCACGGGCGTCGACGTTAACGGCAAAAAGCTGAAATTTCTTCGCAAGATTCCCGTCGACCCCATCACCAAACAGGAGTGGGGCATGCGCTCGGTGCAGGACGATGCCGATTCCACTTCGTGGGGCGGGCAAAACGTATTCGACGTTTACAGCAAGTCGGACCAAGCCGCTTTGGATGGCACGAAGTATAAGGATTGGTAGATGAGATTCAGGTCCAAGGCGCGTCTGGTCGGCAATCCAAAACAAAACCAGCTTGGTTTCACGCTGATCGAAATGCTGGTGGTCATCAGCATGATTCTGATTCTGCTGTCGATCGCGTTGCCGATGTACAACCAAAGCATTGTGCGCGCGAGGGAATCGAAGCTCCATCAGAATCTGGCCACGCTCAACAAGGCCATCGAAGAGTACTCGCTCGACAAGAAACATGCGCCGCAGGCGCTCGAAGACTTAGTGCCGGGATATATCAAGTTCGTTCCCGACGACATCACGGGCAGCAACACCACGTGGCAGACCGATCCGGAAGATCCGGACAGTCAGTGGGACCCGAACCAGCCTGGGATTGGGAGCGTTCACAGTGGATCGAATGACCTGTCAAGCACCGGCGAGGCGTATTCGAGTTGGAAGCACTGATGGTGGTGAGACGCATACTCAGACTCCTACATAAATGAAGCGCAGAAATACAGCCGCGCGCGGATTTACGCTGGTCGAGATGATGGTGGTGCTCAGCATCATCCTGATCCTGACGTCGGTGGCGATGCCCATCTACAGCCACGCTATTGTCAGAAAGCGGGAGGAGAATCTTCGCCGGAATCTCGAGACGCTGAACGCCTTGATCTTTCAGTACACTCTCGACAAACAGAAAGCGCCGCAGGGGTTGGAAGACTTGAAGACGGCGCACTATATCGACGAGATTCCCGAAGACATCACCGGCACCACCGATAGCTGGCAGACCGAGCCGGCGGATGGCGCAATCATGTCACTCGACCAAACGGACGCCAGCGGCATCATCGGTGTCCACAGCGGCTCGAATCAGGTGGGCAGCGACGGAACGGCATATTCGACCTGGTGAAGCAGGTCTCAGGTGTTAGGTGTCAGGTCTTAGGAAAACACAGAGCGAGGTGTTAGGTCTTAGGTATCAGGTGTCAGGAAAACCAGCACCCCTTAACCATTTTCGGGTTGCTTTTGATCTTCCTGATACCTAACACCTGAAACCTGAGACCTGCTTCCGTTGCTTTTGACTTTCCTGAGACCTAACACCTAACGCCTGAGACCTGCCTCCCGCTTTTCTGCTACTTTATCCCTTCCTACTCTGGAGGTGGGTGTGGAATCCCTGAATCGTCTGCAGCCTTTTGCCCTGCTTGTACTACGGTTGGTTCTCGGCGCAATCATGATTGCGCATGGGTACCACAAGGTGTTTGGCGGGTTTCATCATCACATGGAATCCGTGGGCTCGATCGGGTTGCCGCGCTGGATGGCATATTTATCCGCCGGGACGGAATTTTTTGGCGGAATCGCCATCGTGCTTGGCCTCTGGACGCGATGCTTCGCGCTCGCATTTCTGATCGAGATGGGCATCGTGATCTGGAAGATCCATTTCAAGAACGGGCTTACGGGAAATGGAGGATACGAATTTCCGCTGGGGCTCGCGGCGATGGCGTTTGCGCTTGTGTGTTTTGATGGCGGACCGTGGGGAGCGACGTTTGGGAAGAGGTCGGGAGGTCGCTCGACGAAAAAAGGATAACGAATTTTGCGCGTGGAAATGCACTCGACTATCGACCATAAATATGGCACAATGGCTTCATGCGAACCACGGTGGATATCCCCGATGCGCTCTATCGCGACCTGAAAAGTAAGGCGGCCGAGGAAGGGCGAAGTGTGAAGCAGTTAATCCTGCGGGGCGTCGAAGTCGAATTGCAGTTGCGATCACGACGGCCCGGCCGGCCGGTGAAACTGCCGTTGGTACGGTCCAAACAGCCGGGGAAGATGGCGCTCGACAATGCCAAGATCTTCGAGATCATTCCTTTTCCCTGATGTGAACGTGTGGATCGCTCTCACGGCAGAGGGACATATCCATCATCAGGTCGCAGCGCGTTGGTTTTCTAGTTTGGGTGAAGACTCACGCCTCGGATTCTGCCGCATTACGCAGATCAGCCTGCTGCGGTTGCTCACAACTCCAGCGGTCATGGGGTCAGATGTTATGACCCAATCCGAAGCCTGGCAAATATACGACCGCTGGCTCGACGATCTGCGGGTCTCCTACCTCGAAGAACCAACCGGTCTGGAACAGGCGTTCCGCTCCCATTCCCGGCGAGGGATCCCCGCTCCCAAGGAATGGGCAGATTCGTATCTCCTGGCATTTGCGGCCGTGTCTGGTTTGAGGCTGGTGACATTCGATCAGGGATTTCGCGGTCGGGCGAAAGACCTTCTCTTGCTCAAGGGTTAGCCGGAAGTTCTAGAACTCCGCCAGCTCTTTCATGGCTCGAAACAAATCGCTCGCTTGCGGCAGGATCGCATCCTCCAGGATCGGCTGATACGCGACAAAAGTGTCGGTGGCTGCGATGCGTTTTACGGGCGCATCGAGGTGATGGAAGAGTTTGTCGGCGATGCGGGCGGCGATTTCGGCGCCGTATCCCCAGCTTAGCGAATCTTCGTAGGCGATCAAAGCGCGGTTGGTTTTCTTGACCGAATCAGCAATCGCATCCCAATCAAACGGATTCAGGCAACGCAAGTCGATCAGTTCGACTTTGACGTGATGCTCGCGTTCCAGCTTCTGCGCGGCTTGCAGGGCGCGAGGAACGACGGCTCCATAAGTAATGACAGTCAAGTCGCTCCCGGGCTGGACGATCTTCGCTTTGCCGAAGGGGACCATGTAGTTCGGGCCGGGATTCGGCGCTCGGCCGTAGGTTTCGCGGTAGAGGCGCTTGTGCTCAAGAAATAAAACCGGGTCATCGCAGCGGATCGCCGTGCGCAGCAGTCCGGCGGCGTCGAGCGCGTTGGAAGGGAACACCACACGCAATCCAGGCGTGTGAGTAAAAATACTTTCGCCGCACTGCGAGTGGTAAATCGCGCCGCCCGTCAGATAGCCGCCGATCGCAACCCGGACCACCAGCGGCGACGAAAAGGCGTTGTTCGAGCGCCAGCGGACGATGGGGAGTTCGTCGCGCAGCTGCATCATTGCGGGCCAGATGTAATCGAAGAACTGGATTTCGACAACGGGCTTCAATCCGCGAGTGGCCATGCCGGTGGCGCGGCCAACGATGTTCGCTTCCGCCAGCGGAGAATTGAAAACGCGGTCGGAGCCGAACTCCGACTGCAACCCTGAGGTGAGTTTGAAGACTCCGCCTTTGCCCTTGATCAACTTTTGCTTGAGATACTCTTCGCGGCTGGCGTCGGCAACGTCTTCGCCAAAAATAATGACGCGGTCATCGCGGCGCATCTCATCGCGCAGGGTTGAGGTGATCAGGTCGGCCATGGTCTTGGCGGGGGCAGGGGAGCGTTTGCCATCCGCGGCAGTCTCTTGGGCGGTAGATGCGGGAACGGTGTCGAACGCAGCCGAAGTGGGATCGAGATCGGGCGAATATACGAAGTTGTAAATCGTGTCGGGCTGCGGTATCGGGGCGGCCAGGGCACGGTCGGCGTCGGCCTGAATCTGTTCTTCGACTTCTTTCTCGATCTTGTTGATGCCTTTTTCGTCGAGAATCCCTTCACGCAGCAGGAACATTTGCAGGCGCGGCACGGGGTCGCGAGCGGCATCGGCCTGGCGCTCGGCGTCAGGGCGGTAGAGGCGCTCGTCGTCAGAAAGGGAATGGGAATACGGACGGATCACATGGGCGTGGACGAACGCGGGGCCGTGGCCGGCGCGGCAATGCGCCACTGCGCGCTTGAACGCTGCATAGGACACGACGGGATCGGTGCCATCGAACTCCTCGAAATGGAAATTCGGGAAGCCGGAGACGAGGCGCGAAATATTTCCGCCCGAGGTTTGCACTTCGACGGGTACGGAAATCGCGTACTCGTTGTCCTGGACACAAAAGATCACCGGCAGGCGCTTATTCGAAGCGGTGTTCAGAGCTTCCCAGAATTCCCCTTCGCTGGTGGTGCCGTCGCCGAGCGAGACATAGGTGACTTCGTCGCCTTGAAATTGGACATCTTTAAACTGGCGATAATCGCCTTCGGCTTTCTGTGCAGTCTTGGGATGTTTGGCGAAGTAGCGTCCGGCTTCCGCGCAGCCTACCGCCTGAAGAATTTGAGTGCCCGTGGCGGACGATTGCGTGACCACATTGAGCCGCTTGAAGGCCCAATGCGATGGCATCTGGCGGCCACCGGAACTGGGATCGTCCGCGGCGCCTACTGAACCGAGCAACATTTCGTAGGGCGTGGCGCCGAGCGCGAGGCACAGCGCGCGGTCGCGATAGTAAGGATAAAACCAGTCGTAGGCGGGCTTTAACGCGAAAGCGGCTGCGACGCCCAGGGCTTCATGGCCTGCTCCCGAGATCTGGAAAAAGACTTTTTGCTGGCGTTTGAGCATGATCTCGCGGTCGTCCACGCGCCGCGAGGCGAACATGATGCGATAGGCATCGATCAGTTGCTGGCTGGTCAGACCGTGATAGTTCCTGGTCTTCTTCGTGATGCTCGTGCTTTCGTTGAGTTTGGGGTCGACTTTGGTCGTGGCCATCGTAGTCGTCTTGGGTGGACGCATTATTGTAAATCAGGTGTCAGGTGTTAGGTCTCAGGTGTCAGGAAAATCTTGGGTGCCTTGAGATCTTCCTGACACCTGAGACCTGACACCCGCCCTTTGATTTATCCTGAAGTTCAGTGATTCGTTTTCTGCGCCAATTCGATGCGCACCGGCTTCGCCTGTTCGTGTTTGATCTTGATGGGACGCTGATTGACTCGCGGCTGGACCTTATTCATTCGGTAAATGCGACGCTGCGCCATCTCGGCCGTCCTGAGCTGGATGGAGAGGTGATCGCGAGCTATGTCGGAGACGGGGCTCCGGCGCTGGTACGCCGCGCCCTCGGAGAGGCGGACGCGAACGATGAGGCGTTGGTCTCTAAAGCGCTGGAATATTTTCTGGCCTATTACCGCGTGCACAAGCTCGACCACACGACGGTTTATTCGGGGATTCGCGAGGTGCTGACCGAGCTTGCGCAATCATCCAACGGGGTGCAGCGGAAAATGGCCGTGCTCTCGAACAAGCCCGTCATTCCCTCACGCGCGATTGTGGAAGCGCTTGGGCTCGCCGGCTTCTTCGGGCACGTCTATGGTGGAAACAGCTTTCCGACGAAGAAGCCCGATCCGCTGGGGCTGCGGACGATTCTCGACGAGACCGGAGTGCCGGCGGACGAGGCGCTCATGATCGGCGATTCATCGATCGACGTGCTGGCCGGGCAGAATGCCGGGCTGTGGACCTGCGGCGTGACTTACGGATTTGCTCCGCACACGCTGGAGCAAGTGGCTCCGGATGTGTTGATCGACGGTCCTCTTGAACTGAGAAAATTATTCGGCTAGATACTTTCTTACTTCCAACCACCAGCCCGGTTTACGCATCATATGCCGGCAATTCTGATCAAACTTCTTCGGCCGGAATTCCGATCTGGAATTTCGGTCCGGAAGGTTGTTTGGAGCGAGGTACGCGAACCAATCCAAACATTCGCCGGGTATCGTGTACTTTGGGCAATGGCGCAACCTCTCCGGGTTGCGCCGTTTTCTTTTTCTTGGATCGGGCTTTGTCTAGAAAAGTAAAGGTTGTAGCCAAAATCAGCCCTCCTGCATCAGTAACTGGTGGAGTCCTCAATCGATGAAGATTCACGGGAGGTTCCAGAAAATGAATGATCTTGAAAAGTCGGCAGCAACTCCGTTGCGAGTCCCGGCATTCGGCAAATCGCCGTTAGTTTTTCTTTTGTCATTTGCTCTGTTATTCGCGAGCTGGCCGCGAACTCTGTCGGCGCAAGACGCGTCAGCTCCCTTGCCGCCGCAGGATGCGCAAACGCCTGCCCAGGGCTCGGATGCGCCACCCTACGCGCAACAGACGCCGGAGCAATTGCAGCGCCTGGTGGCGCCGATTGCGTTGTATCCCGATTCTCTGGTGGCGCAGATACTGGCCGCGTCCACTTTCCCAGAAGAGGTAGTCGAGGCGGATCGCTGGGTGCAGGCGAACCCCGATTTGAAGGGCGATGAGCTGGGCAAGGCAGTCGACCAACAGCCGTGGGACCCGAGCGTGAAGGCGCTGGCCGCATTTCCATCGGTACTCGGGAACATGGATAAAAACCTGTCATGGACATCGTCTCTTGGCGATGCCTATTACAACCAGCAGCAGGACGTGATGGATGCCGTGCAGTTTATGCGCAAAAAGGCGCAAGATTCCGGCAACCTTAAGAGCACGCCGCAGCAGAATGTGACGACCCAAAACGACGACATCGACATTGAACCCGCCGATCCTCAGGTGGTCTACGTTCCGGCGTACGATCCCTGGCTGGTCTATGGATATCCCATCGTCGCCTGGCCGGGATGGTATCCGTATCCGGGAATTTGGTTTGGCGGACCTTACTTGTCATTCGGAGTCGGTTTTGGAATTGGATGGTTCGGTGGCTTTGGGTGGGGATGGGGTCATTGGGGATTCGACTGGCATAACCACTATGCGGTGTTCGACCACGGCCGGTACTATTCGCGAAGCAGAACGTTCTACAACCGCAACAACTACTACCGCGGTGCGAGCGAGCGCGGCGGAGTGGAGCGGGGAGGAGTGGCGCGTGGAGGCATTTATAACCATCCCGGCGTCACAGCAAGGCCGTTCGATGGAAACCGTGACGCGGCACGCGGGTTCGCGGCGCCGCGCGGTGAAAGCGGCGTCCGCTCGGGCGCTTTCAGTCACATCGATCGTGGTGGCCAGACCAGGGGCTTCTCGTCACGCGGAAGCGCGAGCTTCGGCGGGGGTTCCCACGGCGGCGGTGGCGCTCGCGGCGGCGGTGGAAGGCGCTGATCGAGACTGACTTGGCGTTTACGCCTTCGCTTACACGATCTTGAAAAATTCAGGCATGGAGATAAGCCATATGCGGCGAAATCGGCTGGACTTGAACGAATTTCATGAGGCCAATCTTCCTGGGACGAATCTAGCCGGGACGAATCTTGCTGAGACGGTGAACAAGATGGCTGCTAAGACAGCGCTGGCGGTGGTTTTTGTCGCGCTCGGATCGAGTGCATTTTCGTGGGCGCAACAAACAGGCCAGAAGACGTTTTCGTCAGCTGGAGAAGCGGCGAGCGCGCTCGTGGCGGCGGCAAAAAATAGCGACGAGAAGGCGATGCTCGAAATCCTCGGACGGGACGGGAAGCAGGTTGTTTCGTCCGGAGACGACGCCGAAGATGCGGAGAGCCGGGCCAACTTCGTGAAGCAATATGAGGCAATGCACCGCCTGGTGAAAGAACCGGACGGGACCACCGTGCTATATGTCGGCGCGAAGAATTGGCCGACTCCGATCCCGCTGATGAATAAAGGCAGCGTGTGGTATTTCGACACCGAGGCGGGGAAGAAGGAAATTTTGTACCGGCGCGTGGGCCGGAATGAAATGTCGGCTATCCGCGTTTGTCAGGAACTGGCGGCGTCTGAGAAAGAATACTTGGCTGCGCATGGCGAGTATGCCCCGAAAATTTACAGTGATGAAGGGCAGCACAACGGCTTGTACTGGAAAGCGGCCGAGGGCGAACCGAAGAGCCTTATCGGACCGCTGGTAGCGGCGGCTGTTACCGAGACCTATGCCAAGACCCGCGACACTGCTGCGACGCCCTTCCGCGGCTACTATTTCCATGTTCTCGTCCGTCAAGGCAAGGATGCTGCGGGTGGCGCGAAGAGCTACGAGGTAGACGGAAAGATGAAAAACGGCTTTGCGTTCGTCGCTCATCCAGCGGAGTACAGGTCGTCAGGGGTGATGACCTTTGTCGTCGGAGAGGACGGAGTTGTCTACGAGAAAGACCTCGGTAAGAAAACCGAAGCGCTCGCCAAGGGGATGAAGGATTACGATCCGAACCCGAGTTGGCAAAAAGCAGAAGAACAACCAACGGAGACGGCAAGCGGAAACGGGACAGCCAAGTAGCGAGTGTTGGGTTTATTTTTCCTTATTTCCCGTTATTTCTATTTCTCTTGGAGCAGTACTACGTCAACAGTTGGGAATTATCCTCGGGCAACAATCCGTCAAGCTCAACTAAGGGCTGACGGTGGCTACTGACGCTCCGGTCTTAATTGATAGGTCCCGAAACATTCATCACAGACCACTCAGCGATCACGTGATAGATACCGGCAGTTACTTTGCTCACTTTCTGCGAAGGTGGACTTAAAGCCGTGTTAGGATGGTCGTCGCTTTTTGTCGTCGCTCTCAAAGGACAATTTAGTCGTACGGGCTGGATTCCTTGCATTTCTCGCGAATTACTTCAGCGTGCGTTCTTGTGCTGATTGGCTCGACTGGCTGGGGCCAGCAGTTTCGCCAAGGCAGCGGTGATCCGAATCTCGCGAAAGCCGCTATCGAAAGACATTTCCAGTCTCTACACCCCAAGATACCCACAGATGTCCGGCAGCCGGCTCCAGGAAAATATCTGCTTAGTAAGGAAGCTTCGCGCCAGCAACTATTGCGCTCGCGGCTGCACAAGCAAAGCAACCTGAAAGCCGCGAGCCATAAACCCGCCTCGGCGACCTATCCCGGAATCCAACTCCGCCCGTTCATCCCAGCCGGTTCAATTTCGAACTCGGTTGTAGCAGGAGACTTCAACCGGGACGGTCACATGGACTTTGCTGTTGCCAACGGCGGCACCAATGACATTTGGGTGTATCTCGGTAATGGCGACGGAACGTTTCAGCTGCCGAAGATTGTCCCGCTGACGCAAGGAATTGCTCCGGTGTTTCTGGCAACGGCGGACTTGAGAGGTAACGGAATTCAGGATCTGGTCGTCGCTGAGTTCGATACTTCGACGGTCGGCGTTCTGCTTGGCAATGGCGACGGAACCTTCGGATTTGAGCAGGAGTATGTTCTTCCCCAGCCTCCCGGAGCGCTGGTGATCAACGACTTTAATCACGACGGCAAACTCGACATCGTCTCCGTCATGGTGACGTTGGACAGCAATCAGCTCGGGGTTCCTTACCTTGCGACTCTGCCGGGCGATGGCAAAGGCGGTTTCGGCGCTCCCGTTATTTCGATGAATCCCGGTTTCTACAGTACCGCTGACAGCGTCGTTTCGGGCGACGTGAATGGTGATGGCTTGCCCGATGTGCTGATCTCGGGTCCGGGGCTGGAAAACTCGCAGGTGTATATCAATGCGGGCAATGGAACATTCACGCCGGGAGCGACGATCATTGGAAACGGAGACTTCAATCTAATCCTGGCTGGCGCGCTCGCGGATGTGAACGGCGACGGATGTCTGGACGCCCTGGTCGCGGACGGAAACGGCTATGTGTGGGTCGCTGCCGGCGACTGCAAGGGGGACTTCGCAATCCCCAGTACTGTGCCGATGGGCGACAGTAATGCGTCGATTGCCGTGGTCGATATGAACGGCGATGGGAACCTCGACATCGTCACGACGACGATCTCGCTGGTAGATCCGATGTATGGACAGGTCGCTGGGAACATGATGGCTGTTTCTTTCGGCGACGGGCGGGGGAATTTCGCCTCTGGCCGCGATTACGTCGGCACCGGCATGTCGTATTCGGCGGCAGTCGCAGATTTCAACGGCGATGGCCATCCCGACGTAGTTTCGGCCAGCCCAGACACCGATACCGCGACTGTTTATGTCAACGACGGCTCCGGTGGATTCGGATTTCCCCAGGGAGGATGGATCGGTTTACCCGGAGTCGGCGTTCTCAATGCCCCGCTTTCGGCTCCGTCTTTCGCGGACGTGAATGGGGATGGTAAGCCGGACATGGTGCTCCTCGATGAAGGCTACAACGGAGAGTACTTCATCACGACAATGTTGAACGACGGGACGGGTCGATTTTCTGGGCCCATCCCTTCTGATGCCGGAATTAGTATCACCTCCAACTGGATGGGGGATTATCGTCTGGGCGCTTTCCGCAACACAGGCCACCTTGACTTTGTCGGGATCTCCTTGGGCCCAAACTCGGGGAACGGCAGCCCGTACATTCTTTTTGCGCCTGGCAATGGGGATGGGACGTTTGGCAATTCCACCCTTGTCGTGACGCCCGGAGCCGCCGGAGAAATGGCTGTTGGCGATTTCAACGGCGACGGCAAACTCGACTTTGTGGCGGGCGGCGGGAACCCAAACGGCGCAGGTTGGGTGATCACTACTTTCCTGGGCAACGGCGATGGTACGTTCCGCAACGGAGGAAGTGTCTCCTTCTCCGATTCGTCATCGCAGATCGCGCGAGTTTTCACGACCGATGTTAACCGCGACGGCAGGCTCGACATTCTCGTTTACGATAACGGCTCAAGCTCCTCTGTTTGGGAGTTCCTCGGGAATGGCGATGGCACTTTTCAGACCGGGCAACAGCTGTTTACCAATTTTTCTCCCCTGACTCTCGCCGATGTCAACGGAGATTCGTGGCTCGACATCGTCAGTTACGACTCCTCCACGCCGACGCTCGACACCTATCTCGATCAGCCTTTGGGATCCTTCTCGCTCAGTAGTTCTTTGTCGCCATACACTGGCGCACCTTTGCCTGTACAGCCCTACGCGCAATTTGGCGATCCGCTGACATCGTCGATCGTGGCTGACCTGAACGGCGATGGGAAGCCCGATGAGGTTGCGTTTCAGTATGTAGTCCCGCTGAATGGCGATATATACGCCCAAATCCTGGCGGGCAATGGCGATGGCACTTTTACCCCTACCTACGATGTGTTCGATTTTCAAAAGCTGGATGGCTTTCCTACTTATACCCACATCCTAGATGGCACCGGTACTTCCGATTTGGTGGAAATCGACGGAGCGACCTCGTCGATGCACGTTTTCAAAGGTGGAGTGGCACCGGCTTTGCAGTTGACTCTGGCACAGGCCGAAGTGATTGGGAGCACCGGCTGCGGGTGGGTGTTGCTGAACGTGCCAAGCGCTTCGGACACGTCCATCGCGCTCTCCAGCAGTGTTTCGGGCGTAAGTGTGCCCGCGGCAGTGACAGTTCCAGCAGGGTCGGTGAGTCAACAATTCTGCTTTACTCTGGCCCAAAACTACGACTGGCATCAGGTGTTCGACATTCGCGCGCAACTTGGAAGCGACACTGCCGTCGCATATAACTGGCAGGACTATACTCCCGGTTTCGGCGAAGCGATCTCTCCCACCACTCCGCAGGTCGTCTATCCCGGTCAAAGTAGCAGTCCCGTCACCGTCAGCCTGACTGCGGCCCAAGGTTACACTTCGACAGTGACGTTAAGCTGTCAAGGATTACCCACCGGGGCGACTTGCGTGTTTGCAACAAACCCGTTACACGTCTCTCCGGCAGCGGTGGCATCAACCACGGTTGTGATTAACACGGCAGCGAACAGTCCCATGGGCGGCGGTGCCATTCAGGTCGTGGCTTCCGACGGAAACATCACCACTCGTCAATCTTTCACCTTTAACATACAGCCCTTGACCGTAAGTCAGGCGATTGGACTTACGGGAACAATTTCGCCGGGAACCGCGACCGGCACGGTTGGAATTCTCGGCATACCCCCTTACTCCTCATCCTGCTCCGGTTTGCCGGCCGGAGTAACGTGCGCTTTCTCGGGCACACAAGAACCATATCCGCAATCTACCGACCTAACCATCACTGTAACCGTACCCGCCGGAATTGCCCCTGGAGCTTACCCGTTCAACGTCAATGTGAAGAGCGGACCCGCGAAAGCTTCGGCCGGCTTTACGCTCTATGTCGGTGATTTCACCTTGCAGGCGCCGCCGGCATCGAGCGACTGGGTGCCGCCGGGCGGTTCGATCACCGTGGGAACAAGCATCACGCCACTCTACGGTTTCACAAGCACCGTGAATGTCACGTGCAGTCTCAACGTAAGTGGCAGCACTTGTTCTGGGGGGCAGTTTCAGGTCGCCGGGTTCGGAATGACGTCAATAAGCCTTACGCTGGCCGTGCCCAGTACCACTCCGCCTGGAGCGCAAACACTGACCATTACGGGGACGGACGGCACTCTCACGCATACAGCGTCGTTTCCTTTCTACGTGGCGGACTACACCGGCTCGATAGGCCAGAACACGGTTACTGTCTCTCCGGGAAACGAGGCGCCGGTCACCGTAACCGTGAACGTTACCAACGGATTTGATGGCGTCGTGACTTACGGGTGCTCGGCGCCAAGCGAAATCGCGTGCAGTTTCTCGGTACCGTTCGGCAATCCCACTCCGACGAGCCCGGCGACAACCACCGCCATAATCTCGGCGAACTCCCGGGTGCGGCGGCCCTCCAATTTGCGTTCGCAAACCAATGGCTTCCTGTGGCTCGTCGCGACCGCTTTCCCGTTCGCTATATTTGTCGGCGCATCTGTCCGGAAGAAAATGGGCTTGCGCGGCTCTTTGCTGCTGGTCTTTGTCTGCATCTCTGGGCTCGGCTGTTTGTCGTGCGGTGGTGGCGGATCAAACGGTGGAGGGGGTGGCGGCAATACCTATTCCGTCGCTATCACCGCAACCGTTTCGGGCACGAACACATCAAGAACTCTTGGGATTGTGAAGGTTACCGTCCCTCAATAGATGGGGCATCCTCACGGAGATCTTCTCTTTCATCTCAAATCTGATCTCAAAATTTACAGACGCGAATCTACACCGCGCCCTGATTCTTGAAACGCTATTTCCAATGATCGCTCGATCCTGATACTTTCGAAGGATTCATCGATCAACAATCTGGGATCGACAATCTGGGATGAAAGATAAGCAAAGCTTCTGGGGCCTCACCCCCGCCGAACTCCGCAAATTTCGCAGCCTCAAAACTCCGCATGGGATTCAACGGGCGCTCGACGACATGCCGTATCATCTCGCGGACAGTGCGTGGTCTCCACGACGCGTGTTGCGGGAGAATACTTCCCATTGCTACGAAGGGGCGCTGTTTGCGGCGGCGGCGTTGCGGGTTATCGGATTTCCTCCGCTGATTCTCGATCTTGAGGCGGAGCACGATACCGACCACGTGATTGCCGTCTATCAAATCGACGGGCACTGGGGCGCTTTGGCGAAATCGAATTACACCGGATGCCGCTATCGCGAGCCGGTGTATCGTTCGCTGCGCGAGTTGGCGCTCAGTTATTTCGATACCTACTTCAATTTGCGCGGCGAGAGGACGTTGCGGACTTTTTCACGGCCGGTTCATATGCGAAGATTCGATCGGCTGCAGTGGATGACTTCGGAACAGCCGGTTTGGTTTGTCGCGGAGTATCTGCTCACGATTTCACATTGGCCTCTGATCACGCGCGCGCAGGCCAAACGGCTGCATCGGCTCGATGGGCGCTCGTTTCGGGCTGGATGTCTGGAGCGGGCGGAGAAAAAGCTTTAACCGTTGTCTGCGTGAGCTTCAGTGTGTGAACTTCAGATGGCTTGGCATCGTATAGCTGCTATGCGTTTTCGCTTCGCGCCGATCTGGGTTGCTGTTCTGCTGTTCGTTGTCCAGCCGATTTTCGGCCAGGAAGGCCCGCCCGCGGCGCCTACGCCCGAGACGGCCGCTTCTTCTTCCACTCCTCCTTTGCCTCCGCTCGATCTGACACCCGATGCGAACGGGGTTGTGCCGCCGGAACAGATTCGGGCGTTGTTGCTGCGAGCGGAAGCGAGGGATCTCGAAAATGACAAGCGGCAGCGCGATTACACCTACGTTGAGCGACAGGAAGAACGCAAGCTCGACGGAAACGGGAAGGTTGTCAAAACCGAGATCCGCACTTCTGAAGTTCTCCAGATCTATGGCGAGGATGTGGAAAAGTTGATTGCCAAAGACGACAAGCCGTTGCCCGCAGACGAGGCAAAAAAAGAAGACGAGAAGATTCAGAAGATCATCGATAAACGGCGGAACGAGTCGGAGAGCGACCGGCGCAAGCGGACCGAAAAAGAAGAGAAAGACCGCGAAGAGAGCCGCAAGTTTGTTCTGGAAGTGGCCGACGCGGTCAACTTTCGGCTGGTGGGATCGGAGATTATCGATGGCCACGACACCTGGGTACTCGACGGCACGCCGCGTCCGGAATACAAGCCCAAGCGCATGGAGGCAAAGATGCTCAGCAAGGTGGGCGGGCGGATCTGGATCGATAAGGCGGAAGCGCAGTGGGTGAAGCTCGATATTACGGTTCTCGATACGATCTCGTTTGGATTGTTTCTGGCGCGCATCCACAAGGGAGCGCACGTCGTGGTTGACCTGACGAAGGTGAATGACGAGGTCTGGCTTCCGAAACGCGTGCAGCTTCGTCTCGATGTGCGGCTGGCACTGGTCAAAGAATTCCGACAAGACATCGAGCAGACGTTTCGCGACTACAAGAAGTTTCGCGCGGAGTCGAAGATGACGGTGATCGGAGAGCAGTAAACGTGGATTCGTCCGAGAATTCTTCGACGCGTATTCGTCAGGAAATCCACGTTCCAGCGCGTCCGACTATATGCCAACCTCCCGGTTGTTTCGATAGATACAGGTAGGTGCCTTCACCGCACAGTCCGCAATAAGTTAGCTGAGCATACACAACTGCATACTGATTGCTGCTGTCGAATCCGACACGCGAGAGTGTGATCACCCCCCAGCTCCTTCGCATGAGTCCCATGAGTTCCTGAGTTTCGGGAGATGGTTGTCGGCTGGGCCGAGAGAAAACGTCCAGTGATTCTTGATCGACGAGTTTGTAAGGATGCGGAAGGCGAAGAGGGAGGTTTGATGGTAAACGGAATCGAAAATATTCCGCGCTGTATAGCTGAGCCTCGCGCTAGGCGCGACGCCCAACTTCTCTGAATGGAAACCCGGGATGCCAGTGCGGCCGTTGGGTCGGGTAGAGTCCAATATAACGTAGTAAGAAACATCTTCTCCACTGAAGGCTTCTCTAATCACAGCTTCGTCGACCGCGTATTCCTCAGCTTTCCACCTCAAAAGCCACCAGACCACTCCGATCGTTATTGCGAGCGCCGAGGCGATCGTCAGGACGATGTTCCGTTTCCGCACTGTCATAATTTAGGACAGACACCGCGGTCCCCAAACTGGCTCCTGGGAATTGTGGATGTTTCGTCGTGACTACCAAGTCGGTTTGCGGTTAATGTGCAGCACACGCGATGCAGAAACACAAGCGGCGGGCACGCGAAAATCACGTAGATGTCGGATCTAGAAGCGGGGGCAGCTGCCGCATTTTCATCGAGTTGCGCGCGCGTTCAAGTACTTCCGTACCGTCTCTAGTACCTTAGTTACTCCAATTTGGGTGACTGGTGAGGAAGGGTTCGCAAAAGTCAATCTGTGGTAGAGTCGCCGAGCAAGACCACAACCAGTAGACGATATCTGCAAGTCCAATTTTCTGCAATTCCAAGAAAACCGTAAAAAACCCAGCAAAAATAGGTAATCGCCGCTCAGAGGCCGTGTCTTCCGGTTGCGCTATGCTCAGCACACCAAAACACACTCGAAGGCGTTTGAATCGAGGACTTGGTTCTCCCAATTTCCTCAGCGTTGCTGAAAGAAAAGGCGCAGCTGAGAGACAGATTCTGCGGGAGAGGGGAAACGGATCATGGCCGACTCGCGAGAAGTGATGAACATTCGTCAAGCTTCGCAGTATCTGGGAGTGAGTCCGGACACTTTGTACAAGTACGTGAACGAACAAAAGATTCCGGCGTTCAAGCTCGGCAACCGCTGGCGCTTCAAGAAATCGAAACTGGACCAGTGGATGGAAGAGAAGTCGATGGAAACCGAACCGCAGGCAAAAAAGAAAGTCAAAGCAGCGGTGAAGGCGGCAGGAACTTCGTAACGGCTGAAAAGCGAACTTCGTAAAAGAAATTCGTAAAAAAGGCGGGACACATGTTTGGAATGGGATCGAAAACGATAGTGGGTCTGGATGTGGGATCGTCAAGCATCAAGGCGGTCGAACTGAAGAAGACGCGCGCGGGCATCGAAGTGGCGCACCTTGGCCTGGAAGCGATTGCGCCGGACATCGTTGTTGACTCCATGATCGTGGATTCCGGCACGGTGTCGGCCGCGATCGCCAAGCTCTTCACCGATACCGCGATCAAATCGAAGGCCGTGGCTACGGCTGTCAGCGGACACTCGGTGATTGTGAAAAAAATCTCGCTGCCCTCGATGAGTGATCAGGAATTGGCCGAGACCATCCAGAAAGAAGCGGCGCAGCACATCCCCTTCGATCTGGCCGACGTGAACCTCGATTACCAGATTCTTTCCGACGACGCGACCAGCCCGACCATGGACGTGCTCCTGGTGGCGGTGAAGAAAGACAAGATTCTGAATTACACCAACGTACTCTCGATGGCCGGTAAGACTCCGGCTATTGTGGACATCGATGCGCTCGCGCTCCAGAACTGCTACGAGTTCAACTACGAGCCGGCTCCGACGCAAGTCGTCGCGCTGCTCAACCTGGGTGCGAGCGTGATGAACATCAACATCGTGAAGGGCACGACGCCGCTGTTTCCGCGCGACGTTTCGGTCGGCGGGCATCAGTACACCGATTCGCTGCAGAAGGAACTGGATCTCAGCTTCGAGGATGCGGAGTCGTTGAAGCTCGGGCACAAGGTGGGTACGGTGCACGACGATGCGAAGACACCGATTCTGCAGCAGGTGACGGAAATCATCGTCCTCGAAATTCAGAAGACGTTTGACTTCTTCCGCGCCAGCGCAGCCGGTGAGCACATCGAGAAGATCTATTTGGCTGGCGGCTCGGCCAAAGTACCGGGACTGGTGGAAGCGTTGCGCCAGGAGTTCTCGATGCCGGTGGAATTATTCAATCCGTTTCAGAAGGTGTTAGCTCCGGTAGAAGGCGCCGGGGCGGAGCTGGTCGAACAGAATGCAGGCCAGTTGGCAGTGGCTGTGGGTTTGGCCCTGAGGAGCTTTGAAAAGCTATGATCCGAATCAATCTGCTGGGTGGTGCGAAACCGAAAGGCAAGAAGGGTCCAGCGGTCACTATGCCGACATTCGACGTCGGCAACCTGGGCGGCCCAATCATTCAGATCGCGGCCGTGCTGCTGATTGCGGGCGCCGTCAACGCGGCGTACTACTACCAGCTCGACCGGCAAAGAAAGTCGATCGAGGTGCAGGCCCGCGTCGCGGAACAGAAGAACCGCGAACTGGCCGACATCAAGGTGCGCTACATGGAGCGCCAGCGGCAGGCTGACAACTACAAGCGCCGCGTGGATGTGATCGACCAATTGCGCGCCAATCAGACCGGCCCACTGAGTCTCCTGGCGATGATTGGCGACACCGTCAACGGCACCGAGGCGGTCTGGCTGAACAGCATGCAGGATCAGGGCGCGAACGTTTCGATTGACGGCATGGCACTGTCAAGCGATGCCGTGGCCAACCTGATCACCAACCTGCAGAAGACCGGCTACTTCCGCAACATCGAGATCAAGGAAAGCTATCAGGACGAGAGCGTAAAAGACATGCAGGCGTTTCAGTTCACGCTGACCTGCGAAAAAGCAACCGAAAAGGCGAAGTCGTAAAGGCGGACCCGACTATGAATCTAGGCGAATTGAACGGTATCAAGCTGTTGGGAGTTCTGATTCTGGTGGCGGCCCTTGCCACCGGCGGACTTTACTTTACGGTCTTCAAGTCGCAGCGTGAAGCAAACGCGGCGGCCCAGTTGAAGCTGCAAGCCAAACTGCGCGAGAACGCGGAACTCGAAGCCTACCGGCCGAAACTGGCCGACATCGACCGCCAACTGGCCAGCTTGAAGCAGCAACTCGAAATCGAACGCCGCATTGTGCCCGATGAAAAAGAAGTCGATAACTTCATGCGCCTGGTGAGCGGGGAAGCGCGCAAAGCCGGAGTGGAAGTTCGCCGCTATACGGCGCGTCCGTATGCGAACCGGGAGTTCTACACCGAAGTTCCGTTTGAGGTCGAGTTCGATGGTCCTTACTACTCCATGCTCGGGTTCTTTGACCGGCTGGGAAAAGTGGAGCGCATCGTCAACGTTTCGAATCTGCTGGTGGCCTCGACTCGCAAACCAAGCGAAGCGAAACCGAAGCATACCTACCAGTACGCAGCGGGCGAGAGCATTGTCGCCACTTGTGTGACGACCACATATTTCAGTCATGACCTCGATCCAGGACCGGCCCCGGCCAGCAAGCCCGGAACGCCGGTGAAGAAATAGGGAGGGACACGATGAAGCCGGCAAATACGAAAGAGACGATGAAGGCCACGAAGACAATGCCGATGACAAAGTCGATGACGATGACGCTCTTTGTCCTTGTCCTGATCTGCGTTAGCGCTGTGAGCTTGGCCTCGGCCCAGAGTCCCAGCATCATTCAGAACACCAAGACCACGATCAATGCGGTGAGCAGCCAGGAGAACGCCGCCACCCACGCAGCGATTGAGCTGGCATCGCCGAAATCGGGCGCACAGGCTCCGTCGCAAATGCCGACGGTCGTGTTGAGTTCAACGGCTTCGTCTTCTCCAAAAGCGCATGTAGCACCCGTAGCGCAGGTGAAGAGCCCAGCCCACAAGGGTGGCGCGCACGTGAAGGTGGTTTCGGTCGCACCGGTAGCGGTGGCTCCGAGTGCGGCTCCGAAGAAAAACGAAGCGCCAGTCAGCGCTCCCGTCGCCGTCAACCTGGCGCCGCCGACCGGTCCGACCGAAGACGACAACAAACCCGCCCTCGACAGCAAGTACAACGCCAACGGGCGGCGCGATCCCTTTATCAGTCCCGTGGTCAGCCACGCTGGAGGTTCCGGTTGCAGCACGGGCAAGAAATGCCTGGAAATCGGCGCCATCAACCTGCGCGGAGTGGTGCACTCGGAAAACGGGTTCATTGCCGTGGTCAGCAACGATATCAACAAGGCTTATTTTCTGCGGGAGAACGATCCGGTGTTCAACGGTTACGTGGTGAAGATCACCGGCGACTCCATCGTGTTCCAGGAAACACTGCAGGACCGGTTGGGCAAGACTTTTACACGTGAAGTGGTGAAGAAAATCACGACCCCGGCAGTATAAGCCGGAGATTTTAAGGCTTGTAGAACGATCTTGAAGAAGCACATCGGGGCGAAACGGCCTCGCATGGGGAGACAGGGAAATGCGAAAGCAACTGCTGGGCATCTTGGTTCCGCTAACGGCGTTCGTGCTGATCGCCAACGCGGCTGACGTGACGGGCAAAGGGGTGGCCACGAGTTCTGCGCTGCAGAAACTCGAGGTTGCCGATAGCCAGGACGGATTGCGCGTCGAGTTCAAAGCGAAGGGCACACTCGCGCCCAAAGTGACGACGCTCGATTCTCCGGCACGCATCGTCGTCGACTTTCCCAACACGGTGATGGCCACGGCGCAGAGCCACATCAGCGTGGGCCGTGACGGCGTGAAAGACGTCCGCATCGGGATGGATGGCCAAACGCCACCCAGCACCCGCGTGGTCGTCGATCTGGCCGAAGCCGGTCGCGCCGCGAGCCACCAGCATCAGCTGGTCGCCGGCCCCGACGGCAGCTTCTTCCTGAATATTGGGGAGTCAAAAGTCAGTACCGTGGCTTCGACCCGCCGCCAACCAGCGCCGGTCGCGACTCCGGTGGCTGCGAGCGCCGCGCCGAAACTGGTGATGGCCTCGGCTCCCGTGGCTTCGACTCAAGCCTCGACTCAGGCTTTGCAGACACCGACAGCCTCTGCCGTCGACAACACGCAGAAGCCCACCGACTTTGCTTTCGTCGAACCTAAGTTCTCGGTGAAGACTGAAGAAAAGGCCGTCGAGCCTGCCGTGAAAGCTCAGGAAGCGGCCGACCGCTTCGCCGACAAAACCGCGGCGGAACTCATTGCCGCGAATCATACCAATGCCGCGATGCAGGCCACTGGCGCTGCGACGCCGTCCACGACGCCGATTCAGCCGGCCGTGAACCTGGCCGCCGAACAGAAAGTCCAGCTGGAACAGAAGTCGGCCGACCGCGGAGCGAAGTATACGGGCGAACCGATTTCGGTCAACCTGAAGGACGTCGACCTGAAAGATTTCTTCCGCCTCATCCACGAGATCAGCGGACTGAACGTGGTCCTCGATCCACTCATTCACGGCAACCTGACGATCGTGCTCGATGACGTGCCGTGGGATCAGGCACTCGACATCGTACTCAAGAATAACGACCTGTCGCGCCAACTGGATGGCAACGTCCTGCGCATCGCGACTGTGGAAACGCTCCGGAAAGAAGCAGAGGGACGCCGCGCTCAAATCGACGCCGAGGCTCTGGCTGTCGACAAGGTCAGCATCACCCGCTTCCTCAGCTACGCTCACGCCAAAGATGTACTGCTGCCGATCAAGAAGTTCTTGAGTCAGCGTGGCGATGTGGTGGCCGATGAACGCACGAACTCGCTGATTGTCTCGGATATCCCGAGCGTTCTGCCGCAGATCGATCGCATTATCCAGCAGATGGACCGCAAGACGCAGGAAGTCGAAATTGAAGCCCGCGTCGTAGCTGCGACGCGCAGCTTCGCTCGCGACATCGGCGTGCAACTCGGCCTCGGCTGGGGCAACGGTACCACGATGATTGGCGGTGTTCAGGGTACTGCCGGTCCCGGCGCTTCTCCGGTCGTTATCGGCTCGCAGGTGCTCCAGCCGCTGTATCCGACCGTGCCAACTATTCCCAGCCAGATTCCTTTGTTTTCAAACCTGGGTGCGACTGGCCCGACCAGCGGTCTGGAGTTTTCGAACTTCTCCAACAACGTCCGTCTTGATCTTGTGCTCACGATGGCAGAATCGCGCGGCCTGCTGAAGATTCTTTCCCGCCCGCGCATCGTCACCCAGAACAACATCCAGGCGGTCGTGAAACAGGGCACGAAGATACCGATCGTGACCAACTCGCAGTTGAATGGTCCGCCGACCACTACTTACGTGGACGCATTGTTGCGGCTGACTGTCACTCCGCAGATCACGTCGGAAGGCACCATCTTCCTCAACGTGGACGTGGAGAATACGATCCCCGACTATAGCCGCGCTACCAACGCCAACGGCAATAACCCGGCCCTCATCACGCAACAGGCCACCACGCAAGTCCTGGTCACCGACGGCGGCACGGTTGTGATCGGCGGCGTGATTGAGACCAACAATTCACTGACCGTATCGCAGGTTCCAGTGCTCGGAGACATTCCGTACCTCGGGAACCTGTTCAAGCACCGCACGGTGAACACCTCAACCCAGGAGCTCATCTTCTTCATTACACCGCGCATCATCCAGACGTAAACGCGGAGTCAAGAACGGTCTAAGCCGCCAGTCTCTCGGAGAACCTGCCCAGAGACTGGCGGTTTGTTTTTTAGCTCTCAGCTCTCAGCTGTCAGCTCTCAGTATCGTCTCTGCTGTTCGGATCAAAGACTGAGAACTGAGAACTGGGAACTGAGAACTGAGAACTGCTCTCTTGCTACACTCCTATTCATGGATCACGCTGGCCGCTTGCGTCGGCTTTCGGCCGAGCTCGAAGAAAAAGACCTCGAATTTCTGCTGGTCACTCATCTTCCGAACATTCGCTATCTCTGTGGCTTCACCGGCAGTGCCGCGGCATTGCTCGTGACGGATCGCACTTCCATTTTGGTTACCGACGCGCGTTACCACACTCAAGCGAAGGAAGAAGTGAGCGCGGCGCAGGTTGTCATTGCTTCTAAAGCTCCGGCGATCGCGGCGGCAGAGTGGCTGGTTACGAAGCACATCACCGGAAGTAAGAGCGCGAAAAAGAGCCGGAGACCGGCTCACGTCGGGATCGAAGCGGAATCGATCAGCGTTGGTCTGCGCGACCGGCTGGCGCGAGTCCTGAAAGGGAAGGCACGCCTGCGCTCTACGCCGCCACTCGTCGAGAGAGCGCGCATGGTGAAGGACTCAGCCGAGATCCTCCGGATTCGGCGGGCGGTCGAACTTGGCGCGAGGTTGTTCCAAACTGCGTGTCAAAACATCAGGCCTGGCGTGCCCGAAGTGGAAGTTGCAGCGGCGATGGAATTCGAGGCGCGACGCGCGGGTGCCGACGGCATGTCTTTTCCGACGATCCTTGCTGCCGGAGCGCGATCAGCCGTCATTCATGGCCGAGCTTCGAGCGCGCGCATCCCGAAGCGTGGGTTCGTGGTCTGTGATTTTGGTGTTATACTCGCCGGTTATTGTTCGGATCGCACACGGACTGTGCACGTTGGGCAGCCTTCAAAACAAGCCCGCGAGCTGTATGATGCGGTGCTGGAAGCGCAGCTGGCGGCCATCGCGGCGGTCGGCCCGGGCGTGAGTGCCGGCGAAGTGGATGCAGCGGCGCGGAATGTGCTGCGCAAGCGGAAACTGGCCAGGTATTTCACGCATTCGACCGGGCATGGTTTAGGATTAGAGATACACGAATCGCCCCGGGTGGCAGCCGGGCAATCTCAGAAACTCGAGCCGGGAATGGTCATTACCATCGAGCCGGGCGCGTATGTTCCTGGGAAATGGGGTGTTCGGATCGAAGATGTCGTGGTTGTGACCCCTTCGGGCTGCGAAGTGCTCTCGCCCACGGATAAAGAACTAGTTACTTTGTAGAGAGGCGGATCGCCGCGCCTCGTGCCGCAGAGCAATACAGAACGATAGGGAAGATTAGAGCGGGACCTGCCTTTTCATGAATCAAAAAGAGTTGAAGGAACTCATTGAGTTCTTAATCGAAAAAGACATTGCCGAGTTTGAATTGGAGCGCGGCGACGTCAAGGTGAAGATCAAGCGTGCCGCCGACCCACTGCCGGTCGTGTTGCCAGACTCCCGTTACATGGCCGTACAGTCGGCGCCTCCCGCGGCCGCAGCAGCGGCGACGCCCAGCACATCGGCTGGGGTCGACTTGACAGCCAGCGCCTCCAACCCTGAACCGGCGGCGGAAGTTCTGCACATTGTGCGGTCGCCGATTGTCGGGACTTTCTACGAATCACCGTCGCCTGGGTCGCCTCCATTTATCAAAGTCGGCGACATGCTCGAAGTGGGCCAGGTCCTTTGTATTGTGGAAGCGATGAAGTTGATGAACGAAATCGAATGCGACATGGCCGGAGAGTTGGTCAAGAAACTAGTCAACAACGGCCAGCCCATCGAATATGGCCAGGAGTTGTTTGCCCTGCGCCCGGCAAAATAAGCTCTCAGCTGTCAGCTCTCGGCTTTCAGGACAATCCTTGGGGATTGGGATTATCGGTCCTGAGAGCGGAGAGCTGAAGGCTGAGAGCTTTTATATTTATGTTTAAGAAGATCCTAGTAGCGAACCGCGGTGAGATTGCCCTGCGCGTCATCTGCGCATGCAAGGAACTCGGCATCCGCTCGGTCGCGATCTACAGCGAGGCTGACCGGAACTCGCTGCACGTCCGTTTTGCCGACGAAGCCATTTGCATTGGCCCTCCGCAACTGGCACAGAGCTATCTCAACATTCCGGCGGTGATCAGCGCGGCCGAGATCGCGAATGTCGACGCCATTCACCCGGGGTACGGACTGCTTTCCGAAAACGCGAACTTTGCCGCTGTGTGCGAGGCCTGCCACATCAAGTTCATCGGGCCGACTCCGGATGTGATTCGGCTGATGGGAGAAAAAGAGAAAGCCCGCGCCGCGATGAAGCAGCACGGAGTGCCGATTCTCCCGGGCTCTGACGGCGTGGTCGCCTCCGAAGAAGAAGCCCTGGAATGGGCGCGGAAGGTGGAATTCCCGGTCATTCTCAAAGCGACTGCGGGCGGCGGCGGCCGCGGCATGAGAATTGTGCGCAACGAAGACGAATTGCCCGGCTTGTACCGCGCCGCGCAAGCCGAAGCTTCCGCTGCCTTTGGCAATGGCGATCTTTATCTCGAACGCTACGTCGAGCACCCGCGCCATATCGAATTTCAAGTGCTGGCCGATGAGCACGGCAGCGTCGTGAGCCTGGGTGAGCGCGAGTGCTCAATCCAGCGCCGGCATCAGAAGTTGCTGGAAGAATCGCCATCGGTACGCGTAACGCCCGAGTTGCGGGCGGAGATTGGCGGCATTCTCAGCAAAACGCTCAGCAGTGTCGGCTACCACAATGCTGGCACCATCGAATTCCTGATGGACCAGCAGAAACGCCTCTACTTCATCGAGATGAACACGCGCATTCAGGTGGAGCATCCGGTCACCGAAATGGTGACGGACGTCGATCTGGTCAAGAGCCAGATCATGATCGCGGCGGGCGAAAAGCTGGCCGACGTGTTGCAAGGCCCCATCGTGCATCGCGGACACGCCATCGAATGCCGCATTAATGCCGAACATCCGGAGACTTTCAGGCCATCGGCGGGGAAGATCACGACGTTTAATCCTCCGGGAGGAACGGGCGTACGCATCGACACGGCGGCCTATGCGGAGGGCACGATTCCTCCTTATTACGATTCGTTGATTGCGAAGCTCGTGGTCCGAGGCAAGGACCGCAGCGAAGCGATTTCGCGCATGAGCCGGGCGCTGGGGATGTTTATTGTGGAAGGAATCTATACGACGATTCCGCTGCATCGGCGGATTTTGGCCGATGAGGATTTCCGCGCGGGGAATTTCGATACCGGATTTATTGAACGGTTTCTGGCGAAAGGGAAGTAGGTTGGCGGTGGAACCGCTTTCCTATTAGCAGTCGCAACGTAGGAATCTCAGCGGGCCGAGTAAATTACCTTTGAGGGCAGTCGCTCGACCGTTCCGTCGGATTTGACCAGAATGACCCACTGGTACAGTTCGGGTGTCCCTTTCGGAGGCGGGTCACTCCGAGGAATCGTCAGCCTGAACCCGTTGAAGGCATACCCGCGAACCATTGTTCCTTCTCTCGTCGGTTCGTACGTAGTGTCCAACTTCAATTGTGACATGCGTGATTGAAATCGCCGCCACCAGCGCTCGAATTTTCGCTGCCAGACGTTGTCTCGTTCGTAGGGAGAATAAGCAGAGTGGAAATTCTGCTGAACCACATCTCGGAGCTGTCCTAGGCTCCTAATTTCATTGTCATCGGATTCACCCCAGACGAGTTCGCGGTAAAGCGCGGTGAACAAAACGGGCTGGGACCCATCAGGGTGTATTTGTTCGTCCCGCGCGAAGTCCTTGAACATCTCCGCCTTTTTCTCTCCGGTAAACCAGTAGCTCTTTGCCGTAGCGCGATCTACCGCAACAATTCCATACTCGCAGCAGTCCATCGAAATCTGAGACATCAGAACAGGTTTGCCGTCCTTCTCTACAACGTAATCACAGGAATCACTTGCAACACGGTAAAAATACACGGAATTGTTGACGTGATCGTCGGCTATGCGATTCCTTCGAACACTAACCACAAAGCTTTCGAGGCGCTCGTTACGATACGTGCTGTAGCAGGGCTCAGGGTATACAGAGTGTATTGCTCCCGCTGCAAGGTCACGTGCCTGCTCGTCGGACAGCCAAGGTGTTGTCTGACTAGCCGCTGCTTGGAGTCCAAACAGCAACGCAGCCGCCAATATGAATGATGCCTTCACAACGGGACTCCTTGTCGGCTCAATCTGACGAAAAGAATCGTACACCGAGAGCGCCCGCAGCAGTGACCGTTGACAGCCGGCCTTCCATCAATAACCAGTCGTCTCGGCCGTCAAGAGCGTTTCCCATATACTAGAGCGACTCGCATGTCCAAGAGCTTTCCACGCGTGAGGGTTTTTTTGAAGGCGGTAACCTTCGCAGCCATCGCGGTTCTTCTTGGCGCCTCATTATCAGGGCCAGTCCGTGCGCAAACTCACGATCCAAAAGACGAGATTCCCATCGAGCGCTGCGACCGCCTTCCCGTCGTTGTGATGAAGGTCGCGGGACAAAGTCGGCGCTTCCTGCTCGATACCGGCGCTACGACCATCCTCAATCTGAAGTCGTTCACATCGGGCGAGTCAAAGCAGATTCACGTCGAGTCGTGGAGCGGAAGCGCTGCGACCAGTGCTCGCGAGGTCTCGTTGCCCGAGGTCGAACTGGGCACCCATAAGCTGCACGATCTTAAACTTCCTGCCATTGATTTAAGCCCCATCGGCAAGGCCTGTGGAGGGCAGATCGACGGCATCCTCGGCGTGGACTTGCTCGATCAGATGGGGATGACGATCGACTTGAAACGGCGAGTCGCGGTACCGGCGGGCGAGCCCGTCGATTCCGCCGGTGCTTATGCGGACATGGAAGAGAGCATGGGGTTCTGTATCGACGCGTTTAACGTCGGCAACGCGAAGAAGATTGTGGATTGCTTCGACCCCGACATTGTTCTTTACACTCCGCATGGAGAGTTTCACGGACGGGATGAAGTCATGCGCTACCTGACCGACCGCTATTTCAAGTTCGCTCCCAAACTGCGGTACGACATGAAGCCCCACGATGTGCGGGTCTTCGGCGATGCGTTGTGGTACTCCTATGACTACGAGATCGACACGCCGGTTGACCACATGGCTGGCCATGGCATGTCGATGTGCCGCAAGGGAGCGGACGGCCGCTGGCGCATCCTTAATATGCACAATTCGCTGCGCGAACCGGCGGCGGCCACGACGACGACAGAACCTGTACACTAGTCTTCTTCTGAAGATCGAGTCTTCAGAACCTGGGCGGCCCTGTAGGCAAACGCTATGATTTCTCTGCCGCGCCTTTACCCGATCCTCGATCCATCCTGCTTCCGGAGCAATGAAAATCTGGTCGAGGTTGCGCAGGAACTCGTTCGCGCCCGCTGCACACTGCTCCAGTATCGGAACAAGTACGCGAGCCCTCGCAAAATGTTGGATGACGCGCGCGCGCTGCGCATAAGCCTCGGAGCCGGCGTTAAACTCATCATGAATGATCGCGCGGATCTTTGTGTTGCCGGTGGCCTCGACGGACTGCACGTGGGGCAAGAAGACCTTTCACCCGAGGCGGCCCGAGGCATCATCGGTGTCGACCGCTGGCTCGGAGTCTCGACGCATACTCCCGAACAGCTGGCCGAAGCCGATCGCACGTCGGCGGATTATCTGGCGATCGGGCCCATCTTTGGAACGACGAGCAAATCGAATCCCGATCCGGTCGTGGGACTGGAACGCCTTCGTCGGGCCAGGAAATTGACGGGCAAACCACTGGTCGCGATCGGCGGGATCACCCGAGAGAACGCGCGATCCGTGATCGATGCGGGCGCCGATTCGGTGGCCGTGATATCCGACTTGTTACGGGATCCGGGGAAATCAGCTGAGGAATTTTTCAGGATTCTGGGATAAAGTGTAATCCGCTAAATTTTGTCATCCCGAGCGAAGCGAGAGATCTGCATCTTGCCCGCGAACTGCAGATCCCTCGCTTCGCTCGGGATGACAATTCCTAAAACATATCCTGTCTTCCACCATCGTTTAGGAGGTTCGTGAGTACCAACGTTGAGCCCCCAATTCCCGCTGCAAGAGGTAACGGTCGCGCCGCCGACTGGGAACGGCACACCCATCAGGATCAAGAGCTGGTAAAAGGTCTCGGCCTTACCAGCGCCACCATGCTGGTGATGGGCTCGATGATCGGCTCCGGCATCTTTATTGTGTCGGCCGAAATCTCTCGCGAGGTCAGCTCGCCGGCGCTATTGATCGGCGCGTGGCTGGTCACCGGTTTTCTGACGATCGTGGGCGCACTCACCTATGGCGAACTCGCGGCGATGATGCCGCGGGCGGGTGGGCAATACGTTTATCTGCGCGAATCGCTGGGGCCGCTTTGGGGATTTCTCTACGGGTGGACGTTGTTTCTGGTGATCCAGACGGGGACGATCGCGGCTGTTGGAGTTGCGTTCGGCAAGTTCCTCGGAATCTTCTGGCCGGCAGTCTCTTCGAGCCATTGGATCCTCCACATATGGAAGGTGCCGATCTTCGCCATTGGGCCAATCTCGCTTGGCGGCATGGATGTTGGCCTGAACACACAGAATCTGGTCGCCATCCTCGTAGTTGTTGCGCTGTCGATCATCAATATTTTTGGCGTAAAGACCGGCGCCATCATTCAAAACATTTTCACCAGCGCGAAAGTCTCGGCTCTGCTGGGGCTGGTGTTGTTTGGTATTTTTTTAGGCCGCAACGCACAGGCGGTCGCGGTTAACTTCGGCGCGAACTTCTGGAAAAACTCCGGCCTCGGCACGCTCCACGATGTGGGTGGCGGGGTGGTGGTATCGGCGCTGACGGCGCTGGCCATCGCGCAGGTTGGTTCGCTGTTTTCCGCCGACGCCTGGAACAATGTCACCTTTACCGCCGGCGAAGTGAAAAATCCCAGCCGCAATCTCCCACTGTCGCTGGCGCTTGGCACCGGCGTCGTCATTGCGCTCTACATCGGCTGCAACTTTATTTATCTGGGATCACTGCCGCTGTGGGGGAATCCGACCGGCGCGACGTTGTTCGAGCGCGGCATTCAGTATGCCAGCGAAGATCGAGTCGCGACCGCCGTCATGACGCAGATGTTCGGCTCCGCCGGCGGAGGGCTGATGGCTATCGCCATCATGATCTCTGGCTTCGGTTGCTGCAACGGACTGATTCTGTCTGGCGCGCGCGTTTACTATGCGATGGCAAAAGACGGCCTGTTCTTTCGCAGCGTCGCCTCGTTGAATCCCCGTTACAAGACGCCTGCCGTGTCGCTGATGGTGCAGATGGTTTGGACCGCGATCCTGTGCATTTCGGGAACCTACAACGACCTGCTGAATTACGTTATTTTCGCGGTGCTCGTGTTTTACGTGCTGACGATCGTCGGACTCTTCGTTTTACGCCGCACTCATCCCGAAGCCGAGCGCCCGTACAAGGCCGTTGGATACCCGGTTCTGCCCGCGATTTATATCGTGATGGCTTTGTTTATCGATATAGTGCTGTTACGCTACAAGCCGCAATACACGTGGCCGGGATTGTTCATCGTGCTGCTGGGCATTCCGGTGTATTACATCTGGCGTCCGCGGACGCAAACGGCTTAGCTCTTAATTAACAGGAGAAACCGAACGCATGACCGACCTCTTGGCGAAAAAGTCCCTTGAAGTATTGTTCAAGGAGGCAGAAGAGACTGGCAGCCACAGCCTGAAACGCACCCTCGGAGTATTCCAGTTGACGGCGCTCGGTGTCGGCGCGGTGATCGGAGCTGGAATCTTCGTGCTTTCGGGACTGGGCGCGCACTATGCCGGGCCGGGCTTGATGTTGTCGTTCGTGCTCTCGGGTTTAGGCTGCACCTTCGCCGCCCTCTGTTATGCGGAGTTTGCGGCGATGATCCCGCTGGCGGGCAGCGCCTATACATATGCCTACGCCACGCTGGGCGAGATTTTCGCCTGGATCATCGGCTGGGACCTGACGCTTGAATACGCCATGGGTGCGAGTACCGTCTCCTCGGGTTGGTCGAACCACTTCATCGAGTTGCTGAATATCTTCCATATCAAGATGCCGCTGTGGCTGGCCTACGACCACTGGACGGGCCTGCATACGGCGGAAAATATTGTCGCGCGCCAGATGGCGCAGGTTTCGGATTCAACGCTGGTGCCGGGCACCCAGCCTTTCCTCGACAAGGTGACGGCCATCATGGGAGCGCAATCGCCGGAATTGCTTTTACGAGCGCACACTCTGCTCAACGCTCCTCATCTCTTCGGATATGAAATCGGCGTCAACCTTCCGGCTTTTGTCATCGCGCTGGTCATCACGGCGATTCTTGTCATCGGCATCAAAGAGAGCGCTCGCTTCAATGCCACCATCGTCACCATCAAGGTTGGGGTTGTGCTTTTTGTAATCGGGTTGGGCATCCGCTACATCAGCGTTGCCAACTGGGGATCGGACTGGGCGAGCTTCGCTCCCTACGGATTTTCGGGAATCGGGGCGGGAGCGGCTTACATTTTCTTCGCCTACATCGGATTCGATGCGGTTTCGACGACTGCCCAGGAAGCGAAGAATCCGCAGCGAGATCTGCCCATTGGAATCATCACGTCGCTGCTGGTCTGCACTGCGCTTTATATCGCCGTGGCCGCGGTGCTGACCGGCATGGTGCCCTGGAGGGATGTCAACATCGAGGCACCCATCGCCCGCGCCTTTCTCGATCGCGGATTGAGTGGCGCTTCTCACATCATCACGCTCGGCGCATTGGCCGGACTTACCAGCGTTATGCTGGTGATGCTGCTCGGTCAAACGCGGGTTCTCTATTCCATGGCCTGCGACGGCCTGCTGCCAAGGAAATTCTTTGCCGCAGTTCATCCGAAGTTCCGCACGCCGTGGAAGAACACGATGCTCGTGGGATTGTTGGCGGCGATTGTGGGCAGCCTGACGCCGATTGACGATATCGGAAGAATGGTGAACATCGGTACGCTGCTGGCGTTCGTGATCGTTTGTATCGCGGTCATGGCTCTGCGGCACACGAATCCAAATCAGCCGCGTCCTTTCCGCACGCCATGGGTTCCGTTTGTTCCGGTCATGGGAATTCTCTTCAACGGCTACATGATGTATAAGCTCGGCTGGATCAACTGGGCCCGATTGATTATCTGGCTGGTGATCGGCATGGTCGTCTACTTCACGTATAGCCGGAAGAACAGCCGAGTGCAGTTGGCGTTGGAGGGGCGGAAGACACCCTAAGGCGGGAGAGGCGGGAGTCGAATCGGCGGTTCAAGCGGTGTGCCGCTATTCTTCCTGAATTTTTCGCGTGATCGCCGTGACCAATCGCCTCGGCGAAAATCGCACCGATTGCGCGACCAGCCAATTCTTAAATCCTGAAATCACCACGGGCTTTCCGGCCACGAAAGCGCGATACCCGTCTTCGGCGACGGTGCGAGCAGTCATGGTTCCAAATCTTGTCAGTCGAATGTCCGCGATTTTGGCACGCGCCTGAAATTCCGTCGCGGTTGGCCCGGGACAAAGACAGGTGACCGTGACTCCTGTGCCTTGCAGTTCATTGGCTAACGCTTCCGACAAGTGCAGGACGTAGGCCTTGGTCGCGAAATAGACAGCCATCAGCGGGCCCGGCTGAAATGCGGCGGTGGACGCCATGTTCAGGATGCCTCCACTCCGCCGGTCGATCATCATCGGCAGGTACAGGCGTGTCAGATGTGTGAGGGTCGTAATGTTCAGCTGGATCTGCCGCAGGCATTCTTCGAGATCGTTCTGGGCGAAGAAGCCGTACTGTCCGAAGCCTGCATTGTTGACGAGCACATCGACGGGAATTTCGGCGCGCGTGGTCTGATCGAGCACATAGGCGGAGGCTCCGGGCTCGGTGAGATCTGCCGCTAAGATCAGCGAGCGGGTGCCGTGGGCCTTCTCTAATTCGGACGCGAGTTGACGAAGTTTGTCGGCGCTGCGGGCGACCAGAACCAGGTTGTAGCCTTCGCGGGCGAAGATGCGGGCGAATTCGAGTCCGATGCCGAACGACGCGCCGGTGATGAGAGCGGTTTTGCGGTCGGGGACGGGCATGCAGGCAGTTTTTTGTGCGTGTGGGGCGGACACTCTTGTCCGCCGCTTTTGATCTTGGTGTTGTTCTTGCCCTTCACGGCCGGACCGCGCAGGGAAGCAAAATCAAAATCAAAATCAAAAGCGGCGGACAAGAGTGTCCGCCCCACACGTTACTACACCAGTGCTGGTTCCACTTCGTAGAGCGAATGCCACGAGGTGGCGGTCTTCAGCTTGTCGTTGACGTTGTTGATATTCTTTACGCCTTCGGTCTCAAGCCACTTGCGGAACGCATCCGCGCCCTGCTTGGCGTAGATCGGGATGCCATCCTTCCAGGTGGCGCGTCCGCAGAGGATGCCATTGAACTTCACGCCCGACTCTCCGGCCAACTCGAGCGTCTCGCTGAATTCCGCGTTGCTGACGCCTGCCGAAAGATAAATAAATGGCTTGCTCGCAACGCCGGCAGCCGTGTGAAAGAAGTCGATAGCCTCTTTTTTCGTGTACGCCTTTTCACCCTTGAACGACTTTGTGCCTTCGACAAATTTCATGTTCACCGGCACTTCGACTTTGAGGACGTCAACTCCGTAACGCGGCTTGCTGAATTCGCGCATGCTTTCGGTGACGATGTGGGGCTTTTTCTTGGCGTAGTCGAGGCCCTTTTCGTCCGCGCCTTCTTCGTAACCGACAAACTCGAGAAAGTATGGGATGTCATTGGCGCGGCATTCGTCGCCGATACGCTCAACCCACGCGTGCTTCTTGTCGTTCGTTTCTTTGGGATCGTAGGGCGAGTAGTAGAGCAGAATCTTGACGCAATCGGCGCCCGCTTCTTTCAATCGGCGCGCGGACCAATGATCGAGCAGATCGCCGAGACGGCCGGGGCCAGTCTTGTCGTAGCCGGTCTTTTCATACGCGAGCAGCAACCCGGCGTTCTTCGCGCGGCGCTTCGCGGCCGGCAGCCCCCACTCTGGGTCGAGCAGAATCGCGCTGGCGTGAGGCGTGAGGACTTCCGTTACCAATATCTTAAATTCTTCCATCATGGCGTCGGACACGGCCGAGCCTTTTTCCTTGGCGAGAGATTTCTGTAGCGAGCCTCGCTGGTCCATGGCGGCAGCGGCGATGACGCCACGTTCGTTCGAGACGGCCTTCATTCCGGCCAGTTTGCCGGGGGTGAGCTTCATACATCCTCCTATGAGATCGATGCGACAGGTAATTCTAAACTACGGGTGCGGCTGTGGAAACGAGCATTCACAAACGTGGGACACGTTACTGCCGCAAGGCCAGCGCGCCAAGAATCGTCTGCTGTTTAGCGATCAGCGACTGGATCCCCTGCCTCGCCATGGCCATCATTTTGGCTAGCTGCGCGTCGTCGAAAACCTGGTGCTCGGCGGTCGCCTGCAGTTCGACAATCTTGTTGCCGGCCGTCATGACGAAGTTCATGTCGACATCGGCCCGCGAGTCTTCTTCGTAATTCAGATCGAGAAGAACTTCGCCGTCCACGATACCGACGCTGATGGCAGCGACGAAATCTTTGATCGGCGCCGCGGACAACGTTCCCGCATCGATCAGGCGCTGTAGAGCCAGGCCGAGCGCGACGAAGGCTCCGGTGATCGAAGCCGTACGCGTACCGCCATCCGCCTGGATCACGTCGCAATCGATCCAAATGGTGCGTTCGCCGAGGTGCTTCAAGTCGGCGACCGCGCGCAGTGAGCGTCCAATGAGACGCTGGATTTCCTGCGTGCGCCCACTTTGCTTGCCCTTCGCGGCTTCACGCGCGCTGCGGGTCAAGGTCGAGCGAGGCAGCATTCCGTATTCGCCAGAGATCCATCCCTTGCCCGAATTGCGCATGAAGGGAGGCACAGTTTCTTCGACCGACGCGGTGCAGATGACGCGAGTGTTCCCCATCTCAATCAGCGCGGAGCCTTCCGCGGTCGAGATGAAGTCAGGAATGATGTTGACGGGACGAACCTGTTCGGGAGTGCGGTTATCGCTGCGAAAGATCATCGTCAGAGAATTCTAAATGATCGTCGCCAGGCGTGATCTGACGGACTTGGGGAAACTCTGATCAGTCCAGCTGGGCGAGGAGTAGTGCCCTGAATGCGCGTCCCCCAGCGGCTAAAGCCGCGTCTGTAGCGGGCTTTGACGGCACGGCTGAAGCCGTGCCCTTTCAAAGCGGTTCATGATTCGACTTAATCCGAGGCTTGTGAGGAGCTGCGGATCCGGTTTCCGGTCTGAATTGATCTGAAGAATTTCGTCCGCATGAAACTTTTTGACGCCGATTCGCACTCTAGTAAGTAGGGGCAAGTTTTGGTTTGGTGTTGTCGCCCCTTTCATAATCGAGGTGACTTATGGCAAAAATCATTGAGTTCTACATACCCAGCAGTTTCCGGAAGAAAGTGCCGAAGTGGATCCCGGCTGAACAAAAGTCTGAACAACTGGGAAAAGTAATTGAGTTCGCAGTGCCACAAAAGAAGACGGCGTGATCGATGCTTACGAGCGCGGGTGTAATGGAATCATGTCGAAAGAGACCAGAATCAAGAAAACGCCGAGTCCGAGAATGATGAGAGTCGGAGCCCAGAAGCTGAAGGGGTCCTCGGTGCGGTCGTAGCCTCCGGGAGGGCAGCCTTTGTAGTAGCCCTTTCCGGTGTAGAGACTGTAGCCGGACCATCCGATGGCGGCTAGGCCGAGTAGTAAGAACATCACGAGATTCTCACCCGCGAAGTCAGGATAGGGAAGATACTTTACTGGCTCCCCGCCTGCACCAGCGTCGGCACGTCGAACGTCTCGGTTAAATCCGCGTGTCCGGCGAGGGTCTCGCGGGTCTTGCCTTCGACCAGAATATTGACGCGCTGGATTCCGGGGACGTTGAAAGCCAGAGTCTCCACCAGGGAATTCACGGTGAGCTGCTCGCTCAGAATGCCCGAGCGGTGCTGGTCGGCAAAGGCGGCGTTCAGATCGATGACGGCTGCTCCGGGATCGACCAGAAAGATGCTGCGGATGTCGGCGGCTGGAGCCAGGGGATGGGCGGCGCCGGGTTGCTGATAGATGCGGAGCAGAGCGCGCAGCAATTCTTCGGCGCGCTGTTGGCGGCCTCCGGGAAGAGGGATTTGCGCTGACCTGGCGCGTAGCGTGCCGGCGGCGTCATCGGCCACATAGAGAGTCACGGTTTCGGTAGGGCCCGAAGTTGGAGGCGCTACCGGCGACGCATCAGCTTCCGCTTCAGCATAATCGAGTTCGCGGGCTCTCAGTCGCATCTGGCGCAAGTAGATTCCCATCGACACGACGAGCACCAGTAGCGTGGCGACGCCGATTAAGAGATGGCGCGGAATCATGGTCGCACCCCAGATTGAGCACCAAGTTGAGCACCAAGTTGAACTCCGAATCGATCGCGAACAGAGAACACCGCGTCGGCAATGGCTGCTGCGGCGCGTTGCTGATAGTTGGCGGAGGTCAGGTCGCCAACGCCTCCAGCGCCCGGAGCCAGTTCGACGGCGACGGCGGGCATGAAGACATTGTTTAACGGGCGGAGCGACGCGGACGAGTCTCGCGCGGGAAATTGACGCTTCTGAAATTCGGCGACGATCGCCGTCGCGACCAGGTGGCTGATCGGCAAAGCCGGGGCCTGGGCCGCGTTCCAGGCGTGAAATGTTCCTTTGCTCGTACCTTCGACGGGGAGGAGCGCGGTATAAACGTGAGCACCGGTTCCCTGGGAAACGGCATGCAGGCTGATGTAGACTCCGGCGTGCGCCACGTTTGCCGCGGACGCGCGCTGGTCGAGATTCGACGTGGTATCGCCCTCGCGCAGCAACGCGACTGCGAAGCCCCGTATTTCTAATTCGTGCCGAAGCAAGCGTCCAAATCCGAGGGTGACATCCTTCTCGGCCAGCTTGTCGGTGAGAGCCGCGCCGCGTTCTTCGCCGCCATGCGCTGGATCGACGACCGCCAAAATGCGATGGACGGTTGCGTTGGGCGAGGCGTTGTTATTACCGGTGTTGTTGCCGCTGAAAGCATCAGCGCCGGGGTTCGCCGCCGCCGCGCCGGAATTTGGAGTCTGCCCAGGATTCTGCGAAGTGGTGCCAGCACTTACAGCCGCGCTTTGCTCCACGGCAGAAATGACGATTGTCTTGCGGTCGTTGCTGAAGGTGGCCAGCAGCGGCTCGCTTGCAGCCACGTCGAGTTCGGCCTCGCCGTTACCCTCGGTGTAATTCGCCTGCGTGATGATCTTGTCATCGAAAGAGATCGACGCGCTCCCGGGCGACACGACAGGGTCGCGTTTGAAAACCATGCGCAGCTTTCCCGGCTCAGTCGAAATCGTCGGATTCACGGGGCCGCTGAAATTCAGGTTCAGCCGCGGCGGGTTGGTCGCCTCCAATTGAAAGCTGACTTGTATGCCAACCTCGCCGACGAACAAGCGGCGCGCACTTTCGCGATACGTAACGGATGTTCCGAGAAAGCGCGGCAAGAATCCGCTCAGCGAACTCAGCGGAACCAGTCCGCGCGAGTTCTCGATGACGAAGGGTGCCGTGAAGTCGAAATCGCGACCGCCGATTCGCGCCCGCGTCCGTCCTGCGACAAACTCGGCATCCACCTTGTTATAGCGGAGCGTCCATTGCCGCCCGCTGGCGTGGCTGGTGACACGACCGAGTGGTTCGAGCAGTTCAAGCAGGCCAACATATTCGTGTCCTGAGCGTTCGAGCACTGGCAAAGTGTAGTTCGCGACCGGAGAAAAAACCGAGATGTGTTTGTCTTCGTCAGGAGCGGCTGCGGAGAGAAAGATGACGGCCGCGAGCAGGATGGCGAGGCAGGATCCAGTTCTCAGTTCCCAGTTCTCAGTTCTCAGTATTTCTCTCAACCCGGCTCGCAATACGTCACTCAACACTCTGCTGCCCACTGAGAACTGGGAACTGAGAACTGGGAACTGCTCTCTCTTACTCCAGCGCATAAATCGTGAGCCCGCTGAGCAACTTGGGGTAGAAATCGGTCGACTTCTGGGGCAACACTTCGCCGGCAAAGGCGATATCGCGGACCTGCTCCATGCGCACAGGATTCATGAGGAAAGCGGCCTGAACCTTGCCGCTCTGCACCTGTGCCAGCGCTTCGGCGGCTTCGCGACAATAGGTAACGTTGTCCTGATTGCGAATCGCTTCCGGCGAAATCTTGAGAACGCCTTCTAGCAGGCATTTGTGCAACTGCACGACATCAAGCGACTGCTGCCGCAGCGAAAGAGTACCGAACAAGCTCGAGCCAATGCCCTTCGGGGTATGCATGAGAAATGATTTCTCGGCGGTAACTGCGAGTAGCGCCGTCCCGGCGTGCCCGGCCTGCTTCAAAATGGTGGTGGCACGGACCGCATCGATTCCGGCATCGACTTCTTCGACGTTGAAAAATTTCTGCGCGTCCGACTGAAACTGAGCCGCCGAAAACGAGGCGAGTCCATGAACGAGTCGATGCGTAGGGAGAATCACGAGGCCCGGCCGATCCATATCAACGAAGGTCATCATGACCCACTCATAGGGTGCGGGCAGGCCTGTCCCCGTATCGGCAACTGACAGCCTTTCTTTGCGATAGGTCAGGGCGGTCTCGTAGCGATGGTGGCCGTCGGCGATGATGAGCTTGCGGTCTTTCATCTGTTCCTTGACCGAGGCGATCAGGGCAGGTTCGGAAACTTTCCAGACGCGGTGCACAACGTCGTACTCGTCCGTTACTTCGATATCGGGAGAGGTTGCCTCAGCCGCGGAATCAAGCAGGGCGTCAACCTGGCCGGCTCCGCTATAAAGCATGAAAATCTGGCCAAAGTGGGCGCGGTTGGCGCGCAGCAAATCGAGACGGTCGGCCTTCGGCTTGGCCAGCGTCTGCTCATGGCGAAAAACCACGCCGGCGGAATATTCTTCGACTGCCCCAAGCGCGATAAAGCCACGCCGCTCCGCCCGCGTCTCGCTGCCGGGAACAGTAAATGTCTGGGAATAGTTGTAGATGGAGGGTTCCGCGTCGCGCCGCAGAATGCCTGTTTTACGCCAGTCCTGGAAGGACGCAGCCGCTCGGACATAGACGTTGTCAGACGGCGAGTCGTCGGGGCATTTTTTCCCGAGGATGATGCGAACCAGATTGTAAGGACTGGCATCATAGTAGCGCTCCTGCATCGCAGGAGTGATTTTGTCGTAGGGCTGAGTTACGGCGTCTTGCACCGGAACCCGCTCCGGGTCATAGCGCCATGCTCTGAATGGGGAAATGATTGCCATAACAGGAAGGCAGAATTGTAGCAGGGGGCGATTGATCAAGATGCGGGATACCGCCGATATAGACCGATATAGAAATGTGGAGATCAATCGTTGGCGATGTCTTCCATTTATCAGAGTTTCAGCCTGGAAGCGGCAAATAAATGCGCACTGTAATGCGCCTATGAAAAGCCACAGGTGAGGGTTTGACAAAAGTGACGAATGTCACGAAAAAGTGACAAATCGTTTTAAAGAGTGTGCTACTATCCGCGTCATGTAGAGATTTGTTCTGGTTCGCAGATCATTGTTTTCAGATCATGCGAACGCCCTTCCCAAAAGGGCGGACAGAGTGGGGCCTATGTTGTACGTTAGACAGTTCTCGGCTCGTTTCTCCTTCTCTGTGCTTCTGGTAGTTGCTGTGTGCGGCCCGCTTCCACTTTCAGCACAGAACTCCTCCGAAGACGTTCACATTCAGCCTCGAGTGCAGCCGGAGGGTCCGAAAGATCCCAGCCTCCAAGCGTCTTTCAAGTCTCACACCAAGCCCTTCAAAGTGGATGTCGACATGGTGCTAGTTCCCGTCACCATTACCGATCCTCTGAACCGGCTGGTCACGGGACTTGATCGAGAGAACTTCAGCCTTTTCGAAGGCAAGGATCCGCAGGAGATCAAGACCTTCTCAAGCGAAGACGCTCCGGTCTCGATTGGCGTGATCTTCGACATGAGCGGCAGCATGGGCAGCAAGATCGATCGCGCCCGCGAAGCGGTGATCGAATTTTTCAAGACCGCGAATCCGCAAGACGAATTTTTCCTCATCGCCTTTAACGACAAGCCAGAGGAGATCGCCGATTTCTCCACTTCAGTGGATGACATTCAGGGGCGCCTGGTCTACACGGTCCCCAAGGGACGCACCGCGTTGCTCGACGCCATTTATCTCGGCGTCAGCAAAATGCGCGAGGCCAAGTATCCGAAGAAGGCTCTGCTGATTATCTCCGACGGCGGGGACAATCACAGCCGGTACACCGAGGGCGAGATCCGGTCGACGGTCAAAGAAGCCGACATACTGATCTACGCCATCGGCATCTACGACCACTCGTTTCCGTCTGAAGAAGAACGACTTGGGCCGACGTTGCTGAGCGATGTCACCGAACTGACCGGTGGCCGTGCTTTTACCATTGATAACCCGAACGACCTGGCGGACGTATCCACAAAAATTGGCATTGAGTTGCGCAACCAATATGTCATCGGATACCGTCCAAAGAACCCAATGCACGACGGCAAATGGCGTAAGATAAAAGTCAAACTTTTACCGCCAAAAGGATTGCCGCCGCTCCGGGTTTACGCCAAGACGGGTTATTATGCGCCGACGGAATAAAGTTGCTCTGCCGATTGTCTTCCTCCTGATAACCCTGCTCGGAAGCATTGGCAATCCTCAGACGCAAACAAACGCTCCCGCCGCCGCGCCAGCCCCAACAACGACATCCCCAACGACGACGCCAACCACGACAACGCCGCCTGCTGCCGGCGGGCAGGCCGCGACTCCGAAGGCCGCGCCAGACGAGGCTCAAAGTGCGGAGTCCGACAACGGCGCCTTCGTCTTCCGCAAGCAGGTTGAAGAAGTCGTGCTCCACGCCACTGTGGTTGATGACAAGCAGCGCATCATCACCAGCCTCGATAAGGGCGACTTCAACGTCTTCGAAAATGGCAGCCCGCAGACCATCACCTCGTTCCGCCATGAAGATGTTCCGGTTGCCATGGGAATCGTGGTCGATAACTCCGGCTCGATGCGCGAGAAGCGGCAGAAGGTGAACGCGGCGGCGTTGAATCTGGTGCGCTCGTCGAATCCAAATGACGAAGTCTTTGTCGTTAACTTCAACGACGACTTCTATCTTGATCAGGATTTCACTTCCAACATCAACAAGCTGAAGGCTGGTCTCGAAAAAATTGAAGCACGCGGTGGCACGGCTCTTTACGACGCCGTTGTCGCTTCAGCCGAGCATCTGAAAAAAGATGCCAAGCTGGAAAAAAAGGTCCTCTTCGTGGTCACCGACGGAGCGGATAACGAGAGTACGGAGACTCTGGAGCAGGCCGTGCGCCGGTTGCAGGGCGACGGCGGACCGACCGTATACGCGATCGGCATTTTGGAGGCGGAAGAGCATCCAAAACATGCCAAGCGGGCGCTGCAAATCATGTCTGACCGGACGGGCGGCATCGCGTTTTTTCCGAAGACGCTCGACGAAGTGGACGCTATCAGCCGCAGCGTAGCCCACGACATTCGCAGCCAATACACCATAGGATACAAACCTTCGACGCCGAAAGAGCAGGGCGGATACCGCCAGGTCAGAGTGGACGCCCGTTCTCACAGCAATGGCAAACTCACCGTCCGCACCAAAAGCGGCTACTACGCCGGAGCCGGACCGACTTCGGGAGCGCAGTAGGGAATTCGATTTCAGATTTCTATTCTAGATTTCTATTCCAGGCGGTTACCAATTTGCAGAATTACGTATCCCTTGCATTGACGCTCCGCCCTCCGTGTCCTTACTCTGTAGAGTGCCGCTAACGACCTCAACTTCGACTCTGCGTCTGCGCGTGAGCGACGACATCTCGAAACTCGTCGGCGAAACGCCGATGCTCCAGATGAAGAAGCTGGCCCCTCCGGGGTCGGCCGAGATTTTCGCCAAGCTCGAATACCTCAATCCTGGCGGTAGCGTCAAAGACCGTGCTGCCATTGGCCTGATTGAGCGCGCCGAGCGTGAAGGCAAACTCAAGCCGGGCGGGACCGTCATCGAAGCCACCGCCGGCAACACCGGCATCGGCCTGGCACTGATTGGCGTGAGCCGTGGCTATAAGGTTCGGTTGTTCGTCCCCGAAAAATTTTCGGAAGAAAAAGTCATCATCATGCGCGCCCTCGGCGCCGAGGTGACCCGCACTCCGGAAGCCGAGGGCATGCAAGGCGCAATCGGTCGCGCGAAAGCTCTGCTCGCAACCGACCCCAAGGCCTTTATGGCCGCGCAGTTTGAAAATCCCGCTAATCCCGATTACCACTACGAAACCACCGCCCGCGAAATCTTCGAACAAATGGAAGGCCGGATCGATGCCATCACCATAGGCAGCGGCACAGCTGGAACCTTCACCGGCATCGCGCGCTTTTTGAAAGAGCGGATTCCAGGCATACACACGGTTGTGGTCGAGACGCAGGGCTCCGTCCTCGGCGGAGGCCAGCCCGGCCCGCACAAAGTGGAAGGGATCGGATCGAGCTTCATTCCGAAGAATTTTGACCGGTCGGTGTGCAGCGAAGTCATGATGGTGACGGACGATCAAGCCTTCGGCATGGTCAAGGAATTAGCGGCGCGGGAAGGCGTACTCGGCGGATCGAGCGCTGGCGCCAACGTCTACGCCGCCGTAGAAATCGCCAAACGCCTCGGGGCTGGAAAGCGAGTCGCTACGCTGATCCCAGATTCTGCCGAGCGCTATCTGTCGAAGAAGATTTTTGAAGGCGGAATCTAGCGCCGCCAAACTCACCGTAGGGCCGGCGTCTCGCCGGCAATTCGATCTCTATCTAATTCGATCGCAATGCTATAATCCCGCAGCTTGGCAGCGAGGTGGTTCTATGAAAACCAGCGCCTTTCTCGCGTTAGCTACATCCTTGCTGCTGTTGACCCTGCCTCTCGAAGCGCAAGAGTCCTTCGACGATTTGCTCATACCCGATGGCGGCGCTCGGAGTCGCGTCCATGGAATCCAGGTTTTTCCCGTTGCCGGACGGCCATTCTCCGCCAAGGACAACATAAAGTGGACACGCCACCGGGAAGACGGGAGCACGTTCACAACTTATCTTTTTGCCACCGTGGCGCGTGACAGCCAAGGCCGAATCTTCCGCGAACACCGCCATCTCGTTCCCGGCAGTACCGCTCAGCAGTTTGTACAGAAGTACTTCGTGCTCCTGGACCCCGTTGCCCAGACGCGAACTGCCTGCACGTTCAGCACCCGTCGATGCCTCATCAGTGTCTATCTCGCATCGACTAAGTTCGTGCCTTCGCCGGATCGTCCTCACGACGAGGGCGCTGGCTCTCTAGCCCGCGAGAGCCTCGGAAAGGACGTTATTGACGATCTTAACGTCGTTGGCACGCGTGAGACGCTTTCCATTGCACCCAGCGCAGCTGGCAACACTTCGCCGCTGGTTGTCGTCGGCGAGTACTGGTATTCGCCAGACTTGCAAGTGAACTTGTCCGTTACCCGCAAGGACCCGAGGATAGGCACGCAGGTTCTTCAGTTGGTAGATCTCTCTCGCGGGGAACCGGATCCCGCGACCTTCCACGTCCCCGACGGCTTTGTCGTCCAGGACATGCGTATACCTACACGGAATGAAAAGGTGTCTCCAGCCCTCAGGCCTTAGGAGCGGAACAAGATTGGAAGGAACGCCCGCGGATTTCGCTCCCTGAACTACGACAATCACTTGGGTCGCGACAGTAACCAGCGCTTACCCTCTGCGATTAGCTCTGGACCCACGGGTTCCAGAGCGTCTGGCACTGCGCGCTGAATCGCGCCGCAAGATAATTGAGAGCCCGCCGTTCTGCTTCATCCAACCGAAAAAGTAGCTCGTAATTGCCTGGACTCACTTCCTTCCGCGCCTCTGGATTCCAGAGTGTTCTGATCAGAAGTTCCCAGATGACAAGGCTTGGGCCCGTGCGTAAGCGTATTTTTTCTTCATTTGCCGGTTCGGTTGTCATTGGAAAATCGGCAACGCTAGCGTCTTTTTCGTGGAACGACTAAGCACAGTAGAAATATAGGCTACGATGTCATTTGGCGAAATCCGGCTTACACTCATGAACCCGTTCAAGAAGTCCACCGCCCAGACCGGAGAGATGCAGCCCATTCTCGATAGAGTTTCGCCTGTTCCCGTAATTTCGCCGCACGCGGTTCCGCTTCGTTTGTAGCTTTTTCCTCAGCATCCGCGGCTTTCTGTTCAAGCTCAGCGATGGTCGGTTGTCGCGGGACGCAATGCTGTTGCATGATGCCCATTATCCGCCAGAACGGTAACTGCTGTTAACAGGCTTGCAGAATCAATGAGCGTTACCGCGATTTTTCGCCAACAACTAGACAATCGGGTCTTCGTAATATATCTGCGGATCGGCGCTCGAGAGGGCTGACTCGACCAATTCGA